>MTLD01000315.1_pt2 | contig 32312 bp, 32 predicted proteins | sample 1982471 | NCBI WGS metagenome assembly MTLD01 (sample SAMN05712604, study PRJNA340218) | biofilm metagenome | isolation source: sample SPM anode biofilm adapted to -50 mV | place: USA | collected 2012-02-03 | reverse complement strand
TTCAAGGGGAGGGTTAGGGTGGGGATGGGGTAGGGGGCTAATCTGACAAAGTAGAATTACGTCCTTACTTCTGGTCGATTGCCGACAAGCGCCAGGGGTTGTTGCCCACCGGCCGAGTGAATGTCCAGTATTCTTCGAATTTTACCGGATCGGTTTTGCTGCCGGATACCACTGCTCCACTGGTGTCATCTGTGGTGTAGTCCAGCAGGTTGGCGTAGATCAATGTGGTGATGTAGTCCTGGCCCGACTCCTGCCATACCTCGACAATCTCCACGTTCCTGACGGCTATGTTTTCCAGCCGGTTGGTCTGTTTGTTCCGCAGAAGTTTGTCCAGGTCCTCCTGAAAGATTCGTTTCATTTCATCGGTCAGCAGTCCTGGCACCGGTGTCAGGTCGCGATTCATCCAGGCACCCTGGATCTTGAAGAAAATATCCATCACATTGTCGTTGAAGCGGTTTTCATCAAAAGATCCATCCATTTGGCGGATATGGGACAGTCCCGCGTTCACATCGTCCGCCTGCGATTGACTTTCTTGATAGCCTGCGTTGTACATCGGTGCCGCGCTTCTGTCTTCATATGCTCCCGGGGAGTATGGGGCGGGATTACCGCCTGACTGCTTTTTTTTTATGAAGCGGTAGATCAGGTAGCCGATTCCGGCCAGCAGGATGATGTCAAAGAAACCGATACCGCCTCCTCCTCCGCCACCGCCCGCAAAACCGAGGCTTCTGAAGAGCATTCCTCCCAGCATGCCTCCTACAAGTCCGCCCGCCATACTTCTCAGAAAGCCGCCGGAAGGTTGCGGTTGATAGGGGGATGGCGTCGGTGCATACTGCTGCCGTGGCTGGCTTTGTTGATAAGGGGTGCTAGTGGGCCGGGAGTAGCTGCGCGAGCCGCGGCTTCCGGTGGACCGGCTGCCGCCCGCCCTGGCGTGGGCAGCGGTTTCCAGTACGGGGCTGCAAAGTAATATGATTGCTGATGTTACGGCAAAAAACTTTACAAAATGCCTTTTCATGCTTGATCTCCTGAATTGTGTCGTCATGGTTTGATCGTGGATAGCCGTCCGTTTCGTCTCATCACTCCGGGGTTCCCGGAGGGGTTTGTTCAAGATGTGGTTCGTGGAGTTTGACCGGCATACTCCTGCGCATGCGTAGATTGAGCATTTCGACGATAACCGAGAAAGCCATGGCGAAATAGATGTATCCCTTTGGTATATGCATGTCGAAACCGTCTCCGATCAGCGCAACGCCGATCAATAGCAGAAAACTGAGCGCCAGCATCTTGATGGTGGGGTGCTGTTCAACAAAGGCGCTGATTTTTCCGGAAAAAAGCATCATGAATCCGACCGCCAGCACAACGGCGGCAACCATGACGGCCAACTGGCTGGCCATTCCCAGGGCGGTAATGATGGAATCGAGTGAAAAAACGATGTCCAGCAGCAGTATCTGTATAATAACGCTGCTGAAAGTAGTGCCGATGCTTTTGGCTGAAACCGCATCCTCTCCTTCGAGTTTCTCGTGAATTTCGTGGGTGCTTTTCCAAAGCAAAAACAGACCGCCCGTGATCAGGATCAGGTCGCGGCCGGAAATTTCGTTACCCAGTATGGAAAACAGCGGTGTGGTGAGCCCCATCAGCCAGGTAAGCGAGAACAGCAGCGCTATCCGGATGAACATTGCCAAGCCGAGGCCGACGAGCCTGGCCTTTTCCTGGAGGTCGCGGGGGAGCTTGCCTGCCTGAATTGAGATGAAAATAATGTTGTCAATACCTAAAACGATTTCCAGCGCGGTAAGAGTTACAAGAGCTAACCAAACCTGCGGGTCTGTCAGCAATTTCATGTGTGTCCCGTCTCCTTATATCCTCAACGTCATGAAAAAATTGAATAACATATACATGTGCGAAATTCAGAGAAGAGATGGGGGAAGTCCCCCATCTCTTAATGCTCTGCACATCTTCCCCTTCGCAAGGAAGAAATGTGCTTCTGTCCCGGTTAGTCCAGGCACAGCTTGCGGCGTTTGGCGCCCCAGAGGTTCACTGCCTCCCTCATGATGTCGGAAATGCTTTTCGATGTGGCCCTGGAGAGGTTTTCCAGCATCACCTTCTGCTTGTCGCTGATGCGAAGCGAGATGATGTTTTGCAAATGCTCTTTTTTGCTCTTTTTGCTGCGGTTTGTTTTGGCTTCCTTTGTTTCCTGTTTTTTAGTTCGTGCCATAAAAATTCTCCTTGAGTTTGTTATTAGGTGGGCATTGCCCTCATGACATGTGGCGCACGTCGTGTCGGACCACATGCGGCGAAAAAATATCGCCGTACGATTACTACAACATATATGTAAAATAACAGTATACCCCTGTTTTACGGCTAAAACAGGAGGACACGTATTATCCGGCATGGGGAGCGAATCTGCTAGCGGGGTTACCCGTGGCGAGGACACCGGGAGGCAATGAAGTGAGGTGATGTTTAACATGAAATATATAATCTCCGGCATATGATGATATTTCGCCGGGTTTAAAAAAAAAGACCCTTACCCGGCGCTGTTAGCTCTGGATAAAGGTCTTGCTTGCGATTGAGATATCGTCCCCGGCCCGGGCGTACCGTATTGACGGGCTCGGGGCCAGCCTTGTTTCTGGCCGGTAGCTACTCCCCTTTATAATTCATTGGTAACTTAGGTCAAAGATTTGGTTATGTCAATGATTTTTTTTGAAAGCATGCGTCCGTTCAGTGTTTTTGAAATTATTGCCTGTAATTGTAATGTATTACGGAAGTAATCCACAAAAAAACTTGACACTTGATTCTTGAATTGATATTGAAAACAAAATTCAAATTCATGTAATTGCGGTTTAGAGATAAAGGAGAATTATTACATGGGAAAATGCGCTGATAGCATGTCCGTCAACATCCAACGGCCGACATTGGCGCGGCTTGTGCGTCAGTACAGCTCGGAATGCGACTGCCTGGCCGCTTTCATCGCTCTTGAAACCGCGGAAGTCCTGGCAGGCGCAAAGCCATCCGCGCTTGTCGGCATCCCGGATCGCCCCCATGCATGCGGCCGCAATCTTTACCGGCTCTGGCGCGAGCATGGCGCGGACGTGGTGCAGCGTACCTGCCTTTCCGTTCGTGAGATCGACAAAGGCTCCGGTTTTGTTCAGCTCTTTTTCTATGTCTCCGGCGACTTTTCCCGCTTTTTGGAACGCCGCGATGTGGCGGCACTGTTGGGCAGGGCGGGCTATCAGAGGCCATGCGACACGGAACATGCCCTGAATCAGTTGGAAGAACGTTTGAAATCAGATACTTTCCCTCATGAAATCGGCATTTTTCTCGGCTATCCCCTTAAGGACGTGGCTGCTTTCTTGGGTTGGAGTAAGCTTCCCTTTTCATGCCAGGGGCCATGGAAAATGTTCGGAAATCCCAACGCCAGCCTCAGGCTTGCGGAAAGTTTTCGCGTCTGCCGCCGCAACATGGCCGAACAACTGGCAACCGCACAGTCTGCTCTGGACTGCATCGTGTCCGGTGCATCTATTACTCACCCCTTTTTTTGCTCTTGAATTGAAAATGAATATCAATATCTAAAACGGAGGCAGTCAATGTGTATTGCTGTAATCGGAGGGATGAAACGGCTTGAGCCGCAATATCTCAGGGAAGCGGAACGGATGGGCATGGATCTCAGAATTTTCAACGACGACACGTCCGGTCTGGACACGAAAATTTCCGGAAGTGACGCGGTGATTATCTTCACCAACATGGTTTCGCACAATGCCAGAAAAGTGGCGCGAAAAATGGCCAGGATACACGGCATTCCCATTTTCATGCACCATGCGTGCGGAGTCTGCACGCTACGCGAGTGCCTGGGCTGTCTCAAAGCGCTGGAAGTCTGCAAGGGCGGGAAAGAAGCCCGCATATGAATATATTCAAATCAAGGAGGGGGCAGATGAAAAAAAAGATCAGGCATGGATGCGGAGTACTTGCGGCGGTTGGCATGTTGATGGCGGCGGGACAGGCGATAGCCGGGCCGCCGCTGGTAACCGACGATGCGGGGATTGTGGACGTCGGGCATTTGGAAGTGGAACTGAACGGGGCCTACACCCATGACAAGGAGAGGGTTACCGGAGACAGGGTCCGGCATACGTTCAGCGATGGTGAGATGAAGCTGACCACCGGCGTGCTGAAAAACGTGGGAATTTCCTTGGCGATTCCCTACACCTTCAGCGATCGCGAGCGTGTTAATGGTGAACTGTCCGGTTCGGCCAACGGATTCGGCGACATGCTGTTCGAACTCAAATATGTCTTTTTCGAGCAGGACGGCCTTGCTCTGACTCTCAAACCGACTGTTCTGATTCCCACCGGCAAGTACAGTGCGGGCTTTTCCGAAGGGCGCTGGCAACCCGGCGTGGCGTTGATCGCCACCAAAGAGTTCAATGACGGCGCCTATGCGCTCCACGCCAATCTGGGCTACGAACATCACGATTATCGCACAGAGGACGCCAAGGCCGAAAACCGGAGCGATCTGTGGAGCGCATCAGTTGCCGGCGAAGCGAAAGTTACGGATAAGCTTACCGCCATGCTGGACTTCGGCGTTGCCCGGGCGAGCGACGCCTCTACCGGCACTCCGGCAGTCTACGCCTTGGCAGGGGCGCGCTATGAAGTGAACAAGCACCTGGATATCGATTGCGGCATTAAGGCCGGTCTCACCAAACCGGAGGACGATGTGGCGGCGCTGTACGGTATCGTGCTGAAATTTTGAGGATAGGGAGGAGGTTCGCATGGTGCTGGGTTTGATGAGTCCTGGAGAAGAGTGTGAAATCGTTAAGATCAATCATTGTGGCGGTTGTAAAGGCCAATGCGACGAGCATGGTCAGGGAAAGCGGAGCACGGATACGACAGCAACGAGGGCCGAAGAGATGGGATTGAGGGTTGGCAAGAAAATCGAGATGTTGCGTAACGAGGGCAACCTGCTGCTGGTGCTGGTGGACAACGCGCGTATCGCGCTGGATCGCCGCATGGCAATGAAAATAATGGTCAGGAGGGCGGGAGCATGACATTGGCGGAATTAAAGCCGGGGCAGGAGGGGACTATCACACGCATCGGCGCGGCAGCCGGTCCCATCAAGCGTAGGCTGATGGATATGGGAGTGCTGGCAGGGGAACAGGTGAAGGTCGAAAAAATAGCGCCCTTGGGTGATCCAATGGAAGTGTCGATCAAGGGCTACCGCCTGTCGCTGCGCAGGAAAGAAGCAAAAGGAATCGATGTGGAGGTGACCCATGTCGGCGCGTGAAAACAGCGACATCGCAAAGGACGGGCGCATGTTGACAGTTGCCGTGGCCGGAAACCCCAACGTGGGCAAGTCCACCCTGATCAACGCCATCGCCGGTTCCCGCCTTCAGGTGGGAAACTGGCCGGGTGTAACCGTGGAGAAAAAGGAGGCCATGCTGGAGCGGGACGGCTTCAGTATCAGGCTTGTGGATCTGCCGGGAACCTACTCACTTTCTCCGTATACCCAGGAAGAGATCATTGCCAGGGATTTCCTTGTCCATGAAAAGCCGGACCTGATCATCAATGTGGTTGACGCCACCAACCTGGAACGCAATCTATACCTGACGGTGCAGTTGACGGAGCTGGAGATTCCCCTGGTGATGGCCCTCAATATGTCGGACGAGGCGTCAGCCAAGGGGTATGTCATTGATACGGAAGCTATCGGGCGGATGATGGGGATAACGGTGGTTTCCACCTCCGCCACCCGGCGCACCGGCCTGGAAGAACTCTTCAGTGCGGTAAGGGATTGCGCCGCGGATTGTCACCGGCCGCGTCGGCTCAATTATGGTGATGATATTGAAAATGCTGCGGTCCGGATACGGGAATCCTTGCAGGTTCCCCATCCTTCCCTTTTCGAGCGTTTCCCGGAGCGTTGGCTGCTGCTCAGGCTGATGGAAGGGGATGAACGGGTATTGGCGGACGCCAGTCTGAGCGCCTCCGAGGTGCCGCGGGAAGCTTTCGAGCACTTGCTGCAGGCCCATGGCGATGATATGGAGGCGCTTATGGCCGATGTGCGTTACTCCCTCGCCGCCGGCCTTACCCGCGAGGTGCTCGTGAAACAGAGGGAGCGCGGCAGCCTGGAGTTGACTGAACGGATCGACCGGGTGGTGCTTAACCGTTTTTTCGGTATCCCGATCTTCCTGGCCGCCATGTGGCTGCTGTTCAAGCTGACGTTCGATCTTTCCTCTCCCTTCGGCGATTGGATAAAATTCATGACCGAAGGCCCTTTCAAACACTTCGCCTCCGTCATCCTGGGAGGGATCGGCGCCCCGGACTGGACCGTCTCGTTGGTCAACGACGGGGTCATCGCTGGGGTCGGCTTTGTGCTGGTCTTTGTGCCGGTGATCTTTGCCATGATGTTTTTCATCACCCTCCTGGAGGGGAGCGGCTACATGGCGCGGGCTGCCTTTGTCATGGACCGGGCCATGCACGCCATCGGCCTGCACGGCAAGTCGTTCATCCCGATGTTGCTTGGCTTCGGGTGCAATGTGCCGGGCATTTACGCCACACGCACCCTGGAAAACCCCCGCGACAAGATCCTGACCGCCCTGCTGATTCCGCTCATGTCCTGTGGGGCGCGGTTGCCGGTATACGTCCTGTTCGTGGGAGTCTTTTTCCCCAAAAACTCTGGCACGGTTATCTGGTCCCTGTATGTCATGGGCATCCTTCTGGCGATAGTGATGGGACTGATTTTCAAAAAAACGCTTTTCCGGGGCGAAGCGCCCATGTTCATCATGGAACTGCCCCCCTATCGCATGCCGTCGTTCAGAAGCCTGTGTCTGCATACCTGGGAAAAGGGCAAGCACTTCCTGTATAAGGCCGGTACGTATATTTTCGCGGTTTCCATCCTGGTCTGGTTCATGCTCAACCTGCCCTGGGGGGTGGAACACAAGCGCGATTCATACCTGGGCCAGGCCGGAGCCCTCATTGCGCCGGTTCTCAAACCAGCCGGATTCGGAACCTGGGAGGCGGCATCATCGTTGATCACCGGTGTGATCGCCAAGGAGATTGTGGTCGGCACCATGGGTGAAATCTATTCTCCCAAACACGAGGAAAAGAAAGAAAATCCATTCTTGGGCGAGGACGTGAAGGAGATCGTGGTTTCCTTTGGATCTGCTGCTAAAAAAGCGGTCTCCACACTTCTGTTCATTCCGGGAGAAGAGGAAAAGGAAGAGGATCAGACGGCGTTGAAACAGGCGATTCTGGCTGGTTTTACCCCGCTTAGCTCCTATGCTTTCATGGCTTTTGTGTTGCTTTACATGCCCTGTGTCATTGTGGGGGTTGCCATGCGGCAGGAGTTCGGCTCGTGGAAATGGGTCGGAGTAGGTTTCTTCTACCAGACAGTTCTGGCCTGGACGGTGGCCATACTTATCTTCCAGGGCGGACGGCTCCTGGGGCTTGGAGGGTAGTATGGGAGTTCTCGATATCGTTCTAATTGCCGCTATTCTGGGAGGAGCCTTCTGGCTCCTCTATCACTCGCTCTGGAAGAAAAAAGGGCACTGCCATGGATGTGACAGTTGCGATTGTACAAAAAAACAACCCTGATGGCAGTAATGTCCGGTTTGGTAATTGCAACAGAGTTGAAACCCTGCCTTATCCCCTCACCCGGCCTTTGGCCACCCTCTCCCGGTGGGAGAGGGGTTGGTTAGTATCCCTTCTCCCTTGGGGAGAAGGGGCCCCGAAGGGGCGGATGAGGGGGATTTTGACTTACTGCAAAAAGCTAACCGGACGCTGCTGTCCTGATGGGGTGTTTTTACCTGCCGGAGCGTCGTGGGACATTTGTCGTGGCGCGCGCCGGTAGTTGCAGGGAGGGAGAATGACTTTGATATATGTTGATGAAATGTTCGTGGGGGAAGCCGCGGAGGTCGTGTCGGTCAGCGATGCCTTTCCCGAATACAAGCAATTGCGGAACATGGGGTTCCGTGAAGGTAGGTTGATCGACCTGCTGTATTTTGATCCTCTAATAACGAGAAAGCTTGTTATGGGCGTTGATGGAACCCGGATTGCCCTGAATGCCTCATGCGCCGCCCATATCAGAGTGCGTCCCCTCAAGAGTGCGTTCGCGCGCATGAGGGACGCGGCCCACTACGACAACCTGACCGGTTGTCTCAATCGGCACGCTGCCGGCAGCATTGTCCACCAGGAAATCGAGCGCTTCTCCGTCATGGGGCTGCCCCTGTCCTTGCTGATGGCGGATCTGGACCATTTCAAAAACATAAATGACACCTATGGTCATGGACAGGGTGATGAGGTTCTGAAAAAATTCGCCGACATCATCAAGCAGGGGCTGCGGCGTTCGGACCTGTTCTGCCGCTGGGGCGGGGAGGAGTTTCTGATCCTGCTCAGAGGTACGGTTATGGAGGAAGCGCTGCGTATAGCGGATCGCTTCAGGGAGCGGATTGCCGCCGCAGTATTTCCGCCCTGTATCGAAAGCGGGATGGTGACGGTCAGCATCGGCTGCGCCGGATTTCCGCCGGGACGCCGGTTGGAGCAACTGATCGCCGATGCCGATAGCGCCCTCTATCGCGCCAAGCGCGAGGGAAGAAACAGGGTGGCTGCGTGCTGAGGCTTTTCGGTAAGATCATTACGAAGCCGCGGCGGCTGAGAGTGGCTGTCGGGCGAATGGCCGGTTCGCGGGATTGCCTTGCAGAGTGCACATCCCTGCATCATTTGGCCGAGGCGCTGGGCAATGCGGTGGATGCCAGGGATTCCCAGCTTTTCCGCCATTCGCGCGACGTGGCCGAAGTCGCCTGTATCCTGGCCCGTGCCCTTGGGTTTTCCCATGATGCTGTTAATGATATCCATATTGCCGGGCATTTGCACGACATCGGCAAAATCGGTATTCCGGATGAGGTGCTCAACAAGAAAGGACCGCTGGATGACAGGGAGTGGCGCTGGATGAAATGCCATCCCGAAATCGGAGCGGAGATCGTGCGGCCGGTGCCGGCCCTGAACGCGGCGGGAGGAGTTGCCGATATTATTCTCTGCCACCACGAACGCTTTGACGGCACAGGCTATCCCCGCCGCCTGAGCGGGGACGCCATACCGCCGGGAGCCCGGATCGTGGCGGTTGCCGACGCCTTGTCGGCGCTGATGAGCGACCGCAGCTATCGTTGCGGCTGTTCCTTTGAAGCAGCCATCGGCGAAATCCTGCGCTGTTCCGGAACTCAATTCGACCCCGGCGTGGTACACTCGCTGGAATTGGTGCAAGAGGAAGTGCGTGACAGGTTGGCTGAAGCCCATGGGCCAGTACCAGTGTCAAGTTTTGATGCGTTTGCGCTTCAGGAGGGCGTCGCGCAGACAGCCTGAGTACGGGAGGCAGGCATCGGGCGTGAGTAATCTCTTGTTCATGGGACGGTTGTTGGGAGCGCAGGCGGCTAGCCCAGTGCCACATCCAGGATCATCATGACTGAAAAACCCGTCATGGTGGCAATGGTCACCAAGTCGATATTGGCCGGTATTCGTTGCGACTCGGGAATCAGTTCTTCCACCACGACGAAGATCATTGCTCCGGCGGCGAAGCAAAGGGCGTAGGGCAGGATGCTGCGCATCTGGATGACGAACAGCGCTCCCAACACTCCGGCAACCGGCTCCACCATGCCCGAAGCCTGCCCCATGAAGAAACTTTTGCCTTGCCCCATTCCTTCCCTTCTCAGCGGCATGGACACCGCCGTCCCCTCCGGGAAGTTCTGCAGGCCAATTCCGATCGCCAGGGCGATTGCCCCACCGATGGTCGCTGAAGACAAACCTGAAGCTACTGCGCCGAATGCGACACCCACCGCAAGCCCTTCGGGAATATTGTGCAGCGTAATGGCCAGCACCAGCAGGGTGGAACGTTGCCAGGAAGTCTTGATCCCCTCGCGTTGATCCATGGCCAGTCCGGGATGGAGGTGGGGCAGCAGTCGGTCGGTCAAACGCATGAACAGGCCGCCTCCCATGAATCCGATTACGGCGGTCAGCCAGGGGATTTGCCCCATTTGCTCCGCCATCTCGATGCCGGGCGCCAGGAGGGACCAGTAACTGGCGGCGATCATGACGCCTGCCGCGAATCCCAGCATGGAATCCATCAGCTTTGCGTTGACCGTTCTGGTCAGGAAAACCAGCGCTGCGCCTGCCGCGGTAACACTCCAGGTGAAGAGTGTGGCGAGCAGCGCCTGGGTGACCGGGGTAAACTGCTGAATATACTCGATCATGGGTTCATCCTTATCTTGTTGGAATCTTTGAACGGGTCCTGTGGCTCAGATGCTGTTACCCTGTCTTGCCATGAGGATGGCAGGGACATGAGTCTCCGGCGGCCGCTTGCTCAAGGTTGCGCAGGATGCCGCATTCAGCCACGTTTGTGCTGGCATGGCAGGTTTCGCGCAACAAATGCAATTGTTGTTCGAGTAAACGCAACGATTTGATTTGCTGGTGGACACGGTCGATTTGACTGTCGATCAGTGAGTTGATCTCGTTGCAGGCTAGTTCGGGGTGGGCTTGCAGGTTGCGGAGGGTGCGCACTTCCGGCAATCCCATGCCCAGTGACCGGCAATGGCGGATGAAGTTGAGCTGCACAACATGGGCGTCATCGTAGCTGCGGTAGCCGTTAGCTTCCCGCGACGGCGCTTCCAGCAGGCCTTCCCGCTCGTAAAAACGCACCGTTTCCACACTGCAATCGCTACGTTGCGCCAATTCTCCGATTTTCATGGTTCTTCTCCAGAAAAAAGCTTGACCCTGAAGCAGCTACAAGCTGTTTAATGATAGCATATCTTTGGAGGTATGCACTATGAACAAGCTGAAATCAACGGATCCAGAGAGTTCTTCGCCCATTCGGGAGGTAAGCTGCGGTTGCGGTCATGAACATCATCACCATGAAGCACTGCATGCACATGAGACCGAAATGCCTTGCCTCCCCGCACACGACGATCATACCGGCCATGACCATGCAGGCGGATGCTGCTCTTCGGCAACGATATCACGCAAAGCGGCACGCGACGGGAACGGTCCTCCACCCGAAGGTGCTAGCCGGGTGCGTTATCGCATCGACAACATGGACTGCCCGGTCGAGGAACAGTTGATCCGCAACAAGCTGGAGGCGATGCCGGGCATTGCCCGATTGGATTTCAACCTGCTGGATCGGGAACTGACGGTGTATCATCGGCTGGACGATGCGCGTTCCATCGCTTCCGCGCTGGACAGATTGGGTATGGCTCCCCGGTTGCTGGAATCCGGCGCTTCGCCGGTAGTTCTCCCTCCAGGGCTGGGCGCAAAAAGAAAGGCGTTGCTGGTTGCCGGTGGTATTGCTGCCATAGGGGCGGAAGCTATATCCTGGGTAACGGGGCAGGATGCTTCATGGCCGGTGATGGTTTTGGCTGCCGTGTCCATACTGACTGCGGGACTGCCTACACTGAAAAAAGGCTGGATCGCGCTCAGAAACCTGACCCTCAATATTTACTTCCTGATGTCTTTGGCGGTAGGAGGCGCCATCATCATCGGCAGATTCCCGGAAGCGTCCATGGTGATATTCCTGTTTGCCGTGGCCGAGGCCATTGAGGTACTGTCGCTGGAACGGGTGCGCAATGCCATTAAGTCGCTGTCCGCGCTTGCGCCGGAAACCGCTGAAGTCAAGCTTGGAGACGAGTGGCGGGAACAGTCGGTGGCTGACGTGGCCATCGGCAGCCGTATCCGGGTTCGCACCGGCTCGCGGGTGCCGCTGGACGCGCGGGTTGAATCCGGCTGCGCCGCGCTCGATCAGGCCCCGATCACGGGAGAAAGCCTGCCGGTGGATAAACAGGCCGGCGATATGTTGTTTGCCGGCAGCATTGTTACAGATGGGGTGGTGGAAGCTGTCGTAACCGCCGGGGCCGGCGACAGCACCCTGGCCCGCATCGCCGCTGCTATTCAGGAAGCCCAATCCCAGCGCGCGCCGACGCAACGCTTCGTCGATCGCTTTGCCCATTATTACACGCCGGCGGTGGTCGTTTTTGCCGTGGCGGTGGCGGTGTGCGGTCCGTTGCTGTTCGGCGGAACCTGGTCCGGCTGGCTCTATCAGGCGCTGGTCATGCTGGTGATCGCCTGTCCTTGCGCCCTGGTTGTATCTACCCCGGTCACCGTGGTGAGTGGTCTCACCGCGGCAGCCAGGCACGGTATCCTTATCAAGGGCGGTGCGCACCTTGAAGGCGGCAGGCTGTTGAAGGCCGTGGCGCTCGACAAAACCGGCACCTTGACGCAAGGTAAGCCGGTACTGACCGATGCTGCTGCGTGTGGCGACATGCCGGTTGAACAGGCCCTGTTGGTTGCCGCCAGCCTTGACGATCACAGCACCCATCCGGTTGCCAGAGCCCTGGTGGACGGATGGCGGAAACAACAGCCCGATGTCCGGATGCTGGCGGTGAAAAACTTTGGTGTTCCCAACGGTCACGGGGTCAAAGGCGTTGTTGATGATACATCCTGGTATCTGGGCAATCACCGCTTGGTGGAAGAGTTGGGCTTTTCCACTCCGGATTTGGAGTCCCGGCTTGCCGTTCTGGAATATGCCGGCAAAACCGCAATTATCCTGTGCAGCGATTCCGGCCCGGTTGCCGTGTTCGGCGTTGCCGACACCATCCGGCCCGAAAGCGAGAAAGCAGTGTCGGCGCTCAAGGTGCTGCACGTCGAACCGGTGATGTTGACCGGCGACAATTCCGCCACTGCCCGGGCGATTGCCGGTCAGCTCAAGATTGGGGACGCGCGTGGTAATTTGATGCCGGAAGGCAAGCAAGCAGCAATCGCCGAACTCAAGGAACGTCATGGTGCGGTCGGCATGGTTGGTGACGGCGTCAATGACGCCCCGGCCCTGGCGCGGGCGGACATCGGATTTGCCATGGGGGCGGCCGGTACTGCGACGGCGCTGGAAACGGCCGATGTGGCGATAATGGACGATGATCCCCGCAAGGTGGCGGATTTCATCAGCCTGAGCCGGCAATGTGCATCAATTCTGAAGCAGAACATAGCGTTGGCTCTCGGCATCAAAATAGTGTTCCTTGCCTTGGCGATAAGCGGCCATGCGACGCTCTGGATGGCCGTATTCGCCGACATGGGAGCAAGTCTGCTAGTGGTGTTCAACGGCTTGCGCCTGCTGGGATATTTCTCGCAAACGGCGCATGGCGCGCGTATCCCTTTTCTCGGTAAACCTGAAAAAGCTTTCAGCGTTTGTTGATGTAAGTTGGCATAGCCGAAACCAAACAGATGGGTGGGCACGGATTCATCGTGCCCACGCGGACAATTGTTAGCCTATTTTTCTCATTCCTCCCTTTGTTGCTCCATTTTCCCCTTCTGGTAGTATAGTTAAATAAACGGGATACCATACCCGTTTGCATGTTAGACTTTCGCATGGGAATAACACAGGGGGAGGGAGTACCGGTGATGAGAACAATGGCGACGATGGTGATGCTTGCAATGGTCCTGACCGGCTGCTCGCATATTCAAACCCTGCCGCCGGAACAGCTTGTAATCCAAAAAGTTGTGGCCGCTCCAAGCCTTTCGAAGAACAGAATATTCGACAAATCGAAAATCTGGTTCGCGAAGACCTTCCGCCAGTCCATGGCGGGACGCTGGCCGCAGAGCAGCACCAGGACCGTTATCCAGTATGAAAATGCCGAGAAAGGGATACTGATAGCCAACGCCGCCATCCTTTATCCCCAGGAGCGTTTTCCTGAATCCTACAAAGAGGGATGGGAAGTCAGGTTTACGTTGGAGGAAAATATCAGAGACGGCAACGCCAGTGTTGCATTCAGCAACCTGAACTTCTTCGTGCCGGTCGTTTTCTGCGGCCACGTGAATGGGGGCGAAACGAGCAGTTACGAAAAACGTTTGAATGTTGAAGAGTTTGAAAGAGTGAAACCGGTTTTTCTCAATTTCGCCGATCAGCTTGGCATGTACCTGACAACGCCGGAACCAAACTGGTAACGACGACAAATCTTGCGTTCCGCAGAGGCTCCGGTTCCATTGATACAGTGAACTGACGGGGAACCGGTATTGCGGGCGAGGACTCATCATGCTAAAGTATGCAAAGATGAAACGTGAATCCATACGCATATACGCCATACTGCTTTTGTTCGTGACCTTCATTGGTCTCGCGATGTCGTGTGGCGAAAATGTCGCTTGTGCCGGAGATCCGCCGGGTTCTCATGAGACTTCACCTTCAGCATCCGCCTCTGATGGCCGGAGTCATGATGATCGCGACCGCTCCGATACTTCCTCCCCATCGCATTCCCCCAATGATCATATATGTTTCGGCGTCTGTGGTGGCGCATGCCATGCTCCTCTGACTGCAACTCCACTGGCAGTTGTCTATTCACCCGTGCTTACCTCTCTTTGCTCCGCCGAAATTACTCAGTATATCCCCGAAGTCTTTCTTCCCCTCTTTGTTCCGCCTGACATATCCCTCGTTTAATAACTCGCCTCTCTCACTAATTTAATAACACACCAAAAACACGGCCTGCATTAATCGATGCTTGCCGCGACATTTTCAGTTATCCGGAGGTTCACTCGTGACACGCATAGTACTGGTGCACGGAACCGTTCTCGCTTTGTTGCTACCGATGCTTGTCTGTTCACCGGCATTGGCCGAGGCCGTTCCGCGCACTATCGATGAAATCGTTGTTTTAGCTGCAAAGCGGAGCGCCGAATTGGCCGCCTTGGAGAAGGAAACAGACGCCGCATACTCGCTTGCCGTTCAGGCCGGAACCATCGGCAATCCGACTCTGGAATTTCAGGGTTTCACCGGCAGGCTGACCGGCAGCCCTGACGAACACTCTGCGTCAATCGGCATTAATCAGGAACTCCCCCTGAACAACAAACTGCGGCTGCGTCGCGAAATGATGCAACGCGAGGCCGAAGCCTTGCGGCGGCACCGGGACAATGCCGCACGGTTGCTGAAGGATGACGTTTCAACCCTGGCTCTGGACTATTCGCTGCTTACCGAACGGCGGGAACTTGCCTCGGAGTTGGTAAGACTCAATAGCGACCTGGTGGCTGTTGCCGGAGATCGTTTCAATGCGGGCGATATCCCCGAGCTTGACTTCAACCTTGCCAAGGTCGAGCTGGCCCGGGCCGAAAGCCGGCTGCTGGAGGTCGAGCGGGAAAGCATTCCGTTATGCGTCAAAATTGCTTCGCTGACCGGGCTGAACGAAGCGGATATCAAGCTGTCCGACAAACTTTCCTCACCACTGGCATCACCCAAAACTGGCGGCCTCGCACAACAAGCCCTGGCGTCGCGGCCCGACTTCCTGGCATTGGCGCTCGAGCGAGACAAGGCCGAAACCGGGCACCGTCTGTCAAAAGCCGAAGCGATTCCCAATCTTACGGCCGGGGTCTTTGCCCAATGGGAGCAAAGCTCCGTTGAGGTTGGAGGCATGGAGTCGATCAACCGCGATACGCAACTCGGAATCCGCCTGTCCATGCCGATCCCGGTTTTTGATCGCAACGCGGGCGGCCGGGCTGCGGCACGGGCTCGCCTTGATGCCGCCGATTCCCGGCGACTGGCATTGGAGCGGTCGATTATTGCCGAGGTCGAAGCCGCCATCTCGCGCTTTTCGTCATCGGAACGCGTTCTTGCCCTGTTTGAGAAAGGCATCATTCCACAATTGACCGAGAATCTGAAGCTGACCCGCGAAGCCTACCGTTTGGGCGAAGTTGGAATCATTTCGGTGATCGAGGAACAGAAGAAATTTTTTGAGCTCAATGACAGTTATCTCTCTGCCTTGCATGCCAGGCGTTTGGCCCTGATCAAGCTTGAAACGGCGGCGGCAGTGGATCTGAACGGAGGTGCGCGGTGAAGAGAAAACTGATCGTCATGGGGTTAATTCTGGCTGTTGCCATAGGTGGCGGCCTTGTCTATCGCTCCTGCAATGTTGCAAACAATGACGGCGAATCTGCCGAAAAAGGGGAAAACGGCCACAAAGAGGAAAATGGTGGTCATGACGAGCATGGAGAGCCGGGCAGCGTCAAAATGTCCGCCGAAGCACAGAAACAGAATGGTGTGGCCGTTGCTGCCGCAACAAAGCGGCAACTGGCCGGGATTATCAGCGCTACCGGCAAGATCGAGGCGAATGCCGACCGGATTGCCCATGTTTCACCACGTATCAGCGGCAAGATCGTCAGTGTCGGGGCATCTCTGGGCGACAGTGTTGCTGCCGGACAATCCCTGGCGACACTAGACAGCGTTGAATTGGGCGAAGCCCTGAGCCGCTATCATCAATCGAAAACAAAACTTGCCCTGGCCCGATCCAATATGGAACGGATCACGGCATTGGTGGAGAAAAAGATCGCCGCCCGCAAGGATATCCTCCAGGCTGAAACCGACTTCAAGACCGCGCAGACTGAACTGCACACCGACGAAGAACGCCTAACTCTGTACGGAGTTTCCGTTTCCAGTCTCAAGGATGCGCGCCATCAGAAACCGCTTCTGCCGGTCCGCTCTCCCATTAGGGGCGTCATTACCGAAAAACATGCCATTGTGGGCGAACTCGCCGATCCCTCCAAAAGCCTGTACACCGTGGCTGACCTCTCTTCTGTCTGGGTGATGGTTGACATCAACGAAAAAGACCTGGCCAAAGTGCACAAGGGGCAGACGGCAACCGTAACGGTAAGCGCCTTTCCCGAAGCGAAGCTGAAAGGGCGGATAACCTATATCGCCGACCTGGTCAACGAGGCGACCCGTACGGTCAAGGCGCGGGTCGAGGTAGCCAATCCGGGGCGAAAGTTAAAACCGGAGATGTTTGCCACCGTTGAGTTGGCATTAGCGGCCGATGCGCCGCCGGTTCTGACTGTGCCTGAAGATGCCTTGCAGGAATTGGATGGAAAAAAAGTGGTTTTCGTTGCGGAAAAAGATACGGAATTCGCGGCGCGCCAGGTACAGACCGGCCGGACGTCGGGCGGCATGGTGGAGATCGTGTCCGGCCTGAAAGAGGGGGAGCGCTATGCGGTTAAGGGAGCGTTCATTCTCAAGTCGGAAGTGAAGAAAGGTGAAATGAAGGACTAAATGAACCTGAATCCGTGATGCTTCCATACCTCCACTAGCCTGAAATGCCTCTATCTTGGGCGTTTCCGCGGTATGCGACGTTAGGGCGGAGATTCTCCTGGACTAACGATTGCAACGGCACAGGCGGCGTTGTGGCCCCGGCTCTTTCAGGCATTCCGGTATTCCAGCGTCACGGATTCAGGATTAAGTGAAGCGAGGTTCTGATGCTTGAAAAATTGATTGCTTATACGTTGCGGCAAAAGGGGATGGTCATATTCCTTTCGCTGATGATTATTGCATTCGGGGTGTATGCATACCTCAAACTGCCGATTGATGCTTTTCCGGACGTGACCAACATTCAGGTTGAGGTTGTCAGCCATGCCGACGGTCTTTCCGCCATAGAAATCGAGCGGAATGTCACCTATCCGATCGAAATGGCCATGCGCGGCCTGCCTGGTATCGAACAAATGCGTTCGGTCACCAAGTTCGGACTTTCGATCGTAACCATCGTGTTCAAAGACGATGTGGATATCTACTTTGCCCGGCAACTGGTGTTCGAACGGCTGGCGGAGGCGAGGGAAAAAGTTCCCAAGGGAGTCGACGTTGCCATGGGGCCCATCGGCACGGCCATGGGCGAGATCTACCAGTATACGCTCGAAGGGAAGATGCCCCAGGATCCGCAGCAGAAGGTTGCGTACCTTGCCAACCTGCGGACCATTCAGGAGTGGATCGTTACTCCGCAATTGAAGAGTGTTGCCGGAGTGAACGAGATCAACTCCTTTGGCGGGTATTTCAAGCAGTATCAGGTGATCGTGTCGCCGGAAAAACTGCTTAAATACGCCGTTACCGTTGACGATGTCTACACCGCCATCGGCAGCAATAACGAAAATGTTGGCGGTAACCTTCTCGAACGGGGCACTGACCAGTATATCGTGCGTGGCGTCGGTCTGATCAAGAATACGGGCGATATTGAGAACATCGTCCTCAAGTCGGCGGGAGGTACGCCGGTTTATATCCGCGATGTGGCGCAAGTGAAAGCCGGGGAGGCAGTGCGGATGGGCGCCGCCATGAAAAACGGCAAGGATGAATGTGTCGGCGGCATCGTCATGATGTTGCGGGGCGAGAACAGCCGTGAGGTTGTCCGCCGGGTGGCGGACAAGGTCAGGGAAATCAATGACAACAACGTGCTGCCGGATGGGGTCAAAATCGTTCCCTATTACGACAGAAGCGACATTGTCAAGGCGAGCGTCGGCACGGTCAACAAGGCGCTGATCGAAGGTTCCCTGCTGGTCCTGATCGTGCTGTACCTGCTGCTTAACAGCATCCGGGGAAGTGTCGTTGTTCTCATTGCTTTGCCGCTTTCGCTTCTAGCCACGTTTATTGTCATGAAGCTGACCGGCATCAGCGCCAACCTCATGTCTCTTGGTGGTCTGGCTATCTCCATCGGTATGATCATCGATACCACCATCATCCAGGTGGAAAACGTCCAGCGGCACCTGAGCGATGGGGACGGTCGGCATCCCAAATTATCGACGGTGCTCAGGGCGGTCATGGAGGTCAGAAAGCCGAGTATTTTCGGGGAGCTGATCATTGCACTCACCTTTATCCCCATTCTTTCCCTGGAAGGGATCGAAGGAAAGATGTTCGGTCCGTTGGCCATTACCGTGGCCATTGCGCTCCTTGCCTCCCTGTTCCTTTCGCTCTTCGTCATCCCAGTACTGTGCATGCTCTTTTTGAAGCCTCATCCTGAAAAGGAAAGCTTCCTCATGAGGCATGCCAGCAGGCTGTATCTGCCGCTTCTCGACTATGCCATGAACAACAGGCGCACCGTGTTGAGCATTGCCGGTGTCTTTCTGGCTATTTCCCTTGTGCTTGTGACGCGCTTGGGCACGGAATTCATCCCGGCCATGGATGAAGGCTCATTCGACATGGACGTGTCCATGCTTCCCGGCGTCTCCCTGGCTAAGGCGATGGAGGTGAATCAGCGCGCCGCCGAGACGCTGAAACGGTTTCCCGAACTGGATACGGTGGTGTCGCGGACTGGGCAGACCGGAGTTGCCCTGGATACCAGAGGATCGGACAAAACCGGCTATGTGGGGATTTTTAAGCCGAAGAACGAATGGAAACGGGATATTTCCAAGGAGGATCTGACCAATGAGATGCGGAAATCCCTGGAGTCGATCGCCGGGATCACCTTCGGTTTCAGCCAGCCGATCCAGTGCCGCATTGACGAGCTGGTCGCCGGAACACGCGCGCAACTGATCGTCAAACTGTTTGGCGAGGACATCAACGTGCTCAACGAAAAAACGGCCGAAATAACTAAGGTGCTTTCCACCATCCGGGGTGGAACCGACTTGAGCGCGGAAAAGGTTTCGGGCCAGCCGTACCTGACCATCAACATCGACCGGGCAAAGATTGCGCGGTACGGCCTGAACATCAGCGACGTGCAGAAGGTGATTGAAATTGCGGTGGCCGGCAAGGCTGCTTCGCAACTCTACGAAGAGAACCGCAGTTTCGACATCTCGGTCCGGCTGCCGGAGGAAAAAAGAAACTCCCTGGAAGCGATCAGGAATCTGCTGATCACCACGAAAACCGGCGTCAATGTTCCGCTCGAACAATTGGCGGAGGTTGGAATGGTCGAAGGCCCGGTCCAGATCAGCCGCCAGGATGGGGTGAGAAGAATCGGAATCGAGATGAATATCACCGGCCGGGACATTGGCGGCTTTGTCGCCGAGGCAAAACAAAAGATCAAAAAAAACGTCAAACTGCCGCCGGGGTATTATCTCACCTGGGGCGGGCAATTCGAGAATCAGCAACGGGCCATGAAAAAACTGATGATCATCGGTCCGGTGGCCATCGGGCTGATTCTGCTCCTTCTGTACGTCACCTTCCGGTCGATCCGGCTGGCGCTGCTGGTTATCTCCAATCTGCCGTTCGCCTTGATCGGCGGCGTCTTCTCGCTCTTCATCTCCGGTCAATATCTCTCGGTTCCGGCGTCGGTCGGGTTTGTGGTCCTGTTCGGCGTTGCCGTGCTGAATGGCCTTGTGCTGGTATCGCGTATCTCCCAGCTTCGTGACGACGGCCTTGAATTGAAGGAGGCGATCATGCGGGGAAGTCTCGACCGGTTGCGCCCGGTATTGATGACCGCATCCATTGCGATCTTCAGTTTAATACCGATGCTGTTGGCCGGCGGCACCGGCTCCGAGATCCAGAAACCGCTGGCAACGGTTGTTGTGGGCGGCCTGGTTACGTCCACCTTGCTTACTCTGTTGATAATTCCCTCGGTGTATGGCTGGTTTGAAAAGAGTAAAGCGGAAGAAGGAATGCAGGATAACACCATCCCACAGCAGTTTACTCGCGAAGGAGGAGTATCATGAACGGAATCAGATTGATAATGTTGGCAATAACATTGATGACGGCAGGCGGTTGCGGCGCTGACAGTGCGACACTGATCAAGGCGAACAATACCAGTTTGCGCACGGATGTATTTGAGGAACTGGCAAGTAACGGGATGACGCCGCGAGGATTTAGCGACCTGAGTATTACCGGTTCGCTGAAGACCCACAAGCCGGGTGCCCATTTCCTGGCAGATGGTCACGGGACGTCGGATTACAATCTGTTGGTGAACATCGACGGGCAGGCAACGGTGGTAAAGGGGATTCTGCAACAGGAAAACAGTGAACCGGCGAAACTGGCAGACCCGGAGGCCGGCAACGGCATCAGGTACCGGTTCGGTAAAAGTCTGCGGCTAAAGGCGGGCAGTCACAAGATCATTGTGGCCATCCCTCATGACGGGGTTGCCGTTGAAAAGAACGTAAACCTGGTTGAGGGGAGCGTTAACAGCCTGGTCTTAGAGCCGGTTTATTACTCCGCTCCGGTCTCCAGACGGAGCAGCGCGTACGGCGCCACTCATTTCAAAGGGGGGATCAGGGGGATCAGGCTGACCCTGAATAGCCGGGGGATATAATTTCAAATCAAAGCGCTATCTTCGTTGGCTTCGTCAAGGGCTCTCCAACGTGGTATGTATCCAACGGCTCCGGGGCATAACTGACAGCACTCGCGGTGTGTACCGGAGCCGTTTTTCATTTTGTTATTCCGATTTCGGGCAATAGCGAATAACTTGCGTCTTTTCCAGGGTAATCATTCCGCCAGCCATCATTTTATAAATTGTCGGCACAATTTCGTTAATTTTTTCTGGATAATCAACAACTTCAACGATCATGGGCAGGTCGGCGGAAAGATCCAGCAACTTCTGGGAATGATAGACTTTGTGAGCGCCGAAACCGCTTATTCCCCGCAAAACCGTTGCGCCGGCAAACCCCTCTTTGCGTAATAATTCCACCAAAGCCTCATAGAGCGGCCTGTGGTTGTAACGGTCCGTCTCTCCGAAAAAAATCCGCATTAGCAGCTGTTCGCCTGTAAGACATCTCATCAGAAACCTCCTTGGATAAGAAATCGGGCGGTTATTATTCCCAGCCATGTACAGAACAGGCAGACTGACACACTGGCCAGGACATTGACGAGAGCCACGAGATACTGTCCATCCTCAAGCAGTCTTAGAGTTTCGTAGCTGAAGGTGGAAAAGGTCGTCAAGCCTCCCATGAAGCCAACGGTCAATCCCAGGCGCAACGTAGCGGAAATAATCGTGCTGCGCAGGCTCATTTCCATGATCAGACCGATACAGTAGGCGCCGATGATGTTGACCACAAAGGTACCGTAGGGAAAAGTCCGTCCGAACAGGTTGTACACCCAGGTAGAGAGATAGTAGCGGCTCAGTCCTCCACCGGCGCAGAACAGGGCGATTGTAGCGGCTATCTTCATGGAACATTCTCCCTTAACCGATTATAGCGGGTTTTCTGGCAATATCATTGCAGATGAAGATGGCAAAGAGTAGTGCCGCGAGTGTTGCCGTGGCAGCGCCGAAGTAGAACGTGGCGGCCGGAGAAACGTGGTCCCACAGCAGGCCGCCGATCAGGCTGGCCGGTAGGGTTGCCAGCCCCACGGCCGAGGCGTATATACCGAAAGCGGTTGCCTTGAAGCCGGGCGGGATGATCGTTGCCAGGAACGCCTTCTGGATGCCCTCCGTCAACCCCATGAATACTCCATACAGCCCAAATAGTATCCAGATGCCTGTTGGCGAAGACGCGATTGCGAAGCCGTAATACAGGGCGGCAAACAGTACGAAGCCGAGGAAGATAAGCCGTTTCTTGCCGAACCTGTCCGCTGCCATGCCCGCCGGAATTGCCGAAATGGCGTAGATGAGATTGAAGGTGATATAAACTGCCGGAATCATGGCCGTGGAAATGCCTTCCTGCTCTGCACGTAGGATCAGAAATGCATCGCTGGAGTTGCCCAGGGCAAAAATGGTGGTGATCAGGATGAAAAACTTTACCTTGCCGTCGAAGTGCCTGAGTGACAAACGGGGGCGCTCCGTACCATCGGCGACGGACTGCTTTTTCTCCTTAATGAATGCGGCAATGACCAAAACCGCAAGAATACCTGGTATCATGGAGAGCCAGAAAACCATTGTGTAGTTGTTGTGGTAAAGCTGGAGCACTATCAGAGCAATGGCAGGACCGGCTACCGCGCCTATGGTGTCCATGGAACGATGGAAGCTGAAGGCGCGGCCCAGATGGTTTACATCCGTGGCCTCGGCGATGATGGTGTCTCGCGGCGCAGTACGGATGCCTTTGCCAAGGCGATCGACGAAACGAGATGCCAGTACTTGATGCCAGGTTCCGGCCAGGGCGATGATGGGACGGCTGAATATGGAAATGGCGTAACCGGCCAGCATCAAATTTTTGCGCTTGCCGATCCGGTCGGAAAGCCACCCGGAAAAAACTTTCAGCAAGCTGGCGGTTGCTTCGGCAATTCCTTCGATCAGGCCGATTAGGGATTTGTTGACTCCCAGCACATTGGCCAGAAAGAGCGGTACCAACGGATAGATCATCTCGGAACTGACGTCCATGAAAAAACTGACCAGTCCCGCGAAAAACACGTTTCTATTTAAGCCGAAATACGTTCGTTCTTTGTGGCAGCTATCGCTCTGGCTCATCTTCAAGGATGGTCTCCGGCTCACTGTATTCAACCATCTGCGCTTCATCCGCATGCAGGCTGTGCGCGCTGATTTCCCAGTGTTCCATGTGTTTGTAGATAATTACCTTGTCTCGCAGCAATGTACCGTGCTTGCGGCAGAATTGTTCCAGTTGGGTACGTGGTCCAATCAGCTCGACACACAGGTTCAGGGCCGGGTTGGAGATTTCCATGTTGTTGTCCTGTAACTGTCCGTTCCCGCTGAAACCGTAATGCGTGTGATGTGCGGTCGCGTTCAGAAGACCCTCTTTTTTAGCTGCCATGATGATTTCTTTATACAGGGGAGGATTGCCGGTCAACAGTCTTTTTAACCCGTTGCCACTGCTCTTGCTTCGCTCTCCGGGTGTCATATAGATGCGGACTTGGCCGATCTCGCGTGATTTTACCTGATGACGGTGCGGCATGTGCAGACCTCCTGTCTCTTGCGACCTCAGTCTTTACACTTTTGTGCAATATGTTCAGGCAAGACGTGACTTACAAAGGACGCAACGAGTTAAGACCAAAATAAATTCAAACGTTAGCTTGAAGTTTTCCGTTGCGTTGTCTCGTCGGACGTTGAGTTTCGCCGTGCCAGGAAGGATCCCCAGCCGGGTCGTAATTCCCGCGCGTTTCTCAGGGACGGGCTGGGCGGAAAGAGATCTGAACCCGGTTTCGGCGTTCCGATGCGCTGGGACAGGTAGATACCCGAATGCCCACTACAAAGATACGCCAGAAAACAGGCAATGGCAAAGTAGAGTGTGTGCTGCGAGCCGAACAGTTCGATACCCATCAGGGTGCAGGCCAGCGGAGTGTTGCTGGCTCCGGCGAAGACGGCGATGAAACCGAGTGCGGCGAACAGGTCGACCGGGGCGTTCATCAGCACGGCCAGCGCATTGCCCAGTGCTGCGCCGATGAAAAAGAGCGGCGTTACCTCGCCTCCCTTGAAACCGCTTCCCAGGGTGATGACGGTGAAGAGCAGTTTCCACCACCAGCTCCAGGGGGTGGCGCCGTTGGGTGAAAAACAGGAAAGAATCGTAACCGTGTGCGGGTCGGGTGAACTGGCGCCCAATCCCAGGTAGTCCCGGCTGCCGATTAGATAGGTCAGGCCGATTACCAGCAGGCCGCCCAGTACGGGTCGCAGCCAGGCGCGCATGACGGTGCGTTTGAAGATGAGATTGATGCTGTGGATCAGTTCGGCGAACAGGACGCTGACCAGTCCGAAGGCTACGGCGGCCAGAATGACTTTCATGGTCAGCAGTCCGACAAAATCCGGGGCTGCGGTTGAAATCGAGTAATGTTCGTGGTGAATGCCCCAGGCCACGCAGGCCCTGTCGCCGATGATGGCGGCAATCAGGCAAGGAATCAGGGCATCGTAGCTCATGCGGCCCACGGCCAGAACTTCCATGGCAAATACGGCCCCGGTCAGGGGGGTGCCGAAAACTGCGCCGAATCCGGCGGCAATACCGGCCATGAGCAAGGTGCGGAAGTCGGCAAGGCTCAGGCGGAAATAGCGTCCGATGGCCGAGGCGATACTGCCTCCCATCTGGACCGCCGTACCTTCCCGGCCTGCCGAGCCGCCGAAAAGATGGGTCACAATGGTTGCAACCAGGATCAGGGGCGCCATGCGGCGCGGCACGACGATGCCGCTGTCGCCGTTTTCGTGGCCATGGATGGCATCCATCAACAGGTTGTTGCCGCCTTCGGCCACATGGCCGACCCGGCTGTAGAGAAGGCTGATGGCGGCCCCGGCCAGGGGGAGCAGAAACAGCAGCCAGGGCGTTTCGTAGCGGAGTTGCGTGGCCCGGTCAAGCAGCCACAGGAACAGGGCGCAGGCAGCTCCGATGGCAATCGAAACCGGTGTGATGATACATATCCATTTGATCAGGTATGCGCCCAACGTCACGTGCTCGCGCGGGCTCCAGCGAAACGGCATCGTTTTGTCCCCCGTTACGGTCGGATCGAAAACTCGAATCTAATCCCGGAGTTGGGGGTTGTCAAGGAAGATGGGGGGTGCTGATTTTCTGCGACGGCGCGAACTGCTTCCGCATGACGTGAGCACCCGGGGAAAGGTGAAAGTGAGGGGGCGCGGGGTGAGGTGTGGAAGATGGCGGCTCCAATGGCCTTTTTATTTTTGGAGATGCAGAAATAGTATAATACTCATTGCGAAAATAGCAGAAAGTCTGACTTGGCTCCGTGGTTCCATATATGTAGCCTGAACCGCCGTATACGGAACCGCACGTACGGTGGTGGTGTGGGAGGTCGGCGGGGGAGACCCCGCCTCCTGCCCGATTTTACAAATAGTAGTAAAATGCCAAGCGGACAATGTTGCTTTGGCCTGTAGAAGAAGTGCCTGGGGTGATACTTCCGTATCTGGTTTTAAGGTGCTCATATTCGGCGCCTACACGAATAGCGGCATTCAGATCATAGAAGACGTTGAAGATGCTGCTTTCATTGTAACGCTCGTAGTCTGTAATGCTTTTATAGTTATCATAGTTTATTGCTTGACGACGGCCATACGCAATATTAAAGCTCAACTGATCAGTCGCAAAGTACTGAAGATACGCTGCAGCAGCAAAACCTTTGGCTGGCTGGAGATTGCCTGCTGCCCCGATGTGCTGGGCAGCGGTATATGGGGGCAGGTTGGCAGCCATAAAGGCCTGGGCTTCGAATGTAAGCGTATTACCCCGTTTTTTACCATCAACAGATGCAATGATCGGGACAAAAATGTAGAAACCGGCCCCCCAAGAGTCGACGGTTTTGTCATTTGTCTGACCAGATACATGCTGATTGCCATAGGATCCGAAGAAACCGGTGGTAAATGCTTGCTGGTCCGTGCCCCCAGCGGTTGGTGACGTCCCTAAAACATTGCTGGAGAAGAATGCCTGGCCAACTATATTGGGCAGTGCGCCCCAACTGTCGCCAGTGCCGTTGCTGTTAAAGTTTGTCTGGGAAGGTTGCTGTAAAGCGACAACAAATTGAAAAGAGTTTTTAGCGTTTATATCAACTCCGTGCGACAGCTTAATCTGGGGAACCCTGCAAGCTAATCCAAATCCGGTTGCAAGGCCGCCGTTGAAGTCAATCGTGTTGGCATTGACAATACTGAAGTTGTCCCACGTTTGGCCAAGTGTAAGTTTTGTTTTGCCCCAGTCCAGGAACCCATAAGCATGACGCAGACGCGGAGTTAATCCTGACGAAGAGCCGTTGGCGAAGTCAAGTTCAAGTAAACCGCCAGTTTTAGCGCTTAGCATGCTCGGACCAGTGGATTTAAACCAAATTCGTGATGTTCGGACCGAAAAAATTGTTTGGTCTTGCGAGCCGCTCACAGAGCTTCTTTTGGGTTGTTGGTCTGGGCTTTGATATCCGTTGGAACCGAAATTGTTGGAGTTGTACGCGACATCCAGCTTGAGATAACCGCCGATGGAAAGATTGAATTTACTGCTGACAGGTGAACTCATATTGCCATTGACCCCGGGCGCAACCTCGCTCGATGGATCAAAGCCTGTATTATAAGGGGTGGACGGCTCGGCAGCAAGGGCCGGTGTAGCGGCAAATAAGGTCGCTGCAATTACTACAGACACTTGTTTCTTCACCTTTTTCCTCCTGTAATATGCATCTCAATATTTCTTCCGTAGTGTGGCTTTGGGCAGTGTAAACGCCCGTAGGCAACCAATTACAATTCCGGCTTCCTGTTGATGCTATTTTTCCAGCTCCACATAATCCCCTGCTTTGACTGAACCTGCTTGTTGTGAAACGCCATAGGAACTGTCGGATCCGAACATTCCTGCTATTGGGAATGAAGTTATTTTCACACCAGGAGCAAAACCATATCCCTTAATAAATTCTCCGCCTCTGTATACGAGCAGTCTCTGACCAACGCTGAGACCTGTATCTGCTCCCGAATCGACATAAATCCGCTCTCCACTGACACGAATCACCCTCCCGTACCACGTAATCCTTTCCAAAGTTGACAGTGTTGCATCTGCCAACCCCTTAAGTGCCGACAACAGCGCATCATCCGTGCTATGCTCCGGCACGACCTGTGGAATAGTTACCCATTGAGATCGGATAAGTTGGGAACTGCGGATATCGTATAGGTCTGCTTTGATTCGAGCGCCCGGCTTAGTGCCTTCCGGCTTGGAAACTAATAGTATTGGCCCGCCGGACAATCGGTCAGTAAAGGAAGCTAAATATGTTGATTGCTCTTTCTCGTCGAGCAGTTCATGTGCACTAGGGCTGGTGACACCAGTTACGATGGTGTTTTCAGACAATAACCGCCTCAATTGGGCGCCAATAATTTGCTCTCCTGCTTCAGCAACAAGCAGACGTTTTCGTATTACATTGTTCGAAGACTTAACGGCTTCACCTGCAGTCGATGATTCAGCAGTTGCACTGAATGTCTTTTCATAGCCTTTCTTAACCAAGTCGCTACCACGAGGCATGCCTTTTTCTGCCATGTATTTGGGCACCCATATTTTAGGGCTGGCATGTGCTGAATATGGGTTGTCAATCTCGACATATTCATCACTGTTTATTGCCTGTTGATGCTGGGCGCCACAGCCGCTGATCAGTAAAGGAGTAGAAAGAAAGGCTGCTACACATAACCTCAACAAATTGGATGATAAAGATTTGTAGATAGTGAAGAAGCAATAATGCTTTGTTTCAACTTGTTGCATGCGTTTCCCCTCCTTAAGAATAAATTCAAAATTTCACCTGATGATCTGACTAAAATTTTTATGTCAGCAAATCGTTTCTTGTATTTCAAGCGACTCTTCCGCAAGCTACACTTTCCGCATAAAATGATGCTTTAGAGTCAGTCAAAAGACTCTGTTTATAAGCTGTATAGAAAGCCCATTTCCGTCTTTTTCTTGCTAATAATTGCGAGTATATTTGCGTTGACAAACTTTATTTCTCTGTTCGATTGCAATAAAACATCAACTTCACAGCATTTTTTTAAAGCCAAACCAGTCTTAAGCAAACCTAACTAATTTGTGGCCCGGATATTAGCAGATAGAACACGATTTTATCTTGCAAAGATATTGATTTTAATTGGAAATAGTGGCAGGTTATTTCAAAATAAGGGTAGCGGGCAGCAGAATATGCGGTCTTAAAATTAGATAATTTAAAAGTTTTTATGGGTTGTTCGGGGAGCGTAGGAGGGGGTAGCCTTTGACATAAGACAAAAACGAATAGACAAGGTCAACCAGGCAGAAGCACTTCTTCTTGTCCGGTAATTTCAGGACTTTTTCATTCACTAGTCTGGGAAGACTAGCGAATCGAGATATCGCCCCACTTGGAGGGGCCTGGCGACGAGATGCAAAAACGTGATGACCTGAAAACCAGGATCAAGGTAATACAATCAAGAATTATGAAAAGAAAGTCTGACCTGACCCTGCAGGCTTCCCATTGGAATTATGTGGGTGTAATAATGAGACAGAATGTTTTTGGCATCCCAGACAGAAAATAAGACCGGTCAATTTCCGGCTCGTTGGACGGAAAAATGGAGAAACATGGAAAATTTAGTCGGAAAAGAACACCGCGAGTTCGACGGAAAGAGAAATTGGGAATTAATCTTTGAGGAGTTTTATTTAGTAATCATAGATACAGGCGTAAAAACCGGTAAAGATATCAACTTGTTAGGTATTGCCATTGAAGACCTTAAGGTGAAATGGACTCTTGGAGGAGAGCTTGATTGTAAAGACTCATACGATGGCATTGTCAACGTTTGGATAGAGAATGGTGAAATTTGGGCAGGAACATGGTCAGGGTATAGTTACAGGATCAATTACAGAACGGGTAAAGTTGTTGAAAAGAGATTTGTAAAGTAACGTTCAACCACAGCGCAGATCACGCCGAGACGAGTTGACTAAGTATATGAGTACTGAAATGAAAGCAATCCTGTGCGTCGTAGCAAATGTCAGAGATGAGACTCCTTGTGGTCCTCACAGACAAAATAACTCATTAGGACATAAACATTTTGTAGCTGGAGCAAGGGTATATTGTCTGCCTGCTCGGTGGGACCCAAGTTTGTGGCGGTTGGAAGTCATAGGCTTGCACCGCGGCTCTAAGCGGCTGGTATGCACTGTGGTTGACGGAAAATACCTAACCAATTGGCGAAGTACGCTAGTTTACAATCCAAAGGTAATAGAAAAGATAAAGAGAGAGGCTTTTGCTCCAATGTGGAATAAGGATACAGCAGAGGATTTTATTTCTTTGCAACAGAAATTCGAAAAACAAGGCGAATTGGATGAACTGCAAAAAAAGTGATCTCTCTCCAACGTGGAGGCCTTGCGGGACGTAGCTGATTTTGTTGATTTACCTTTTGTAATATATTGGAATTATATGGGTGTAATAAAGAGACGGAATGTTTTTGGCTAGTCAATCGGCTGCCTTTGTTATGCTTGCCACCACCCATCCCCTTGACGATTCAGTCCGAATCCACTACTGTTCCCCACCTGCCTGACCAGTCAGGCGCATCTCATTTTATCGCGAGATTCCAACTTATCATGACCAAACAGCAGTTGCTTCAGGCGATTATCGCCGGATTGGAGGCCGATCTGGCCCTTTTTCTCGTCGCGGCCCGGACGGCCCATGCGGCGGCCACCCACGAGGAGTGCATCCCGGACAACAAATATGATACTACCGCGCTGGAGGCTTCCTACATCGCCCAAGGGCAGGCCAATCGCGCCCAGGAAATCCGGCTGAGTCTCGATGCGTATCGAAACCTGACGTTGCAAGCGTTTGACGACGAAACGCCGGTGCGGCTAACAGCCCTGGTGACACTGGAGGATGAAGAGGGAAATGAACGGCGGTTGTTTCTCGGTCCCAAGGCCGGCGGGATGAAGGTTGCCGATGCCGATGGTGAAATAGTGGTGGTTACCCCGTCATCCCCCCTTGGACGCAGCCTGCTCGGCAGACGGACCGGCGACGAAATTGAGGCGGGCAGCGTTAACGGCGCCATAACCTATATCATCGTGTCGGTTGCTTGATCGGGCAAGGCTGCAGATATGGAAGCGTTATGGATTCAGGCAGTAAGTTTACCAACAATCAGCTCATGCAGTTGAACAGTCCCATACACCAGAAACAATCGCCGCAGGGAACGGTGCCGGTGTAGCAGTCCTGTTCGAACTCCTCGCAGTAGAGGTACTCGCAGGGGATCAGGTTGCAGTTGGCGCAGAACGGGTATTCGTGGCGCAGCACCTCTTCGCGGAACTCGCGGAAGGGGGCGGAGTTCCAGATGTCGAGGATTCCCTCTTCCGTCAGGTTGCCGAAGGATTTGGTGGTGACATGTTTCTTTCGTTCGGTGAAATAGCAGATGTATTTATGCCACAGGAAATAGCAGGGGTGGACGTTGCCGTCCCAGGAGACGAAGACGCTGCCCGCTTCCAGAAAGTCGCAGGCCCGGTCGCTGCGCGGCGCTATTGCCGGGAGCCGGATTTCGAGGCTAAGTTCATCGGCGGTCTTTTGCGCTTCGGCAAAGGTTTTTTCCACGTTGGTGAGCCAACCGGGGTCCCGTTGCAGGAGCGATTCCACGTTGAGGAAAATATCGCGTTCACGGGCATCGTCCATCATCTGGCGGACAAAGGCGACCATGCGCTCTTCTTCCGGGGTGCGGCTGTATTTGAGGAAAGCTGTCTTGAAATAGCCGCTCATATCGATGCCTTCTGCTTCGGCCCGTTTGCGCCAACTTTCGAATAATCTGATGGCAGCCTCGGTATTCGGTTCATAGGCGGAATCTTTGACAAACGCCGCGTCATAGGGGAGCAGGTGCGAGATGAGGGCGAAGTTCGCCCCTCGGGAGGCTGCCCAGCGTAACACGGGCGACAGTTCATGCAGGTTGTCGCGCATGACGACGAATTCGATGCCGATCTTGAAATCCGGTCGTCCGCACCGTTCCCTGGCGCTGGTGAGCGCCGCGAAAGCCCGGTCGATGTCATTCAGTTCTCCCCCTTCACGGACGGTGCTGAATGTTTCGGGGGAAACTGAGTCGATGGAGATACAGATCCGGTCCAGCCCGGCTTCCAGAAGGGAAATGGCGCGTTTTTCGTCCAGCAGCAGGCCGTTGGATTGGAAGCCGATCCAGGAGTCGTGCGGCATGAGGCTGCGGGCATGGTGGATGAAGTCTTCCAACCGGTTACAGAGCAAGGGTTCGCCAATGCCGCTCAGCACCAGCGATGCGGCGGTGGGAAAGGCCGGGTCCAGCCCTTTGAAGGTTTCCATGGTCAGGAATCCCTCTTTCAGGTCACAGCCCATGGTTTGCTTCATGCACATGCTGCATTGCAGGTTGCAATAAGTAGTTGTCTCGACAAAAAGCTTCGAAGGGTAGGGGAGCAGGGCAGGTTGCGATTGATCGAGCGGAGCAGGGGTGGCACGTGATATTTTCGGCTCGTTGACGGTACCTGCTGCGTTCGAGAGGTTGGCGATACTCCAGTTCGGCTTGCTCATATGGATTTTGCTGCTACTCCTTCTCTTGAATAAATGTCCGCGTCGCTAAAAAAAATAACCTGCACGTACATGTGTTTAAACATAGTGCAGGCAATTTCTTCTTTGAAAAAGCGAGCTACTTATGGGCAATTTTTTTAATCTTGTCAAGAGAGATATTTCGCTTCTTTCAGGAGAGGAAACCTCCGCCGAAACCGCCGCATTTCCGTTCCCGCAACCATTCGTTGATCAAGCCGATGGCGCAGCCGACTCCGGCATCGACACTGATCGCCTCAACGGGGCAATTCATTGCGCAAGCGCCGCATTCCAGGCAAGCATGCAGGTCCACTATATGGGCCTTGCGCTCTCTGATTTCAAAAACCTGATGCGGACAGACCTCGTGGCATTTGTGGCAACCAACGCAGCGTTCCACATCGAGTTTGAGCGTGGCGACGTTTTCCAGATACCTAAAACCCTTCATGGCCGTTGCTTTACCCCACCTTTTTCCAAACGATCTTTTTGCTGGATACCATGACCCCGCATGTCTTGCAAAAGAACCCCGCGCAGCATTTGACACAGAACTCAACCTGCTTGCCGCAATCGGGGCAGTACGGCTCCATATCGACGTCCGCATAGGCGGTCTCGCCACAGGCTTCGCAGGTATAGGTGAAGCCGTCCGTGGTATAGGTTCTGCTGACCTCGGTGTCGCATTCGGTGCAAAGTTTTCTCAGCATGATTTGTACCTCTTTGGGGGAGTTGTTTAATTCTACTTTGTTAGATTAGTTCCCCACCCCATCCCCACCCTAACCCTCCCCTTGAA
>MTLD01000378.1_pt4 | contig 32358 bp, 28 predicted proteins | sample 1982471 | NCBI WGS metagenome assembly MTLD01 (sample SAMN05712604, study PRJNA340218) | biofilm metagenome | isolation source: sample SPM anode biofilm adapted to -50 mV | place: USA | collected 2012-02-03 | reverse complement strand
CCTTGATATCATCTTTGATTTGAAACCGGAATGACCCGCTTTTCGCTTTCCATCTTGCCTGAACGATTAAACTCGATATAAAATCAACTCCGACAACAGTTTTTTGCGGTACGATTCAAACAGCTCATCCTTGATTTTCAAGTGGACACGCAAGCCGCAAATATGACATATAGACCGTCGTTGAACGCTATTCGCACGACATCCGCACTTATTCCGTTTCAGTCGCGCCGTTCGAAGATGTGAGGCGTGTCTCCTGCTCCTGTTTTTCCGTGGACAGGCGCAAGAAAGGAGTCCAGGCATGGCAGGAAAAATCAAAGTTATGATCGACTCAATCATTGAGCAGCGGACAAAGAACAATCCGAAGCTGTTGGCAACGATCAGAACCAAGCTCATACTCAAGGGGGTAGATCCCGGCAAATACACGGAAACGTCGGAAGACGACCCCAAGATTATTTCCCTGTTAGAATCCATCATCAAAACACTTGCCTAGGCAGTTTTCTACGCTGTCTACGGGTTGAGGCCGGCGTCATATGACTGAAAGGAAATTCTTGTGAAAATTAAAAACGTTTTTGCGGAAAACCAGACGCTTGAGAAATCCATTGAAACAATAAAGAGAGGTTTTGCCGGATTCGAGCCGAAAATTTTGATTTTTTTCGCTTCTTCAGTGTTTGAGGGCGCGGCTGTCAGTGCGGCAATGTCAGGGGCATTTCCCGGCGCTACGGTCTTCGGGTGTTCGACGTCCGGTGAAATCACTTCCGGGAAAATGATGAATAATTCCATTTCCGCCATGGGCTTTTCCCGTGAAGCGGTTGGGGACGTAAGCGTGCAGGTGGTGGAGGACATTAGTGGAAATATGGATGTGGAAAGAGCCTTTACCGCATTTGAACAGCATTTTGGCGTCTCCATGCACGACATGAACCCTGGCAGGTATGTGGGTATCGTGCTGGTGGATGGACTGTGCGGCAAAGAGGAAAACCTGATTGATCACATCGGCGACCTGACCATGGTCAACTTCATCGGCGGTTCGGCAGGGGACGATCTTAAATTTAGAGAAACCCATGTCTACGCCAACGGGAAATCATACACGAACGCCGCTGTGCTGGCCTTGGTGCGGCCATTGCTCCCATTCTTGTGCCTCAAGACCCAAAGCTTTTCGCCAACGGATAAAAAGCTGATCGTGACCAGCGTCAACGAAGCCAGTCGTGAGGTGATCAGTTTTAACGGCAAACCGGCCGCACAGGCGTATGCCGAAGCGTTGGGCGTTCCGTTGAGTGACGTGTCCAAACACTTCATGCATAACCCCCTGGGGCTTCTCGTGGATGGTGTTCCCTATGTCCGAAGCCCACAGCGTGTCCGTAACGGCAGCATGATCTTTTACTGTGGCGTCAAGGAGGGCATGGAACTCTCCATTCTTGAATCCACGGATATCATTGCCGATACCCGCGCAGCGCTGGAGGAGGCGCGGCAGCAGATCGGTCCGCTTTCAGGAGTAATCAACTTCAATTGCATTTTGAGAACTCTGGAACTGGAACAGTGGGGATTGACCGGAAAGTACGGCGAACTCTTCAGCAGCGTGCCGACAGCCGGTTTAAGCACCTATGGAGAACAGTTTATCGGGCATATCAACCAGACCGCGACGATGCTGGTCTTTGGCTAAATAACGTTAACTTCGCCTGACTCGATACAGGTACTGCCCAAAGAGGCTGACAATAATAAATCCGGTGCCGAAGGCCAGATATTTCTGGAACATCCGGATCGATTCTAAGATCGGCATAACATCGAAGCGAACGTTCTCCGGATGTTTTGGATCCCGGCGAACTTCGACGCGTACGCCGGGACGAAACGAGGCGAGGACTCTTTCAGCCTCTTTTCGGTCACGCGACCAGAAACTTGACGTTCCGGTTGCAAGCTGGCTTTGGCCGTCTTCGCGCAGATAGCGGAACCGGATTTCCGGCTGGTATAAGGGGTATTCTTCCCCGCGGCGACTGTCTTGATCCATGCGTTCGTTCACGTGTGCACCAAGCACTTCCGCCTGCACCAAGGGCCAGCTTAGATACCAGGCCTGCCGGATTATTGTTCCGCTGACCACCAGCACGAGTATGAAACCACCTATCCCGAGCTTCCACATATCAAGATAACCCAGAATCGATGCAGCGTTTTTCTGCCCGGCTTTCATTTTCTATTCCCGCCTTCCAGTGTGCAACGTCATTTCAAGATTCCGCCTTTTTAGCAAAACACTAAACGAATAGCCATGACAAAGAAACCATGAGAGCGTTCTTGGTTCGTCTTGCTCAAAAAGCATGCGCTCTATATGACGATTGAAATGCAGTAGCAATAAGGGTAGAGTACCGTTGAGATTTGAACAACGAGGAGATTTTTCATGTCGCGACAATTGCCCAAAATGCTCTATGCCGATCAAAAAGGGAACATCTTCGATCATCCCGAACTCTGCATGGTGGGCATGAACGGTAATGAACCGGTTTTGCCGGAAGAGGTGGAACTGATCCCGTTGCCCGACGATAGCAGGCTTTTTACCATGCCTGCCATGCCGGCCATTGGTTGGGATACCCGCAAAAAAAGCTTTGTTACCATCGACAGCGTACCCCAGGGAAAGCGGAGACAGCCGGTCCAGGCTGTTGCTGCCTTTATGGCGCCCGGTTATTTGCGTACGTTGCTTCCTGCCTGCGATTATTCCCGCAAGACGACGCATCTGCCGCTTTGGTCCTACACTGCAGTCGGGTGGGATGAGGAGCGTGACTGCTTCGTGGTGGCCGCCACCAAGGTGGATGCCAACAACAACTGGAGTCCCTGCAATTACGACGACCGGACTCTTGATCCGCTGGTGCGCGGAATGCTGAAAGAGATGCCTGATAATCGTCTGCTGGAGCAACTGTCCCGCTGCGCCGTGGATTACCACTGCTTTGCCGCGAAAAATCTGTTTTACCGCCGCTGGGAAGCTCCTTTGCCGACATCGCCGGTTTGTAACTCGGCCTGTCTTGGGTGCATCAGCCTGCAGCCCTCCGAGTGCTGTCCCGCCAATCACGAGCGGATCACCTTTGTGCCCACACCGGAAGAACTTTGCCAGATAGCTGTTCCGCATCTGGAACAGGCCGAGCAAGCCATCGTATCCTACGGCCAGGGATGCGAGGGAGATCCGATCCTGCAGGCCGACACCATTGCCGAGGCCACGCGCCGCATGAAGCAGGCTACCTCCCGCGGCACGGTCAATTTCAACTCCAACGGTTCCCTGCCCGAAAAGGTTCGGCTGTTGTGCGATGCAGGAATGGACTCGTTTCGCTTCTCCATGAATTCGGTGCGCGAGGAACTCTACAACCGCTATTATCGCCCCAAGGGGTATTGCTTTGACGACGTGCGTGAATCGGTCAGGATATCCAAAGAGGCAGGCCGCTTCACCATGATCAACTACCTGGTCTCGCCTGGTGTCAGTGATGCGCCGGAAGAGGTCGAAGCGTTGCTCCGGTTCGTTGCCGACACCTCGGTTGACATGCTCCAGATGCGCAATCTGTCCATTGATCCCGAGTATTACAACCGCGAAATGGGGGTGAGCGGCAAGGGTATCGGCATGTACCGTCTGTTGCAGCGCTTGAAAGAAGAGTTTCCGCGCCTGCAATTCGGCTATTATAACCGCACCCGGGAGAACTTCTTTCCGCCGGGATTCGAAACCGGCTGGCCGGTCAAAGAGGAAGAATCGCACCGGAATCCTGCATAAATGAATCCCCTTAAAAGACTTGTCAAAGAAACTGCCGTCTATGGATTAAGCAGCATAGTCGGAAGATTGCTGAATTATTTTCTGGTTCCGCTGTATACCCGCATTTTTCTGCCGAACGAATATGGCATTGTCACCGAGCTGTACGCCTATGCCAGCTTTCTGATGGTCCTCCTTACCTTTGGTATGGAAACCACCTTTTTCCGTTTTTCGGAAAGCCGCCCGGAAAAAGATAAGGTCTATTCCGCTTCACTCATTCCGGTAATGACGGTGAACCTGGTTTTCGTCATTCTGGGAGTATTGGGTTCATCGGCCATTGCCGATAGGCTGCATTATGGCCACCATTCGGAATACCTTGTTTACTTTGTCATCATTGTCGGCCTGGACGCCATTACGGCCATACCCTTTGCAAGGCTCAGGCAGCAGCACAGGGCACTCAGGTTCGCCACACTCAAACTCATCAATATTGCCGCAAATATAGTACTCAATTTGTTTTTCCTTCTGCTCTGCCCTTTCCTTTTGAAGCAGGGCTTTCAGGGGATAACAGCCTTTTACAGCCCATCATTCGGCGTTGGCTATGTGTTTCTGTCAAACATGATCGCCAGTGCCGTTACCATGGTGCTTTTGTACCGTGATATTTTCGGATTCAAAATGGAATTCGACGGGAAGCTGTTCCGGGAGATGTTTCTCTATGCCCTGCCGCTTCTGCTTGCCGGTATGGCTGGTATGGTGAATGAGACGCTTGACAGGATATTGTTGCGGTATCTTTTGGTGGTTCCGGCTGGAGTAGCCGATGCAGGCAACTATGTGATGGCGCAGATAGGGATCTATGGGGCCAATTATAAAGTCTCGATCCTCATGACGCTTTTTATCCAGACTTTCAGATATGCAGCCGAGCCGTTTTTCTTCTCCCATGCGAAAGAAAGCGATTCCCGCCAGCTTTACGCAAAGGTGATGACCTATTTCATTCTGTTCGGCCTGATCATTTTCCTGGGGATAATGCTCTATATTGACATCGTGAAATATTTCATCGGCGCGAAATTTTATCCGGGCATCGGCATTGTCCCCATTCTCCTCTTAGCCAATTTGTTTCTCGGCATCATATTCAATCTCTCCATATGGTACAAATTAAATAACAAGACGAAATACGGCGCTTATATTACCATCTTCGGGGCGGTGGTAACCATCGCATCCAACTGTGTTCTCATTCCGTTGATGGGGTACGCAGGTGCTGCATGGGCCACCTTCATCTGTTACTTCCTGATGATGGTTGTGTCCTATTTCTGGGGGCAGAAGCATTTTTATATCGACTATGATTTAATGAAAATTGCGGGATATTTTGCGTTGGCAATCTCTATTTACGTTGTCAGCATACTATGGCAATTCCATTCACCTTATATTCATCTGGCTACGAACAGTATGTTGTTTGCCTCGTTTCTGGGATTTGTTTTTTATAAAGAAAATCTGGTTCGCCTGTTTGCCCGTAAACCGCTCTAACTGTAACAATTTCAGTATGTCGCCTCGCTGCATTGCAATAATCTCGACCCCGTTTGTTTGCTCGGTAGTTCCAGTTAAAAAAATCCACTAAATCTATATTGGAATTTTAAAGTGCTTCCCTGGTGATCCGTTGGCGGGATTACTTCGAATTTGCCGGGAAAGCTTGATGGTTATACCTTGCAAACGACGATTTTCATTAGTAGTATATCCCCTCCCATTAAAGCTGATCCGATAATTGAGGTTTTGTTGTGTATTTCATTAGAATTTGTTTGGTGGCGATGGTGGCTGCCTGGATGGCGGCTTCGACTGCGTGGGGCGGTCAGACCCTTCGGAGCGCGGCCTTTTTCTATGGCGCGCATCCGCCGGTCAATGAGTTGAAAGCCTTTGACGCTGTTGTGGTTGATCCTGACAGCGGCTTGACTCCCGCCACCTATGGCAGCGGACCGAGCCGGCTGTTTGCCTATGTAAGTGTCGGAGAGGTTGCTCCTGGCCGGAGTTATGCGAAGCAGATGAATCCGGACTGGCTGATTGGCGAAAACAAGTCCTGGAAATCCAGTGTTGTGGACGTATCCAGTCCAGCTTGGCAGAGTTTCTTTCTCGACAAGGTTATCGAACCACTCTGGCAGGCCGGCTACCGCGGTTTTTTTCTCGATACCCTTGATTCCTACCAATTGGCGGCAAAAAAGGAAGATCTGCCTCGCATGGAGGCCGGTCTGGTTGCCGTTATCCGGGCCATCCGGCAAAGACACCCCGAAGCGCGCCTGATACTCAACCGTGGTTTCGAAATATTCGAACGTGTCAAGGATATGGTTTTTGCAGTCACCGCGGAATCCCTGTTCCAAAATTTCAATCCGGCAACAGGAAAATATGGCGAGGTGTCGCCCAATGACCGTGAATGGCTGTTGTCTAAATTGAACGAGGTGAAAAAAGCCGGAGTTCCGGTAATTTCCATTGATTATGTTCCACCGGGCAAACGTGATCTTGCGCGGCAGACCGCCGAAAAGATAAAAGCGCTCGGTTTCATCCCTTGGGTGGCGGACAAAGATCTGGCGAGTCTGGGAGTGAGTGCTGTGGAGGTTATGCCGCGCAGGATACTTGGAATCTATGACGGCGACGAAGCAGATGATCCGGTTTATTCCGAACTGCACCGTTTTGCGGTTATGCCGTTGAATTATCTCGGATATCAGGTCGATTTGTGCGACGTAAGAAAAGGGCTGCCACCGGAAGTTTTGAGTGGGCGCTATGCGGGAGTGGTCATTTGGCTGTTTTCGAGTAATTCGGGAGATAAGAACGGACTGAAGGAATGGGTGTTGCGCTGTGTGTCTGAGGGGGTGCCGGTTGTGTTCCTTGACCGTTTCGGTGTGGCGCTCGATGGGAGCTTTTTGCGTGCTCTTGGCTTGGAGTTGCAGTCACCCAAGCAGATTACTCCGCCGCTGAAGATTGTTCAGAAAGATACGCGCGTAGGTTTTGAGCAGCAGCCACTTCCTCAGATCGACAATTTTGTCCCCCTCAGGCTGACCACGGGAAATTCTTTGTTGAAAATCGTTTCCGGCAACGGAGTTGTCAGCGATGCGGTTGCGATTACTCCCTGGGGCGGTTATGCGCTTCATCCGTATGTTGTGTCGTCGCTTTCCGAAGAAGAAACCCCTTGGAGCGTTGATCCGTTCCGTTTTTTCAAGGATGCACTACGCCTTCCGGAAATGCCGGTTCCGGATACGACAACGGAAAATGGGGTCCGGCTGCTGCTTTCCCATATTGACGGCGACGGATTCGAGAGCATGGCGGAATGGCCGGGCGGTCGTCTGGCTGCTGTTGAGATGCGGGAGAAAATTCTGAAAAGATATCGTTTTCCTATCGCAGTTTCCATAATTACCGGCATTACCGCTTCCAACGGCCTTTATCCGAAAAAGTCGTCCGAGTTCGAACGGGTGGCTCGCTCGATTTTTGCTTTGCCATGGGTGGAAGCAGCCAGCCATGCATACTCTCATCCATTCTATTGGCAGAAAATACTCGCCGGTCAGGAAGGGACTGACTACAACCTGAAGATTCCCGGATATCGTTTCAGCATACAAGACGAGATCGAAGGGTCCATCAACTACATCAACAAGCTGTTGCCTCCCGGCAAAAGAGCCGCGCTCTTCCTGTGGACCGGAGATTGCACGCCTGGAGCTGATGCGATCGAAGAAACGTACCGGGTAGGTATTGGTAATCTGAATTCCGGCGATACCCTGATGACCGAATCGAACCGCAGTGTAACCAATGTCGCACCCTTGGGAGTTGAAAAGAACGGATGGTTTCAGATTTTTGCCCCTAACCAGAATGAAAATGTTTATACGAATGAATGGAAAGGGCCCTTTTACGGTTTCAGGCGCGTGATCGAGACATTCCGTTTGACCGATTCGCCCCGGCGGCTTAAGCCGGTCAACATATACTACCACTTCTATTCCGCCACAAAGGAAGCGTCGCTGAATGCTTTGAGAAGCGTGTATGACTGGGCGGAAAGGCAAAAACTGTTTAGTATCTTCGCTTCCGAGTATGTGGAAAAGGTTCTGGATTTCAACCGCACGGTGATAGCTCGCGATGGATCGGGCTGGCTGGTGCGAAACAGCGGCAAACTGCGCGAATTGCGCATTCCCAGGAATATGGGTTACCCCGATTTGACGGCGAGCAGTAACGTGGCCGGATTCAACGATCATGGCGATAGCCGGTACATACACCTGTTGCCGGGTGGGGATTCTCGCGTGCAGTTTCAGCCGGCTGCTCCACGTTCTCCCTATCTGATTTCCGCCGGAGGGTACCTTGAGGCAATGGAAAGGAGGGGGCGCGGCATAAAGTTCTCATTTAAGGGGTATACGCCTTTCACGGTACGTTTAGGAAGCGCTTCTGGCTGCCGATATGCAAAAGGTGCCAATGCGGTGCGAACAGGTGTGGCGAATGAGCTTGTAGTTGATGTGGCGGAAGGCAATCATGCAGTGGCAATCGACTGCCGATAAGTCGAAATCTCTCCCTCGGGAACGATTTGCGACTCCCCTGACGGTGCTGGGCATTTTCCTTTCCTTCATCTTCCTGCTGGTACTCCTCTATCCCGAACAGGGGCTTCTGGGGGTACTGAACGGCGGGGACGATGCTGCTACCATACGCTATCGTGAGGCGCTGCTGCGCATCCGTCCCGGAGATACCGATTTGCGGATTAAGGTGGCCGGGTCGCTGGTGCGTTCCGGCAACTGCCGCAGGGCGTTGGAAGTGCTTTCCCATATCCCTGCCGGAATCACCGGAGCCCAACGGTTTGCCTTGGTCGAGTTCCGGTATCTGGCATTGAAAAGCCTGTTTGCCCAGTGCAGGCCGGGTGATGCGGAGTGGCGTCGTTTGAAGCCGCTTGTCGCATTGGCTGCAGTTGAACTTGGAGGCGCGAATCCGCCGGTTTGGCGTTTGCGCGATTTTGCGGCTGATGCACGTAAAGCAGGCGATATGGAGGCATGGCAGGAATATAGCCGGAAAGCCGATGCCATTGCCAAGGCTGCCGTAGCGAGCGCACAGCCGTATGATGAGGTGGCAAAGGCCCAAATGGCCGGAGATTACCGTAAAGCCGCTGCCATTTGCTTTGAACGGATGAAACAGGCCGATTCCATAGCAAAGCGCAGGGACTTGTTTTGCAGGGCTGTGCGTATCCTGCAGGCGGGCAATCTTCCCGTGGAAGCATTCGATGCCGGTGAGAGGCATCTGGGGGGACTATCCTCCGACCGGGCAACGCTCGTTTTTCTTACCAAGGTTGGTTTGGCGGCCGGTCAACCGGCAAAGGCGCAACGCTTGATTAAAAAGGCGCTGGGCATGGACGGAAACATTCACCATTCGGGTAGCTCATGAAACACGTTTTGCTCGTTGTGGTGATAGTTTTGCTGACAGCTTTACCCATACGTTATACGGACCCGTGCCATGCGGAAGAGACCGGGGAGCCAGCAGGCCCACGTGTACCTTTTGACTCGGAACTGTATGCACTCAGTTATGATGTTTTCCTTGCCAACAGCAATCCCGCGGATGCATTTTTGCTGGCGGAAAAAGCGGTTGCAGCCCATCCACGCGATGTTGTCTGGCGGCGCAAGGCTGCCCAGAGCGGTGAGTGGTCTGGGCATGCATCCCACGCACTGGAACATTGGTTTTTTCTCGCACAGGAGACCCGTCAGCAGGATGCGATCGATAATGCCTTCAGGCTGGCGCGGGCCTTGGGTGACGGCAGCCACCTCAAGCTGCTTCTGGAACAGCAGGGAGTAAAAGAAAACCCCGGCCTGTTGCGGGAGTATGTTGCGGTCTGTGAAGTTGCCGGGCTTCCCGATGACGCCATTGCCGCTCTGGAGCTTCACAGGGGAGGGGGTAGCCGGAAGTATGCGTTGGAGCAGTTGGCCCGATTGTATGAGGCTATCGGCCGGTATAAGGATGCAATCGCAGCCCGGCTGGATCTTGTCAAAAGCTTTGGCGTTAACGGTTCGGAGTTGCTGAAGGCTGCTTCTCTGGCTTACGGCGCAGGCGATGTGGAAACGGCATATTCGATCCTGCGTATGGGAGATCAGCTTCCCGGTTCAGAAAGCGAATACTGGAAGACTTATGGGGATCTGGCCTGGGCGCTTCAGGATACTCCCATTGCGGAAAAGGCTTCGCGATTGTTGCTTGCTTCCGGCGTTGCCAGGGAAGTCGATTACCAGCGCCTGATTATGCTCAGCCGCGAAAAGCACCCTGAGCAGGCATATGATCTGGCGTTGGCTGCCTGGAAGCGATTCGGCAAGGAGAAATATCTCAGCAATCTGCTTGAGGTCGGCATCGTGCTGAAACGATACGCCGAGCTTGCCGCGCTGATTCGCGATGCGGATAAATCCGGTTCCCTGAAATCAATGGAAGATTCCGCCAATTTCTGGACCCTGGCAGCGCAGGTTTATCGCGGAATCGGCAATGTGGTTGCGAGCGTGCGCAGTTACCGGCGCGCGATTGGACTTTCCCCCACGGATGGCACATTGGCGGCGGGATACATCTGGTGGCTGCTGGATCTCGACCAACGGGTCGAATTGCGCAGAACGCTCCTGGCATGGGATGGGCGTGAAAAGACAATGCCTGAATTGGCGGAGCCTTTTGGATCGGCCTACGCTTATCTGGGCGAGAGCATGCGGGCGCTTGTCTATTTCAGGTCGCTCTACGAACAAAAGAGAAACGACCCTTCCTGGCTTGCGGCATACGCCGATATTCTGGAACAGGCCGGTTGGCCGGAAGCAGCTTTTGAGAAGCGTTTATATGCCATGCGGCTGGCGCGGAAACGCATGAATGCCGATAACGGGACCGGCTCGGATGACCGGCGAACGTTTTTGTTTGATTACGTCCGGCTGGCAATGGGCCTGACACCTGGGGATGCCCTCGACAAAGTGATGATGGGTATCATGCGTTCACCGCAGGACGAGGTTAGTCGCGAACTGATCGCAGCCTGGGCGCTTGCAACTCAGCGGAACGATCTTGCCAGAATCTGGTACTGGCGGGAATTTGCCCGTATGACCCAGAGGCCTGCCTGGGTTGAATTGTCTCTGGCGCTTGAAGACAATGACCGGCCCCGCATTGCGGCTTTGCTGGGACATGATCCGGATCACCTCGCCTCCAGGGATGTTATCGAAGGGGCTCAACGGATAGGCTGGACACCTTTGGCGGAAACTCAAGTCTTTGAACAATTTCAGAGTAATGATCACGACAATCAGCTTGACCGGCAGGTCAGGGAACTCTATGGGACGCATCCGGGATGGTTCCATTACCAGGTAAGCCTGATAGAGCAAGACGGCGTCGGATTTCTGGATCAGAAAGCGTCTCTTGCCGTTCCGGTGTCAAAGCGTTTTTCCCTGCGTCTCGATGCGGACAATATAAATATTCGCGCTCAGAAAAGCGATGTGCTGGGGGTATATCCCGGCACTATACAGAGTGCCGAGGTTGGTGTGCTGATGCGGTATGGGGCGGGGACAGCCGAGCTTATGGCCGGCATGCGCGACGGTCTTGCGCAGCATGTCATGGCCTCTTTAAAAAGCGACTGGAAAATCGACAGCCGTCTCAACCTGAATATAAACCTGAATATTGGATCTCCGGCTACGGAGAGTGTGCCGATGCAGATTGCCGGGCTGAAAGATGAGGCCGACGTTTCGCTGTCAAATGCCCTGACTCCCAGAGATACTCTGATGCTGAAGCTTTCAGCGCGATATCTCAAAGACCAGGAACGCCACAATTTAGGTAAGGGGGCGTCGCTTGAAGGAGATTTGACCCACCGTATTCTGGCAAATTGGCCTGATGTCAATGCGAAGCTATTCGGCGGTTACCATTACTATGCCCGAACAGGCGCTCCCACCGGCAAAACGCTCGCACTGATACCGCCCGGAGCACCGGCCGACGCATCTTTTTTTGTTCCCCCTACTTTTTACCAAGCCGGAATCGGGCTGGACATCGGGCAGGAAGGGCGTAATGACTATATCCGCAACTGGAGGCCTTATGGCGCGGCCGATGCGATCTGGAACAGTGAAAGTGGCTTAGGCTACCACTATGAACTTGGGTTGTTGGGGCCGGTCTTCGGACTGGATAAGCTTGAATGTGCATTTTCGCAGGATAGCGGTTCATTTGGACGCAGTGAGACCACCACCCGCTTGGATCTGCGTTATATTTATCATTTCTGAATTGGGAGCGAAAAATTGAATCCGATAACACTCAATAAATGGGGAAATTTCATGAAACGATTGTTTCTGCCTGTATTCTTGTTTGCGGTTCTGATGACGGGTTGCGTTACCATTAAGCAGGGGGGAAGCGCGGTTTCCTTCAGTGATACCTGGGCATTGCTGCCTTTTATCAACAACACCGAGACTCCCTATGCCGGTGAGCGGGCCGAGGCGATTGCCGCTGCGCTTCTGTATGCCCGCGGGGTACAGCGCCTGGAACGGCCTGCAACAGAGGTCAAGGCGGATGACCTGGGCATGGACCGCGGCGAAAAACGCCAACGCGAGGCGCTGGAGTGGGCCAAGCAGAATAAAGTCCGCTACGTTTTGTGCGGTACGGTAAACGAGTGGCGGTACAAAGTCGGGCTGGATGGGGAACCGGTGGCTGGCTTCACCTTGCAGGTAGTGGAACTGCCTTCCGGCCGGGTGGTCTGGAGCGGCGCTGCCGGAAAGAGTGGCTGGAGCCGTGATGCAGTCAGTTCAGTTGCCCAGCAGGTTTTGGACCGGCTGTTGGGAGAGATTCCCGCATTGCGCGAAGATTCAGTACAGTCATCGAATAAATGAAACTGAAGCTGGACAATATTCTGCCTGAGCGACTGGGCAAGTGGCTGGAGACGCTGGTAATTACAACGGTAGTGCTGTTGGCGGGATATTTCTTCAATCGCATTGATCCGTTTTTCGTGCATGCTCCGTTTCCCTGGGTCTGGTTCGCCCCCCTTCTGGTGGCCTTGCGTTACGGTATCGCTCCCGGCATGGTTTCTGTGGCATCCATCTGTCTTGCCTGTCTGGTGATGCAGCGCTTTGGGTTGTTGACCGACGAGTTCCCCACGACTTTCATGCTTGGCGGCGTGTTGTTGACCCTGATCAGCGGCCAGTTCAGCACGCTCTGGAATACCCGGCTGCGAAGATCCGATCAGTTGAGCCGTCATGCGAGTGAGCGCTTTGAACAGTTGTCGCGCGCCTATTTCATGGTGCGTCTCTCCCACGACCGGCTGGAACAAAACCTGATCAGCAGGCCGGTAACTTTGCGGGATGCCATGACGGACCTCCGTTTGCTTCTTGCAACCCATGGCGGCCGCCTGGATCACGAGACCGGCTCTGCTCTGATATCGATTCTGGTGCATTATTGCAGCTTGGAGAGCGCTGCTATCTATCTGGCTGATCAAAAGGGGCGCATGGAGGAAACGCCGGTTGCCGTGTGCGGGCGCGGTGCTCCGTATCTGGCTGACGACTTGCTGCTCAGGTCTGCCATCGAGTCCGGCAATACCGCATACCAGACGGCAAACCGTCTGCCTTGCGACGAGAACAGCTCCTATCTGGTGGCGGCTCCGCTACGCACCAGCAGTGGGAATCTGTTGGGTGTGCTACTGATCAGCGAGATGCCATTTCTGGCTCTGCATCGGGAAACCCTTCAAATCATGGGCGTTCTGCTGGCTTACGCCACGGATCACTCCGAAGCGGCTCGTGAGGCGCAGATGCTTCTGGCGGTTTTCCCGGATTGTCCGGCCATGTTTGCCGCCGAATTGGTCAAGATGGTTCGCTTGCGCCGCGATCTGGAGGTGTCGAGCGCAATGGTGGTGATCAATATCGAGCCTACCATGCGATTGGATGAACTTTGCCATGCACTGGAGCGTCATCAGCGTGGTCTTGACCACGTCTGGCAGCGCAAGCTTGGCTGGGGAGTGCAGTTCGTGACGTTGATGCCCTTTTCGGGGCAGGCTGCGGTAGAGGGATACCTGGCCAGGCTGAACGACATGTTGCACCGCAAGTTCGGCCTGCGCGTGGGCAAAGACGGGCTTACTTCGTATTCATCTCTGGTGGCGGCTGATGATCCGCTACGTCAGTTGGCCGATTTACTCGTGGAACATCCATGACGGCATTCAAGTTGCTTATTTACGGCCTTCTGGGCGAACAGTCGGCAATCTTGTCCCTGTTCAGCCTCTACCCGGTTTGGGCCCGGCTATTGCTTTTTCTGGCCGGTCACGTCATTGCCTCTGCCATGTTTTCCTTGTTGCTTACCGGAGCGCTTCCCCGGCGCTATGAGGTCAATAAGTGGGGAGGATTGGGGCTTTTTTTTAGTTTCACCTTCTTTATTCCACTGTTCGGGGCAATGGGAATGCTTGCCGCCCTGATCTATTTTCGTTTTTTTCAGCGCCAGGTGAATCGAACCGAGTTTTCCAGCGCTCCCTTGCCGCCGTTCATGAGTGAGGCGGCCAGGCCTGCGCCGGGGATGGGCGAGGGGGGGGCCTGGTCGCGCCTGCGTACCGTGGAGTTGCCACGCGCTTCGCGGCTGAAGGCTCTGCTGGCTGTGGGGTCAAGCAGCGGACTCAATTCCAGCCGGTTGCTCCAATTGGCCACCAGTGATGATGACGACGAGATCCGGCTGCTTGCCTTCAATCTTTATGACCGGCGTGAAAAAGTGATTGGCGCGGCCATTTCCGAAGCACTCAAAACCTTGCGCGCTACCGACGATCCGGCTGAGCAGATCGCGTTGTGCCGCACGCTTGCTTTTTCATACTGGGAGGTGTTGTATAACGGCATGGCAAAGAATGAGTTGGCGGATTTTTTTGCCGATCAATCGGCCTCATATGCTGATCGTGTGCTTCAACAGAATGGAGATGATGCCAGCTTGCTGGTGTTATTGGGACGGGTTTATCTCTGGAAAGGTAATTTGGATAAAGCGGAATCGTTCATTCACGCTGCTCTGGAGCATGGCGCTCACCGTGATCGAGTTATTCCCTATCTGGCCGAGTTTGCCTTCCGTCGTCGCGATTTCGCAACGTTGAGATCCTATTTTCGTACTGATCCGCTGCTGCGCTACAAGCCGGGTATCGGCCCGGTGGCCTCGTTCTGGATGGGATAGGTGATGAATAAACTGCCACAATCAGACCGGGTCGATATCATGCTGTTGCTGGAGGGTACTTTTCCCTATGTCAGCGGTGGTGTGTCCAGTTGGGTCAACCAGATAATCCGGGGCTTTCCACATATTCGTTTCGGTGCTGTCTTCATTGGCAGCAGCCGTGCCGATTACGGCGCCATGAGGTACGAACTGCCGGAAAACCTTGTGCATTTGGAAACCTGGTATCTGCATGATCCGCAAACGCGACCGGAGATTAGGCCGCTGGAGGGTAATCCGGAAGCATTCGAAGTTGTTAAACGGCTGCATGCCTGGTTCGTGGAGCCTGATCCGGCCACCCTTGACGGTGCACTCAAAAAGTTGGAGTTCTACCTCGACCCTGCTACGGGCATCGATCATCGTCAGTTTCTCCATGCGCGCCGATCATGGGATTTCATTGCCGAAATGTTTGAGGAACGCTGCAGCGACCCGTCGTTCGTGGACTACTTCTGGACTGTCAGAAACATGCATGGCCCGATCTGGCTCCTGGCCGGCATTGCCGGTCAATTGATTCCGGCACAGGTCTACCATACTGCGTCTACCGGATATGCCGGATTTCTTGGCGCGTTGCTGCACCATACGACCGGCCGCCCGTTGATTCTCTCCGAGCACGGCATCTACACCAAGGAGCGCCGCATCGACATCTTTCAGAACGACTGGATTCAGGACAACCGCAACGCGTTGCAGAAAGACCCGACAGAGGTCAGCTACTACCGCGAACTTTGGATCCGTTTTTTCGAAACATTGGGGCGCTTCTGCTACGGTGCGGCCGGTACGATCGTTTCGCTGTATGAGGGAGCCCGGCAGCGTGAAATCGCCGACGGGGCGCTTCAGGAACGAACCACGGTAATTCCCAATGGCATCGATATCGCCCGTTTTGCTCCGCTGCGCGAGACTCAGCCGGACCAGCCGCCAGCAGTTCTTACGCTGTTGGGCCGTGTTGTCCCCATCAAGGATATCAAAACCTTTATCCGTGCCCTGCGCATCGTGGCGACGCACCTGCCCCACGTGCAGGGCTGGATCATCGGTCCCGAGGACGAAGATCCGGGATATGCCGCGGAATGCAAGGCGTTGGCGGAAAGCCTGGAAATCGACGGCCAGGTGCATTTCAAAGGCTTTCAGAACCCGTTGGATATTTTTCCGCTCACCGGGGCGCTGGTGCTCAGTTCGGTCAGCGAGGGGCTGCCGCTGGTGATTTTGGAGGCTTTTGCGGCTGGATTGCCGGTGGTGGCGACCGATGTGGGCGCTTGCCGTCAGTTGATCATGGGGCATGGCCCGGAGGATGAGGCCATCGGTGCGGCAGGCGGCGTGGTGGGAATCAACAATCCCCAGGGTCTGGCCGAAGAGATGCTGCAATTGCTGAACGACCCGGCGCACTGGAAATGCGCCCGCCAGGCGGCAATTACCCGGGTGGAGCGTTTCTACACCCATCAGCAAATGTTCGACAGCTATGATGAGCTCTACCGACAGGGGCTGAACTGATGGCCGGTATCGGATTCGAACTGCGCAAGCTGCTCAAGCGCGACTCATATTTTTCGTTGCTCCAGACGTACGCCTATGCCGGTATCATCAGTTCCGGTCCCTGGATTTTGTCAATAATTGCGGTGATCATTATCGGCATTATGTCCGTATCGGTGGTGGTGCCCAACATCCTCATAACCCAGTTTCAGATCTCGGTCACCTACCTCATTGCCTTTTCCCTCATCTTTACCGGTTTCGTCCAGTTGGCGTTTACGCGCTACAGTGCCGACCGGATCTTCGAAAAAGAGCATTTCCGGTTATTGCCCAACCTGAATGGACTTCTCCTGGTGGTAACCGCGCTTGGCGGCTTGGGTACCTTCCCTCTATCTTTTATCTTTTTTTCGGCAAATTCACTTGTTTTTAGGCTGCTTTTTGCCACTATTTTTGTCACCCTTTCCTGTGTCTGGGTGACTGCTATTCTGCTTTCGGGGCTGAAAGCCTATAAATCGATCCTGGTGAACTTTATCCTCGGCTATGGTTGCGCCTTGGGGCTGTCGTTTTTTCTACGCGTATGGGGACTGGAAGGGTTGATGTTGGCTTTTCTGTCCGGACAGTTCCTGTTGCTGATGGGCATGTATTTCGTTGTGTCGCGCAATTATCCATCGCGCAGTTTTATCGAATTTGATTTTATGCGACGGGGCCGGATACATCTCTCATTGGTGTTTATCGGGTTGTTCTACAACCTGGGCATCTGGATCGACAAATTCGTCTTCTGGTTTCACCCCTATACCGGAACGCGCGTGATCGGTCCCTTGAATGCGTCGGAGATCTATGACCTGCCGGTTTTTCTGGCCTATCTTTCAATTCTGCCCGGTATGGCGGTCTTTCTGGTGCGCATGGAAACAGATTTTGTGGAGTATTACGACCGTTTTTACGACGCAGTTCGTGAAGGGGGATCGCTCTCCTATATCAGGGAAATGAAGGATGAGATGATGTGCATGGCCCGTGAGGGGATTTACGACATCATCAAGATACAGGCAACCGCAACCATCGCTGTTTTTTTAATGGGCCGCACTCTGCTGCAAATGGCGGGCATACCGGTTGTCTATTTGCCGCTGCTGTATATCGACGTTGCCGGAGCCGGATTTCAGGTAGTCTTTCTGGGAATTCTCAACGTCTATTTCTATCTGGACCGGCGCGGACGGGCGCTGTTCCTGACGATGCTGTTTACCATTGCCAACCTTCTGTTTAGCATAATATCAATCATGCTTGGCCCCTTTTTCTATGGCTATGGCTTTGCCATATCACTGTGTATCACCATCATGTGCGGCATGTTTCTGCTGGATCGCGATCTGGAACGGCTTGAATATGAGACGTTCATGCTACAATAGCGATGCAGGCGAGGAGTGATTCCAATTCCAAATCACAGCGCTATCTTCGTTGGCTTCGTCGAAGGCCCCTCAACGTACTATCTGTACGCCTTCGTCGCCTTCTTCCTCGCCGCCTTGATATCATCTTTGATTTGAAACCGGAAGAACTATGCCATTTATCCCCACAACCAAAGAAGAAATGCGCCAACGAGGCTGGGAAGAGCTGGATGTCATCTTCGTCAGCGGCGATGCCTATATCGATCATCCCGCCTTTGGCGTGCCGCTTTTGGCCCGCTGGCTGGAAAAGCACGGTTTTCGGGTCGGGATCATTGCCCAGCCCGATTGGCGTTCCAAGGAACCGTTCATGGCGCTGGGAAAGCCACGGCTGTTCTTTGCCGCATCAGCCGGTGCAATGGACTCGATGGTGGCCCATTATACTCCGGCCCGCAAGCTGCGCCACGATGACGCCTATACGCCAGGCAATCGCCATGGAGCCCGCCCCAACCGTGCTACGCTGATCTATACCTCCCGATTGAAGGAGGCCTATCGTGATGTCCCGGTTCTTATCGGCGGGATCGAGGCGTCGTTGCGTCGTTTTGCCCATTATGATTTCTGGGAGGACAAGGTCCGGCGCTCGCTGATATTCGACGCCAAGGCCGACCTGCTGGTCTATGGCATGGCCGAACGGCCGATTCTTGAGGTAGCGCAGCGGATTCGGCAGGGCGAGCGCATGGCGGAAATCCGCGATGTGCGCGGCACATGCTGGATCGAAAAAACGCATGAAGAGAGAAATGGGGGGGTGGAGATACCTTCCTTTGAGGACGCTGCTGCCGATAAAATGAAGTTTGCCGAAGCGTACCGGCTGGCCAGCCTCGAACAGAATCCACATTGCGCCCGGACAATTATCCAACGTCACGGAGATCGTTTACTGGTCTGTGCTCCACCGGCGTTGCCGCTGGACGAGACGGAGATGGATGCCGTCTATGCCCTTTCTTTCGAGAAGGCGCCGCACCCTTCCTACCGGGAACCGATTCCTGCATGGGAACAGATCAAAACCTCAATCACCAGCCACCGTGGTTGCTTCGGCGGCTGCGCCTTCTGCGCCATTGCCATGCATCAGGGCAAAACGATTCAGTCCCGCAGCGAGTCGTCCGTTCTGAACGAAATTAAGGCGCTTGTCCGTAAACCCTGGTTTCGGGGCAGCATCAGCGATATCGGCGGACCAACCGCTAACATGTATGGTCTCTCCTGTAATAATCCGGAAGCCATGAAGGCGTGTCGCAGGGAAAGCTGTCTCTTTCCGGGAGTTTGCAAGAATCTGATGTCCGGAGATAAACGCGCTGTCTTGCTGTTGCGCATGGCACGCAAGGCCGATGGGGTCAAGCATGTGGCGGTGTCGTCAGGGATCCGCTATGACTTGCTGGAGCATCAACCGGCTTATTTTCACGAACTGATCGAGCATCATGTCAGCGGCCTGCTCAAAGTTGCGCCCGAGCACTTGATCGAGAAAGTTACGGCGTTGATGCACAAGCCGGGCAGGAAGTCCTTTGAAACTTTTCTGCGGCATTTCCGGGAGGAAACTGCCCGCCTCGGCAAACGGCAGCAGGTTGTGCCGTATCTGATATCGGGACATCCCGGCTGTACCTTGGCCGATATGCTGGAATTGGTGCTGGTACTGAGGACACTGGGAATGAAAGTGGAACAGGTACAGGATTTTACGCCCACGCCGGGAACACTGTCCACTTGCATGTTTTACACAGGAATTAATCCAGAGAATAATAAAGCGGTCTTTGTTGCGCGAAGCGATCGGGAAAAGGGACTCCAAAAGGCGCTTCTGCTCTGGCATGTGCCTGAGGAACGTAAAAAGGTGCTGGAGGCGCTCAGAGAGTTAGGACGTGAGGATCTTGCCGGACAGTTATTGCCGGGCAATGCGGGCAAATTCAGGCAGGAGGGAAAGCCCGGAGCCGCGCGGCCGACGGGAACGAGGAGGGACGCCGGTATTCTTCAAAGAAGTGAAAACAAAAGAAGGCGCTAGGCTGGCCGGAATGGCGGTTATTGCACAAAAAAAACCCGCCGAATAAATCAGCGGATTTTTTGTGTTTCAGCAACGAAAGAAATTAACGGATTTTCTGAACGTTAGCAGACTGAAGACCTTTGGGGCCCTGAGTGATGTCAAAGGTAACTTCGTCACCTTCCGCAAGAGACTTGAAGCCCTCTCCCTGGATTGCGGAGAAATGCACAAAGACGTCTTCGCCACCTTCCTGCTCAATAAAACCGAATCCCTTTGTGTCATTGAACCATTTAACTTTTCCCTTTGCCATTTTCCTACCTCCTTTTCTTTCCGGGGCTACGCCGGACTATGTGTGATACTGCCAAAGTTTCCGGAGTCTAATGCAGGAAAACCGCAAAGCCGAATCAAACACTGGTTCTTCAACGTTCTGCAGGAACTTCCGAAACTTGCTGCCAACGTCGTGTATCACAGGGTGAAACTGTGTGTCAAGAAAATTAATATGTAGTTATAGAGCCTTCAATTCATTCGTTTTGCTCTGGAGCTTTTTAACGAGTTCTCCATAACCGTTTGCGGTGATAATACGGTTGAATTGGCTACGGTAATTGGACACGAGGCTGACGCCTTCTATAACGACATCATAAACCATCCATTTGCCGTTTTCGTTGAGCAGGCGATAATCAATGGCGTATTCGTCCCGTTTAACAGTGACGATCTTTGATTTGACTTCGGCATGGTTGCCGTCAATCGATTCCTTGATATACACGACCTTTTCGTTGTTATAGGACTCGATCTTGTTGGCATAGGAGCTTTCAAGCACGGTGGCGAACAGATCCGTAAACTGCTTTTTCTCGGCAGGTGTGCGGGCACTCCAATGTTTGCCCATGGAGCGCTTGGCCATTTCGCTGTAATCAAAGATAACGCTTATGCTTTTCCTCAAGGCCTGGCGGCGTTTTTTCTCACTATGTTTCATTTCCTTGTCGGCAACGATGCGAATAACGTCGTCAACGGTTTTTTTGACGTCGCTCGTAGGGGTGGCAAAAGCACGAGTTGTGATGAGAAAAACGGCTAGCAGCAATAAAAGAGTACGTTTTAACATAAATTCTCCCGCCTGTTTTGTGATTGCCGGTTCTGGCTTGCAGATGGCATAGCCCGGAATTGCCCGAGCAGTACAAAAAAAATAAGTCTGAATCCGATGCTGCCTATTGTACTTCTCTTGCCTTGAATGCCTCAATCTGAACGTTTCCGGCCACGAGACACCACACGGTGACGTCCTGTCGTCGCATGCGGCATGAAATGTCACAGGCGGCAAGGAGTCGGTATTACACTCGTTTTTCAGTCGTCACGGATTCAGATGTAAAATGGTTGAAGTAATCGGCGTGCATGGATGATGTGAGGCCGAAGAACATCCGAAAAACCGTATCAGTGGCGCGGGCGTCAGGCGAGTAAGCGAGCAGCGTTACGCAAAATTGCATGAGCAATACATAACATTACCGTATATAGTTTTTATTTATTCCACTTTACCGTGAATGAATTTGCTGACCAATTCCTCGATGTCGATGGCGGATTCGGTTTCATGAATTTTGCCATTGTCTTTAAGGTACGTATCGGAACCGCCCGGTTTCAGTTTGATGAATTTATCGCCTATAATGCCGCTGGTGCGGATCGAAGCGATAACATCATCCGTGATTTTTACGCCGCTATGGATTTTCATGAATGCCAGAGCGCGGTCGTAGGTCTTGGTGTCGAGCGTGATCTTCTCAACCTTGCCCACCTCGACCCCGGCAATTTCGACACGGGCACCGGGCTTGAGTCCCGAGACCGAATCAAATCCTGCTGATACGGTGTAGTAGTCGCCACCGAGCAGTTCCATCTTGCCAAGCTTGACAGAGATATATCCCAGGCAAAGAATACCGATGAGCATGAAAACACCAACAGTCATTTCCAGTTTGACAATGTTCATAAGAATACCTTCTCGTTATATCATCTGTATGGGGCCATCCAGGCTGCCGCTTATAAACTGGCTTACCACGGGATGGCTGGAGTTTTTGATGTCATCGGCTGTGCCGAACTGCAGGATCTTGCCCTTGTAAAGCATGGCAACATTTTGGGCAATATCGAAAATTTCAGGAATTTCATGGGACACGATAACTGCCGTGAAACCGAATTTTGCGTGGGTTTCCTTGATCAGTTGATGAATGGCCCGTTTGATTATGGGGTCAAGCCCTGTCGTCGGCTCATCAAAGAGTATGATCTTGGGGTTGAGCAGCAACGCTCTGGCCAGTCCAACCCGTTTTTTCATTCCACCCGACAGTTCATCGGTGAACTTTTGTTCCACGTTTTTCAGGCCTACATCTTCAAGGGCTGCCAAAACCCGCGTTTGGATCTCGTTCTTTGATAACTTTGTCTTTTCCTGAAGAGGAAAGGCCACGTTTTCAAAGACATTCATGGAATCGAACAGAGCAGCTCCCTGAAAGAGCATGCCGAATTTTTCACGGACTCTGTTCAGGTTTGCGCCACGCAGGCCAACGATACTCTCTCCATCCACTACGATTTCGCCGCTTTCCGGCTGAAGCAGGCCGATCATGTGTTTGATCAGAACACTTTTGCCTTCGCCGCTGGGACCGATGATGGCAGTAATCTGTCCGGCGGGGATGGTGAGATCGAGTCCGTTGAGCACCGTTTGCGGGCCGAAAGACTTATACACGTTGGTCAGCTTTATCACAGCAACACCGATGTGAGGAAATAGTCCCAAACCAGAATCAGGACGGATGTAAGAACAACGGCTTCGGTGGTGGCCTTGGATACGCCTTCAGCGCCCCTGTCGGCGTAGTACCCCTTGAAACAGCCGATCCAGGCGATGATGACACCGAAGGAGAATGATTTTATGACGCCGGAGTAAACATCGCGCCAGAGCACGGACTTCTCCATTTCGTAGAAGTAGGCGCCGGGGTTCACTCCCAACAGCTTTACCCCCACCAGCCATCCGCCGTAGATGCCGACTACATCAAAAATGGAGCAGAGTAGCGGCAGGGCGATCATGGCCGCGATAAGCTTGGGAGTGATCAAGTATTTGAACGGATCCAAGGCCATGGTTTCCAGGGCGTCGACCTGTTCGGTGATACGCATGATGCCGATCTCGGCCGTGATGGCGCTACCGGCCCGGCCCGTTACCATGAGGGCAGTGAGAACCGGCCCCAATTCACGAATCAGCGAGAGGGCCACGGCTGTTCCCAACATCCCTTCGGAGCCGAATCTTGCCAGGGTGTTGTAGCCCTGCAATCCCAGTACCATTCCGGTAAAAGCGGCTGTCAGGACAATGACGAAAAGCGATTTTGCGCCAATAAAGGAGAGTTGCTTGAGGATATGGGACGGGCGGCACGGATTTCGAAGAATCGTGGAAAGGGATTGGATCAGGAACCAACCCATCCTTCCCAGTACACACAAGAAACCGATGGTCGAATGGCCTATTGCTTGAATCAGAGCAGACAAAACAGTACCTCAATTTTTTTACCAGCGCATTTTATACTGCAGGTAATGAGAAAAAGTAAAGCAGAAAACATAGTGCTGCCAAGCACGTGCCGCAATAGTGTAACTTTTATTACCTAGATGATTGCGGATGATTGACGATTTGTCAAACCAACTCTTCCAGTTTTCCGCCCGGCCTGAGCAGAAAACGGCTCCCGCGCCACTCCACCCGGTTGCCCAGGAAGGAGAGCGCCCAACTGAAAAACGCCAGCATGTCCCGCAAGGGAATCAGCCAGAGCCAGCGGGGCAACAGGCTATCCCGCACGAAACAACGGCTGAAAATCGTGCTGACACCGAGCCTTACCCCATACAGTAATAATACGGCTGACAGGGCCGTTACCGGTGTGGGGGCAATCAACACGGCCAGAAGAACGGCAGGGAAGGGAAGTGTTATGCCCGAAGCCAGATAGCCGCCCGGCCGACTGACGCGCATGGTGCGGGCCCACCGCAGTTGCCTCGAAAACATAACTGCAAGATTTTCCGCCGAAACCATACTTTCCACGAAACAGCCGTCCAAAGCGATGCTCCATCCCGCACAGTGTATTTTGTTGCCCAACTGGTAATCATCCGCCAGGTAATCGGCCAGGGCTTCGAAGCCGCCTATGGCAGTCAAAGCCTCGCGGCGCACGGCCATGGATGCTCCCAGGGCGAAGGAGAGCCCTTCTAGTTGCAGTGCCACCATGACATTCGGAATCATTTCGGTAATGAAGCCGGTTGCCTCGATGGCTGTGGCGATGCCGTGAACCCTGGAGGTGCGGTAGAGCGAGGTGACCAGGCCAACCTGGGGATCGTCGAAATGCGACGTGACGAATGCGAGGTAGTCTGGCGATACTCTGATATCACTGTCACAGACGATAATTATGTCATGCTTGACCTTCGGGAAGGCGTTGATCAGATTGGAAACTTTATAGTTGGGGCCGTGAATGGCGGGATTGACGATCAGCGATATGTCATGGTCAGGGAAATCGGCCGTAAGCTGGTGGATGACCGTAATCACCGGGTCATCGGACGAGGCCACGGCAAAGAGCAACTGAACATTGCCGGAATATGACTGGGTACAGAACGAGGCAAAGTTCTGGTAACTTTCCTCGTCCATACCCTTGACCGGCTTAAGGATGGATACGCCGGGTTGGACGCTGCTACGCCTCTTTGGTGTGGAGAAATAGCGGCGGGCGCAGACCAGTGTGATCAGGCTGTAAATCAGCGCAGGCAGAATCACGATAAAAGGAAGCAGGGTGCGAAACATCAGAGAACCTTTTGAACCAGAAAAAAATAGGGGGCGCCGGGCGTCACATTGACCTGTCCCATGCGCCAGGCATGAAATGAACGCTGGTCAAGGGCTGCGGACCATTGGGAGATGGCCTGTTCTTCGCTGTCACCGCCGCTATGCCCTGGATAGACCGTTATGGCCAGAATGCCTGATGGCAGGAGCAGATGCAGCGACTGATCAAGGGCGGACAGGGTTGTTTCCGGCCGGGTAATAATATGGCGGTCACCACCGGGACGGTACCCCAGGTTGAACATAACCGCCCTGACCGGAGCGGGAACATGGTCAGCCATGGTCTCGTGGCCCGCCATGATCAGTGATGCACGTTCCGCCATGCCGTTTTGCTCTAGTTTCTGGGCTGTCAGCCGGATAGCCTCTTCCTGGATATCGAAGGCCCAGACCCTGCCGTTTGGGCCAACCAAGTCCGTCAGAAGCAGCGTATCGTGCCCATTGCCGCACGTGGCGTCCACGACAGTATCCCCGCTACGGACAAAGCTGCCTATCAGTAGCCGCGCGAGATGCGTTGGGCCGTGCAGTAGGGGGATATCCGGGGGCTGAGCCATTGTCATAAACACATAACATAGCAGATGTCCCCTTGTTTCGCCACTTCGAAATTCGTTTGCAACATCCTGCGGAACAGCGTAGAACCGGTGCCATGATTATAAAAAAAACAATCTCGGCCAATCTCTCCGGCCGACGGCTTGACGAAGCCGTTTCGAGTCTCTGCGAACAGGTCAGTAAGTCAGAAGCGCGGCGAATTATCGACCGGGGCGGTTGCGCCGTAAATGCTCACATGGTGCGAGTTGCCTCGCGTGCTGTCAGAGATGGCGACGTCATCGAAATTGGCGTTATGGAGGCAGGACGCTTCCGTGATCTGATATTGCCTGCCGAATCGCTCCTGTTTGAGGACAGCGATCTGATTGCGGTGAACAAGCCTGCTGGAGCCAACACCCAGCGCACTCCCTATCAACTCAAGGGCACCCTGGAATACTGGGTGAGTGAGTACTTCAGGCAACAGGGCATTGTCGAACCGGCCAGGGTAATCCACCGTCTGGACCGCGGCACATCCGGCGTGATGCTGTTTCCGAAGCATAAACGGGCAGCGGCCTGGCTCTCCAAGCGTTTCCACGACGGATTGGTGGAGAAGCGTTATATGGCATTGGTCAGCGGACACCCCAGCCAGGAATCATGGACAGTGGATGGCTCAATCGGCAAAATCGCCAGCGCCCGTTACGGTGTGGTGGCTGGCGGGCGATCGGCGAAAACCGATTTTCAGGTGGTTGCGGCAGCCAATGACTATGCCTTGATCGAAGCTACTCCCCTGACCGGCCGCACTCATCAGATTCGCGTGCACCTGGAAGCCTCCGGATTGCCGATTGTCGGCGATACAACCTACGGCGGAGAACCTGCTTGCAGGATGATGCTGCATTGTGTTTCGCTGGCGCTTGATAATGACAAAGGTGTGCAGATTCGCGTGAAAGCGCCGTTAGATGATGCGTTTGCAGCGTTTATGCGTGAGGGTGGGTTCGCCGGAGAGAATCTTCAGCGTGAAAATAGTTAAGCTTCAGACTTTTGCGGGGAAATACAGACGGCGACACGTGTGAACGGTGAGATTGCGAAAAAAGCCCGCGGGGACGGGGGAAACCCCCGCGGGATAAGTGGCATGATCGCATATCATTGGTAATCTGGAATCATGCCAGGGAGGATGGATTAGAAATTCCAGAATTCGTCGATTTCTTCGCCGGTAAAATCCCATACCAGGTTGTGCGGCGGGACTGGATCGTCGCTGAAGAAATCAGGGAGACGGTCGTGGGCATGGTTGAAACCGGCCTCGATGTTGAACTGATGCTCGGTTTTTAGAACATATTTACCGAGGTTAACCACGTCATCACCGGTCAGGGAAATGCCGAAACGGGCATTGATCATGTCGATCAGGGCAGGCAGGCATTCGGGAATATCCAGCGCCGGGAAAGCAATGAAAATGCACATGCCGGTCGAATCAACGGCAGCAGTGGCAATTTGAAGGTTGCGGGAAAGCTCAACCTGGCCTTCTTTTTTGAGCGGATCGACGTAACCGCCAACATTCAGAATGTTGGTTGCGATGGTATAGCCGGAGGTGTGGTCGGCTCCCATGGTAGTAGTAGCATACGTGATGCCGATTCCTTTGACCGTGCGCGGGTCGTAGGCAGGAATAGCCTGGTTCTTGACCACCGGCACGCGGGATACGCCGTAGGTTCTACCAACAGAACCGGCGCCGCCACCGAGGATGCGGCCGAGCGGTGTGCCTTTGCCGATTTCCTCTTCAAGCAGGCGAAGAACTCCCTTGCTGTCACCAAAAGGAATGATCCCGGCTTCCATGGCCACTGCGAACATAACTACGCCTTCAATTGAATCAATGCCTATGTCGTCCATCAGGTTGTCGGCCCTGGCAATATCGTCCAGATTATCGATGCAGCAGTCTGCGCCCATGCCCCAGATGGTTTCGTATTCGAACCCCGAGGTGATGTAATTTCCATCCTTGTCGTTGTAAACCTGTGAACACTGAATGATACATCCTGCATGACAACCATGTTTCGGCCTGCCGCCACGCGCAACAATGGTGTCGTGCATGGTTTCACCGGAAATCTTGTCATGGGCTTCGTATTGGCCGTAGCGGAAGTTCTTAGTCGGTAATCCGCCAGCCTCATTGAGGATATTGACCAGAACGTTTGTGCCGTAGGTGGGAAGGGCCTGGCCGCTGACCGGGTGATCGAGCAGCGCCTTGGCGAAGACGCGGGCGGCAGCCTTGAATTTGTCAGGTTCGGCGATTTTTACGGGCAGCGCGCCCTCGCCATTGATTGATATGAACTTGATTTTTTTGGAACCCATGACAGCACCGAGACCGCCGCGTCCGTGGCTGCGGATTTTGCTGTCCGGATCCTTGACCGAAATGTTGGCGGATGTCATCTTCAGTTCACCGGCAATACCGATGGTGAGGATACCGGTTTTCTTGCCCAGACGTTCTTCCAGTGCTTTGATTACGGCAAAATTGTTTTTGCCGATCAGCTCGGTTTCCTCATTTATGGTAATGCCGTCTTTGTCGATGTGCAGGCTGTACCATTTATCTTCCTGGGGAATTCCTTCGATGATCAAGGCTTTAATATCAAGTTTTGCAAGTAGCTGGGCAGCGGTTCCACCTGCGTTGCTCTCTTTGATTGTGTAGGTAAGGGGGCTTTTTGCGCCGGCTGAGAGGCGTCCCGAGTTTGCGGCAGGCGTCCCGGAAAGAAGGCCGGGGGCGAATACCAGTTTGTTGTGTTTTCCAAGCGGATGGCAGGTGGGGATAACTTCGGCAGCTACGATGGTTGATGTGAGGCTGCGGCCGCCGTGGCCGGCCCATTCGGCTGGTACGTCTTCGGTCTTAGTGGTCAGGTCCGTCATGTTTACGCGCAAAATTTTGTTCATCTGCTTTTCTCCCTTTCACGAATGTGGTTGTAGAGCGGCTGACACCATCTCCTTTCCGAAAGGGAGGCACTGGCGTTTCCGCCAGAACCCGTTGGCCTGTCACCTTGGGGGGCACCGTTAGGACGGCAGGCTCGGAGATAAAAACGTATGTATGTAAAAACTAAAACATTTGGGAAGCTATAAACGTGCCAAGAATGACCATAGTAAAAGCAAATGATTATGGACTACTCCTGAGAGATGTTTGCAATATACCGCAATTGTGATTGCGGTATATTGCAAATGTTAATTAAGTTGTAGTATGTTGCGAATTGTTGCGTGCAGTGTGTTTTGAGCAAAGCCTGATGAGCGAGGTGGATTGGTGGTCAACAGGGATGAATTCTTTCGGGAAGTGACGGTCAGGATATGCAGCAGCCTTGAGATAAAAACCGCCCTCAGGAGTGCGTTTGATTATCTGCGGCGGTATTTTCCCCTGGATATGCTCAGCCTTGGCATTCGTGACGCAAGCCTGGCAGCTATCAGGCGGGTTGCCCATGTGACGGGCGATACGGCAGGTATTGCGGATGAAATTATTCCTGTTCCCGGAGAGCTTTGGGCGTCACTTCAGAAATGGGAGATACGTTCTCCCGTAATAGTAAATTCAGACCAAAGTGAGCTTGTACGCGCGCTGGCTCCGCATTTGAAGCTTGAAGAAAATTCAGGGATTATTTTGCCACTTTGTACCAAGGAAGGGATGTTGGGGTGGCTGACTCTGTATGCCTGGGGTGTGGGCAGGTATAATCCCACACATGTGGAACTTCTCGGTACTGTTGCCGACCCCTTTGTTATTGCATTGGCCAATGCCCTTTCACACGAAAAGCTGCTCAAATACCGGGACAATCTTCTCGATGATAACCGTTTTTTGAACAAGGAGCTGCTTGCCCAGGCTGGGGACGAGATTGTGGGCGGAAACCTGGGGCTGCGAAACGTGATGGAGCTGATGCGGCATGTGGCGCCGCTGAACAATACGATATTGCTTTTAGGGGAAACGGGAACGGGCAAGGAAGTAATTGCCAATGCCATCCATTTTGCTTCACCCCGGAAAGATGGGCCTTTTATCAAAGTCAACTGCGGCGCGATTCCGGAAAGCCTTATCGACAGTGAATTGTTCGGTCATGAAAAAGGTGCGTTTTCCGGCGCGATTTCAGTGAAGCGGGGGCGCTTCGAACGTGCTGATGGTGGAACCATCTTTCTGGATGAAATCGGGGAATTGCCGCTTCAGGCTCAAGTGCGGCTTTTGCGGGTGCTCCAAACTCGAGAGATAGAACGGGTCGGCGGCAGTAGGCCGATTTCCGTGGATATCCGGGTAATTGCGGCCACCCACCGTAATCTGGAAAACATGATCCATGAAAACCGGTTTCGCGAGGACCTCTGGTTCCGATTGAATGTTTTTCCTCTGATGATACCGCCGCTGCGGCAACGGAAAGAGGATATTCCCGCTCTTACCCGCCATTTTGTTATCCAGAAAAGCAGGGACCTGGGGATTGCCGTCATGCCCGGCATTGCGCCGGGCGCGTTGGTGCGGCTTATGAACTATACGTGGCCGGGAAATGTCCGTGAACTGGAGAATCTGGTGGAAAGGGAGTTGATATTGCACCGGAAAGGGCCATTGCTGTTCGATGTGCTGGTTTCCCCTGAGGTGAATGATGGGATACAAGCGCCAATAGAAACAAGCGATGATCATGCCTCCCTGAAACTTGATGAGGCAATGGCTTCACATATACGCAAAGTTCTGAAGATGGCCAAAGGGAAGATTCATGGTCGCAGTGGCGCGGCGGAACTGCTCGGCATCAACCCCAGTACCTTGAGATGGCGTTTGGATCGACTTGGCATCGAATTCGGACGTAGGAACAGGATAAAATGACCGTTACAAAATCTTCTTTGCACCACATGGGAGTTTGTGGTAATTTTTTAAACTTTTTAAAGCTGAACGGTGTGAAAATCACGTATATTATCAGGCGGGAAACCAGTCTTTCATGTCCAAAATCATCTGCATAGCTAATCAGAAGGGTGGAGTCGGTAAGACGACCACTGCCGTTAATCTGGCTGCTTCACTGGCGGCTGCGGAACGGCCGACGCTGATTGTGGATATTGACCCCCAGGGCAATGCCACCAGCGGTGTGGGAGTGGACAAGGACAATCTGCGGCAGACAATCTACGACGCCCTGATCAACGGTGCGGACCCGCGGGGGATTGTCATCGATACCGGCCAGCCCTTTTTGCATATCCTGCCGTCAAACTCCGATCTTGCGGGGGCCGAACTGGAACTGGCCAGCCTGGATGCGCGCGAGCAGAAACTCAAATTCATGCTGGCCGAATTGTCGGAACAGTATCGTTATATCATCATCGACTGCCCTCCTTCGCTGAACCTCCTGACCATCAATGCCATGACGGCGGCCGAGACGGTGCTCATCCCGTTGCAGTGCGAGTATTACGCCATGGAAGGGCTATCCCAGATTTTGCATACCATCCGACTCATGCAGAGGGGGTTGAACCCTTTCCTGAAAATAGAGGGGATTTTGCTGACCATGTTCGACGCACGCGGTAATTTGGGAAAAGAAGTGGCCGAGGAAATCCACAACAATTTTCCCGGCCAGGTGTTCGAGTCGGTTATCCCGCGCAATATTCGCTTGGCCGAGGCTCCCAGTCATGGAAAGCCGATTATTTATTACGATATCAACTCGCGTGGTGCTGTGGCATACATGAAACTGGCTCGCGAAATCATACAAAGGGAGGCTGCCAATGGCTAAAGTAGGTGGCCTGGGCAAGGGAATGGCCGCGCTCTTGCACGTCAAGGAGACGACAGAGGACAACCGCGAGTATTTCATCTGTCCGATTGAACTGGTCCGGCCGAACAAAAGTCAACCCCGCAAGCATTTTGATACTGGCAAGCTGGAGGAATTGGCCGATTCCATCCGGGAGCAGGGCATTATTCAGCCGCTGGTGGTGACGAAGAAGGATAATTATTATGAAATCATAGCCGGCGAGCGCCGCTGGCGTGCCGCCCAAAAGGCCGGGCTGCACGAGGTGCCGGTCGTGATACGTGAAGCCAGTGACAATTCGGTTTTGGAGCTGGCATTGATCGAGAATATCCAGCGCCAGGATCTTAATGCCATTGAAGAGGCACATGCCTACCGCTCCCTGGTGGAGCATTTTGCCATTTCCCAGGAGGATGTTGCCAAGCGGGTCGGTAAGAATCGAACAACCGTCACCAATTCACTCCGGCTCCTGCGGCTTCCCGAAGATGTTCAGCGGGATATCGTCGAAGAACGCCTCAGCATGGGGCATGCGCGCGCCTTGCTGGCCCTGGAGCGTCCGGAATTGATTGAAAAGGCCCGTCATGAGATCCTGCGTCGTCAATTGAGTGTGCGCGCAACCGAGGATCTTGTGCGCAAATTAAAGCAGAATCCGAATCCCGTGGCCAACAAACGTTTGCAACAGCCGGATCTGCTGTTGAGTTCGCTGGAAGAACAGTTGCAGAAACGTTTTCAGTCCAAGGTCGCTATCCGCAGAGTCGGTGCCAAGTCCGGGAAGCTGGAAATTCATTTCAATGATTCCGACGAATTGACTCGCATCATTGAGCTTCTGGATATATAGCCGCAGACATAGTTGAGTCTGCCAGAGGTACTTTTACGATCTTTAGCCGTTTCCAGACGGTGTGTGTCTCTGTATCCAGGACTCCGTCAAACCGGGACAGGTTTACGGCGGGATTATGGGGAGAGAAATGATGCTGAACCGGAAAAACTGTGAAGAGCCATAAATAAAAAAACTGAATACAAAAAATCATAATTCTTAAAACTGAATTGTTTCGGATGGTTATGTCTGAAATTTTTTGATTCGCAGTACTTCGACGTGTATGGGTTCCCAGCACGTCTTTTTTTGCTTGTAATTGACATTATTCGGTCACTTGTTTCGTTATGGTGTCGTAAGGGCGTACATGTTTGCGCCAAATCGGATTTTTTACGCTAATCAATTTGCTTTACACGTTTACTTCCGTTTCTTTGCGAGTGGTTCAGCCTGAATTCAAGCTAAAAGCTTGGTTTATAAAGTTGACCTTCAATTTATGGCGGATGTGACGAGTTGAATTTGTTTGTTACTACCTCAAATTTGGTTTTTGCTAAAATTATGGTATATAATTATCACATTAAACCTTGGCTGGAGAGGTTGTAATCATGGTTCACCCCCTACTTTTTCTGGAGTTTTTCCGCAGGCTTCTTGAGCCGTTGCATCTGCCCGAGGCCAGTGTCGACGCCATCTCCTACACCTGGCTGATCATGGCGCTCCTGTTCGCGCTTTCCTCCCTGGCCACCAGGGCAATCCAAACCGTGCCCTCCGGCATGCAGAACTTCATGGAAGTAGTCATCAGCGGCATCGAGAACATGGTCGTCGAAACCATGGGAGAAAA
>MTLD01003805.1_pt1 | contig 32480 bp, 26 predicted proteins | sample 1982471 | NCBI WGS metagenome assembly MTLD01 (sample SAMN05712604, study PRJNA340218) | biofilm metagenome | isolation source: sample SPM anode biofilm adapted to -50 mV | place: USA | collected 2012-02-03 | reverse complement strand
CGCCGCCGGCGGTGCGCCCCAAAGTGCCCCCCGGCGGCGGCCGGTCCGTTCTATGCATAAGAGCCTTCATCGCCAGACGGCGGAGGCGGGATACATTTCCTTTTTTCGGAACGTGACGCAAGAGAAGGAGAGTGCTGACGTGGCAAAGGCTGAACCATACGACATTGCGGTAATAGGCGGCGGTCCCGGCGGTTATGTTGCCGCCCTCAGAGCTTCGCAGCTCGGGGCCAAAGTCTGTCTGGCCGAAGAAAAGGAATTGGGCGGGACCTGCCTGAACGTCGGCTGCATACCTACTAAGACGCTGTACAAAGCCGCCCACCTGCTGAAGGAAATGAAGGGAGCCGGAGCTTTCGGGGTCGTCGCGGAAAAAACGGCCGTCGACGCGGCGAAGCTGATGGCGTACAAGAGCGGTGTCGTTCGCCAGCTTGTCCAAGGCATTGCCCACCTTTTGAAAAAAAGCAATGTTGCCGTCGTACAGGGGAAAGCCGCCTTCGTGGACAAGAATACGCTCAGAATCTCCACCGTGGGCGGCGATAAACTTGTCGGCGCCAAAAAGATCATCATCGCTACCGGATCGTCCAACGCCTTGCCGAAGATCGCCGGGATCGACGGCGCCAACGTGATCGACAGCACGCAGGCTTTGAGCCTCACGAAAATACCGGCCTCGCTGGTCGTCATCGGCGGCGGGGTCATCGGCTGCGAATTCGCTACCATCTTTAACGCCCTCGGCGCCAAGGTCACCGTCATCGAGATGCTGCCTAACCTCGTTTCTGGCGTCGACGCCGACTGCCAGGCGTATCTGGCGAAGGCCATGAAGGAACAGGGCATCGACCTGCGCCTGGACTGCCGGGTCGAGGCCATCGGCGGCGCGGCCGGCCAAAAAAAGGTCAGCTACACAAGTAGCGGCGTCGGCGGCGAAGTGATCGCCGAAACTGTTCTCGTGGCCATCGGCAGAAAACCTAACAGCGGGGGACTCGCCCTGGAGGCTGCCGGTGTGGAAATGAGCAAAGGCTGGGTAAAGGTCAACAAATTCATGGAGACCTCGGTCGCCGGCATCTACGCCATCGGCGACATTACCGGCGAGCAGCTGTTCGCCCACGCCGCCTACGAGGAAGCGCTGACTGCCGCGGAGGGCGCTATTGGCCAGCGCCGGGAAGTCAACTATCGAGCGGTTCCCAAAGCCATCTTCACCATCCCGGAGATCGGTTCCGTCGGGCTGACCGAGACCGAAGCGCGGCAGCAGGGCTATGACGTCCTGGCCGCAAAATTCCCCCTCCAGGGCAACGGCAAGGCCCTCATCGACGGCGAGTCGGGTGGCTTCGTAAAAATCGTGGCCGAGAAGAAATACCACGAGATACTCGGCATCCACATCGTCGGCCCCCACGCCACCGAACTGACCGGTGAAGCCGCGCTGGCGATAAATACCGAGGCCCGGCTGGAGGATGTCGTGGACACCATCCACGCCCACCCGACCGTGGCCGAGGCGGTAAAAGAAGCGGCTCTGCTCGCCCTGGGCAGGCAGCTCCACTGCTGATCCGGTTAATTCGGCAGAGAAGGCGGGTGAGGAAAAATGTATCTTGTCGGCAATGACGGCAATGACCCGCGGTATAACCTCGCCTTGGAGGAGTACCTTTTCCGCAATTTCGACCTTCCCGGCGGATGCCTGATGCTATGGCGCAACAAACCGTCGGTAATCGTCGGGCGCTATCAGAATACCTTCGAAGAAATAAATCAGGAGTATGTCGCGAAGCACGGAGTTGAAGTCGTCAGGCGGATAACGGGCGGCGGGGCCGTATATCACGACCTCGGCAACGTGAACTTTTCCTTCATCGATACGGCCGGCAGTCCGACGATCGATTTCGCCGCCTACAACCGCAAGATCATGGCGGCTCTCGCCCGGTTGGGGATAGTATCCGAACTGAACAGCCGCAACGATATCGTCATCGAAGGTCGGAAGTTCTCCGGCAACGCCCAGGTAATCCACAAAGGAAAAATCCTGCACCACGGCACGCTCCTTTACGATGCCGACCTGGAGAAGGTGGGCCAGGCCCTGACCGTCGACCCGGTGAAGTATGAGTCCAAGAGCATCAAGAGCGTCCGTAGTCGTGTGACCAATATCAGCAATTACCTGACCCACAAAGTTCCGGTCGAGGAGTTTATGGGCATTTTGCTCGACGCCCTGTACAACGGGGATTCGCCGCCGGAATATGCCCTTAACGCCACCGATCGCACAAACGTCGACCGTCTCCGCAACGAGAAATACGCCCAGTGGGAGTGGAACTACGGGGCGGCCCCGTCCTTCAACTTCCAGCGGACCTGCTACTTTTCCTGGGGCAAGGTTGACGTTCGGCTGGACATCAACCACGGTCTCATCGATAAAGTCAAGGTATACGGGGATTTCTTCGGCATCGCGGACATCGCCCGCTTCGAGGAAAAGCTCCGCGGCGTCAAGTACGAAGCCCGGGTTGTGGAGCGGACGCTTGCTGAAATGCCGCTGGCCGGATATTTCGGTCCGGCCGCCCAGGGGGAGATTTTAAGCTGTTTCTTCGCCTAAGCCGCTTTGGCCAGCGGCGTCGCCTACCGAGGAGGTTTATCATGCTCAAGGGAAAAGTCGCTCTCGTTACCGGCTCGGCACGAGGAATCGGCAGGGCCATCGCGCTTGAACTCGCCCAGGACGGCATCCATATCGCCGTAAACGATCATAATTTGCGGGAAGAGGCCGAAGAGACGGCGGCTATGGTGAGGGCAAAAGGCGTACAAAGCGGCGTATATCTGGCCGACGTTTCCGACCGGCAGGCGATCGAGGCCATGATAAACAAGATAAAAAAAGATTACGGGAGTCTCGACATCCTGATCAACAACGCCGGCATATCTCCCAAACATCAGGGTTTGAAGCGATGTGTGTACGAGATAGACCCTGACGAGTGGCAGCGGGTTGTAGACATCAACCTTACCGGGGTATTCAATTGCACCCGCTATGCCGCGCCGATAATGATGGCGAACAGGTGGGGGCGCATTGTCAATCTTAGTTCTTTGGCCGGGAGGTTATATAGTCCCATCCCCGGCATCCACTACTGCGCCACGAAAGCGGCGGTAATCGGTTTTACCCGGGTATGTGCCGCCGAACTCGCCCCGTACAATATCGTCGTCAACGCTGTTGCTCCGGGGAGGATCGACAGCGAAATGACCAGAGACTACGGTGCGGAACGGACTAAAGATCTGATGAGCACCATTCCTATCGGCAGGTATGGCACCGTCGGGGACGTCGCTAAAACGGTCAAGTTTTTGGTTTCCGAGGCCAATGGCTATATCGTCGGCGCGACCATCGACATCAACGGCGGCAGGGCGATGCTCTGACCCCCGGCCGGGAGCTTAAAAGGGAGGCTTTTCAATGAAAGCACTTGTAAAACTAAGCTACGATCCGTATGATGCTGAGCTTCGCCAAGTAGCCGATCCCGTCCCCGGTCCGGGGGAAGTGGTTATCAAGGTCCACGCGGCGGGAATCTGCGGCACCGACATGAAGATATACCATGGGCAGTATAAACCGTACATGACGCCGGTGGTCATGGGTCACGAACTGACCGGGCGTATCGCCGCCGTGGGCGCCGGGGTCGATGACCTGCCGGTCGGCACCCCGGTAACGTCGCGGACCATCTTTGGCCAGTGCGGCCGCTGTCCCATGTGTCTGAGCGGCCGGGAGAACCTATGCAGCGAAAAGACCCGCATCGGTTTCCAGCATGACGGCGCTTTCGCCCAGTTCATCAAGGTACGCCGGGATCAGGTTCACCGGCTGCCGGAAGGCGCCGATCTGACGGCCGCGGTGGTAACCGAAATGTTCGCCGTCGTCTTCCACGCCCTCAAGCCGGTCGCCATCAAACCGTCCCACACCGTCCTCGTCGTCGGCCCTGGTCCCATCGGCCTGGCCGCTGCTTTTCTGGCCAAAGCGGAAGGCGCCACCGTCGCCGTATCCGGCCTGCCGGCCGACAGCACCCGGCTGGCCCTCGCCAGGGAGATGGGCGCCGACATCACCGTCATCAGCGGTGACGACGCCAATCCTGGCAGCAAGGAGCTCATGGACGTCACCGGCGGCCTAGGCCCCGATGTGGTGCTGGAGTGTTCCGGCACGGGGGGCGGAATTACCTACGGCCTCAACCTCTGCCGCTGCGGCGGCCGCTACGTCCAGATCGGCACGCAGAGCGCGCAGGTGACCGTCGATTTCATGCGGATCGCCTATAAGGAGATCGTCGTTACCGGCAGCATCGGTCATACTCGGCTGGATTGGGATGACGTCGTCAGATTCACCACTAAAGATCAAGACCGCTTCCGGCCGCTGCTCCGCCACGTGTACCATATCGACGACTGGAAGCAAGCCTTCGCCGCCGCCGAGGGAAAAGACGCTGCCAAGGTGGTTATCCTACCCAATGACTAGGCCTATGATAGCCCGGCGGCACCCCCCAGGCCTCCGTCACCGCGATGAGGCCAGGAGCGGGGTTGGTGGTGGCCGCGGCGACCGGCATTAATATGGCCATGGGGCTCAATTATTCCTGGAGAATTTTCGGAAGCACAGTATCTTCACCTGGGGCTGGACATCCGTAGCGGCTTCAATTTTACCTGTTTGCAAAGGTTCTATGTATGAGTTTCCCAAAATCCATTTCATTAAAGGACTTGCTAAGGGCGTAAAATCAAATGAAACGAATATTTGCAACATACAAAACCCGCTTTCTCTTTAGCCTTACGGCCTGAAAGCGGGTTTTGTCTACGCTTTGCCCTGTATTCCCATGCGCGGTTTATTCATTTCCATGCTGTTACGCACCGTGGACCGTCACCACGTCGCCCGTCGGCTTGCGGCCCCGGCTGACCGGGACGATCGCCGCCTTGCCCAGGGCCACGAACGCGGCCAGCGACTGTGGCGCCTCCACGCCCAGCCTCGCCTCCAGCTCGGGGCGGGCCACCATCGGCCCGGTCATGTAGCACGTGCCGTAGCCCCTCTCCCAAGCTGCCAGCAGCAGCATCTGGACGGCGGCACCTACTGACTGCAGATCGGGGCGGCAGCGCAGCACGTCGATATCGGCCTCGCTCCAGCCGGCCTTCTGTAGCAGTCTGTCGACCCGCGAGCGGTAACGGGCGGTCGTCACCACCACCAGCACAGGCGCGCCGGCGAACAGCGTCGCCGCCGCGACGAGCGGCCTCAGTTCCTCCGCGCTCGTCCTCGTCCGGGTTCCGATGCTTTCCAGCTTCCGTCGGACAATGGCGGCCAGTTCGTCCTTCAGTCCGGCATCGGTAATGACGTGAAAATGCCACAGCTGCTCGTTGCCGGCGTTCGCCGCCTGCACCGCGCTGCCGATGACCGCCAGGACGTCGTCCACCGGCACCGCATCGGCTGTGAACTTGCGCACGCTGCGGCGCGCTGCGATCGCCTCCTGCAGTTCCATAGCCAACACCTCACTCCAGTGGCGAAATTTCTGCCTCTGCCGCCAGCTCGTTCATTTCCTTCACAACGGCCGCCGGCAGATTGATCTCGCCGCTGGCCTGGGCCGCCTTACCTTTGTTCAACTCGATCTCGCCCGGCATAAATATTTCCTGCACTCCCGGCTGCTTGCCGCCGGCCTTCAGGCCCGCCCTCAGGGCCTCGACATTCGCCAGATACGTCTCAATCCCAACAAACCGGGCTACGTCGATGGCGACAAAGAAATGGGCGATGCTTTGCTTTTTATTCATATTGTAAAGCGACGGTATCTGCCAGGCGAACGAGCCAGCCAGCACGCCGGTGAGGATCTCCAGCGCCACAGCCAGGCTGTAACCTTTGGGGCCGGCCATCGGCAGTAGCAGACCGCCGTCGAGGGCCTTCGCCGGATCGTCCGTCGGCACGCCGGTCTTATCGGTGGCCCAGTCGAGAGGAATCTTCTCGCCCTTGTTCTTCGCCACCATGATTTTACCCATTGCCACCGCGCTCAGCGCCATATCGACCACGATCGGGTCGCCCTGCGTCGGCGCCACGATGGCCAGGGGATTGTTGCCAAGCATCTTCTCGCTACCGCCGGTCGGCGGCATCAGCGGCGTCGTATTGGCGAACACTATTCCGACCATATTCTTCTTCGCCGCCTGCAGGCCATAGTGCGACGCCATCCCAAAATGGCCGCTGTTAACCACCAGGCAGGCGCCTATCCCGAAGCGGGCCGCCTTGTCGATCGCCATCTCCATGCCGCGTTCGCCGGCCACCTGCCCGAGACTGAAATTGGCGTCGAGAACAGCCGTTGCCGCTTCGTCCCGTACGACGCGCAGCTCGGCCGCCGCCTTCAGCAGGCCGGCCTTGACGCGCCTGATATAAACCGGCAGCCGCATGAGGCCATGGCTGCCCAGCCCTTTCATATCCGCCTCGATCAGAGCGTCGACGACCGTCGCCGCCTCGGCAGCCGGCACGCCGTTCTTGGCTAGCAGTGCCAACGCGAACGCTCTTGCATCATCGGTTCTCATAAAAGCCACATCCTTATTCGGGGATTTCGAGCCCGCGCTTATGCGTCAGGGTACGGTAGAGCTGCACGGCCACCAGGATGGCAACCACCACCAGGATGACGAGCGAGATGGGCCGCTCGACGAAAATCTGGAAACTGCCGTTCGACATCAGCAGCGACTGGCGGAAAGCCTTCTCCATGATCGGGCCGAGCACGAAGGCCAGCACCATCGGGCCGGCGTCGTAGGAAAACTTGCGCATCAGATAGCCGAGCAGACCGAAGAAGAGGATAACCCAGATCTCGAAAGTCGAATTGTTGATACTGTACACGCCGACCAGCGAAATGAGGATGGCGATCGGCGCCAGGATCGAATAGCGCAGCTTCAGCAACTGCACGAAAAGCCCGACCAGCGGCAGATTGAGGATCAGCAGCAGGACGTTGCCGATATACATCGATGCGATGACGCCCCAGAACAGGTCCGAATGTTCGGTAAGCATGAACGGCCCCGGCTGCACCCCGTGGAGGAGCAGGGCGGCATACATCATAGCCATGACCGAGTTGGCGGGGATGCCCAGCGTTAGCAGCGGGATGAACGAAGAACCGGCCGCCGCGTTGTTGGCCGCCTCGGGCGCCGCTACCCCTTCGATCGCCCCCTGGCCGAACCGCGACGGATCCTTGGCCAGGCGTTTTTCCGTGGCATAGGCGATCAGCGACGATATCACCGCGCCGCCGCCCGGCAGCACGCCAATGGCAAAACCGATCAGCGACCCCCGCACAACCGCCCACTTGGCTTCCGCCCAATCCTTCAGCGTCGGCCACAGGCCAGTCAGCTTGGTGGTAATCAGCTTGCCTTCCTCGCTATGCTCGTAGTTGTAAATAATCTCCGCCACGCCGAACAGGCCCATCGCCAGAGCGGCAAACTCCAGGCCGCTCGACAGCTCGATGATCCCGAAGCTGTAGCGCAGAGTGCCGTAAACAGGGTCCTGGCCAATGCAGGCAAGCAGCAGGCCCCCGGCCGCGCTGATCATCCCTTTGACCGGCGAACCGCCCGACAAGCTGCCGACCAGCAGCAAGCCGAGCACGGCGATGGAAAAAAACTCCGGCGGGCCAAACTTGATCGCCACCGACGCCAGCGGCGGCGCGATGAACGACAGGCCGACCAGGGCAATCGTCCCGGCTACGAACGAGCCGATTGCCGCAATGCCCAGCGCGGCCCCTGCCCGGCCCTTTTTGGCCATCTGGTAGCCGTCGAAGCACGTCACCACCGACGCCGCCTCGCCCGGCAGATCGAGCAGGATCGACGTCGTCGAGCCGCCGTACATCGCGCCGTAATATATGCCTGCCAGCATGATGATCGCCGCCTCCGGTGGGATCACGTAAGTGATCGGCAGCAGCAGCGCGATCGTCGCCGTCGGGCCGAGGCCCGGCAGCACACCGACTACCGTGCCGAAAATGACGCCAAGCAGGCAATACATCAGGTTGGACGGATCGAGGGCGACCGAAAAACCCTGGATGATTTGCGCAACAGTATCCATGACCGACCCCCCTTATCCGAACAAAATATCCGGCGGAAACGGCACGCCGAGCAGATAGCTGAAAATCAGGTAAAATAGCGCGGAAACGGTAAACGAAATCGCCAGGGTGATCCGCCATTTTTCGCCGCCGATCACCTTCAGCCAGAAAATCGTCAGGGCGACGGTCGGCAGCGTATAGCCGACATACTCCATGGCAAATGCGTACAGCCCGATCGAGGCAGCCGCCATCAGCGGCTTAATCATCTTCTTCAGCGCAAAGTCGGCCCGCTTCTTCTCCTGGAAGTTGGTAAAGCCGGCGACCGACCCGAGAATCACGATGGTCATGCACAGCAGAAACGGCCACAGTCCCGGGCCCGGCTGGGCAATCGTGCCCAGTTTCAATCCGTAGGCCATGTATGCCAGAAACGCCGTGGTGACCAAAACGCACACTTCGCCCACATAACTAGGCATTCTTCTTCCCCCTTCGGGAAAAGAGGGGACTTGTCGTCCCCTCCCGCACCGCTATTTCTTCAGCGTCTTGGTGTTGGTCTCGTATTCCTTTGCCCACTTTTGGGCGAACTCTTCGCCGTTCAGGAAAGACAGCGGCAGGCTGGCCTTCACGAAGTTCTGCTTGACCGCGTCTTCCTTCAGCGATTCCTGCACAGCGCTTTCCAGCTTCTTCAGCACTTCCGGCGGCGTTCCTTTCGGCGCCAGAATACTGTACCACACGCCGCGGACGACGTCGATGCCCTGCTCCTTGAAGGTCGGGGTATCAGGCGCGAACGATGAACGCTGGGCGCTCGTCACGCCGAGGAGTTTGAATTTGCCGGATTTCACGTGCGGGGTCAGCTCGGTCAGCACGTTGAAGATGGCGTCCACGTTGCCGCCGAGAAGAGCGGTAACGCTTTCCGCGCCGCCATTGAACGGCACGAGGTTCAGCTTCACGCCGCGCTCGTCGGCCATCTGCTGGATGGTGATATGCTGGCTCAGCGTTGCCCCCGGCGTGCCGACCTTAACCTTGTTGGGATTATTTTTGGCATACGCGAAGAACTCGGCCACCGTCTTCAGCGGCGAATCGTTCGGCACACACAGGCCGAGAGGGATATCGAGGACCTGGGCCACCGGCACGAAGTTCTGGTTAGTGTAGCCGGCATTGTTCAAAATCGGTGTGATGCTGCCCGGACCGGTCGAAGCGACGACCAGCGTATAGCCGTCTGCTTTCGCCTTCAGCGTATCAAGCATGGCTACAGCGCCAGAGCCGCCCGGCTTGTTCACTACCACCACCGGCTGACCGAGCCGCTTGGCAAGGGACGGCTCAAGAACCCGCGCCATCAGGTCGGCGGCACCGCCGGCAGCGTACGGGATCGTAATGCTGACCGGAGCCGTCGGGAACTGTGCGGACTTCGCCGGCGCCGCCTTCTCCTTCGAGCCGCCGCAGCCGCTCATGACCATGGCCAGAACCACGACCAGGGCAATCAGGGACAGAGACTTCTTCATTCCACTCACCTCTCCTTTATTATTGAGCTTTTATTTAAGACCTGTCGCCAGCTTCTTGAACTCTTCAGCCGTGACAAGGCCCTTTTTCTTAGCGCCGAGCGACTTCACCGCGGCCAGCAGCGCATCGAACTTGTCGGCGGCGACCGTCAGGCCGGCCTCCTTCAGCGCGTGCTCCACCGACGCCTTGCCGCTCTTCTTGCCGAGCACGACAGCGCGGCCGCGGCCCACGACCTCGGGCGCGTACCCTTCGACCGACGGCGGGTATTTCTCCATCTGGGCAACCACCAGGCCGCTCTCGCGGGTGAAGACCATATCGCCGACCACCGGCCGCATCGGCGAAACGGGAACCTTCGTAATCCCCTCGACGAACTTGCTCAAGCCGGGCAGCTCCGGCAGCTTCAGGTTGGTCTCGATGCCGTACAGGCCGTGCAGGGCGATCGCCAGCTCGGCGATATCGGCGTTGCCCGTCTTCTCGCCTAGGCCGTTCACCGTAACGTGCGCCGAATCGGCGCCCTCCTTCAGGCAGGCGATCGTGCAGGCCACAGCCAGGCCGAAATCGTTATGGCAGTGGACGGCTACCGGCACATCGACCCACGATTTTACCATCTTCGTCATGTAGCCCATCGCCTCAGGCGTGGCTACGCCCAGCGTATCGACGAGCACGATCTCGTCGGCGCCGCAGTCCTTGACAGCCGTCTGGTAGCACTTCTTAAGGAACTCCGGGTTGGCGCGGGTGGCATCGACCGCAAACCAAGCTGTATACAGGTTCTCCTGCTTAGCAAAGCTAACTGCGTCGCGGATGCGCTTAAGGATTACCTCCTCGCTAAGATCCCAGGCCTTCATCTTCTCCGGGCTGGTCGCGATCTCGCACACCAGGTACTTCACGCCCGTCTCCACGCAAATCTTGATATCGTTGACATTGCAGCGGGCAAAGCCCCAGATCTCGGCATCCTGCACCTCGTCGACGATCCGCTTGGTCGCGATCTTATCTTCTTCGGTGCTGGCCGGGAAACCGGCCTCAATGCGGTCTACGCCCGCCTTCGCCAGCCGCTTGGCAATCGCCAGCTTGTCCGCGGAGTCCATGCTGACACCGATGCTCTGCTCGCCGTCGCGCAAGGTCGTGTCGTAAATCTTAATCTTCTTCTTCATGCCTGCCAGCTGTTTTTTAACTTCTGGCACCTCGTTGTACCTGCTGAGCCAAAAACCGTTCTTGTCCATGATAATCCTCCTTAAATATGGGTATATTGGCAGCCCTTTCTAATAAAAGGAACCTGTCGCACAAAAAGAAAGACGTTAATAATCACACAATTACCGACAGCGGCTTACGGCCGGCGAGCACATCGACCACCGACTGCGCCGCGACCACGCTCGTCAGCCCGAGAGCCTCCTCGGTATAGCCACCCATATGCGGCGTCACCACCACGTTGTCCAGTGACAGCAGCGGCGAGTCCTCCGGTGGCTCGACGCTGAACGCGTCCAGACCGGCGCCAGCTATCGTCTTGGCCTGCAGCGCGCGGTACAGCGCCCCTTCATCCACGATGCCCCCCCGGGCTGCGTTAATAAGGAACGCCGCCGGCTTCATCCGCAACAGCTCGGCCTCGCCGATGAGGTTGCGCGTTTCCTCCATCAGCGGTACATGCAACGTCACGAAATCAGCCTCGCCCAGCAGAACCTCAAGGCTGACCCGCTGCACGCCGTACTGCGCGGCGAACTGCTCGTCCCAGAAAGTATCGTAGCCGTACACCGGCATATTGAACCCCTTAGCCCTTACAGCCACGGCCTTGCCGATTGCCCCCATGCCCACGATGCCGATCTTCTTGCCCCACACGGACTGCCCGAACATCCGCGGCCACTGCCCCTTGCGGACGCTCGCGTCGGCGGACAGAATCCGCCGTGTCAGCGCGAACATCATCCCGAAAACAAGATCGGCCACGGCGTCCTTATTCGTCCCAGGCGCGTTCACCACCCTTATCCCCCGCCGTCTAGCGGCCTCGAGGTCGATGTTGTCCACGCCGATGCCGTGCTTGGCGATCACCTTCAGTTCACTGGCCGCGTCGATCACCGCTGCAGTAATCGGCTCTAGTCCGGTGATAATCGCCGTCACCCCGTCCAGATAGCCCAGCAGGTCGCGGTCGGACTTCACCGGTTGCACGGCCCGTGTCGTCTCGAGGCCGGCCTGTGCCAGTATCGCCGGGGCCTCGGTGCTGTACTTCGCGAATGTCGGGGTCGTGATCAGAACATTACTCATGCTATACTCTCCCTTCAACTAAGGCGAAAAAAATTCCGGTCGGACTTGTCGTCCGGCCGGCACAACTTCCCCGCCCGTTATTGACTAGTCGACTGCGCTGTCTATTGCAGCATATACCCCGAACCGATTGTCATCTCAAATCCGTCTGCCCGTCTCTTTAGCCACCGGCGCCATCTGCGCCGTCAGCGTCTGCGCGAACAGGTCGAACGCCTGCTTCTTGTGGCTGATAAGCAACTTTTCGGCCACCTCGCCCTGACGGTTTCGCATCGCCGCCAAAATCTCCAGGTGCTCCTTGATCGAAGTTTCCGCCCGCAACGGCATGATGCGGAAGATCGCCCGGCCACGCTCGGTGAGACTCCAGGCGTCGTTAATCGCCTTGATCAACACGTCCACCCGGCAATAGGAATGGATCAACGTATGGAGCTCCTTGTCCAGCTTGCTGTAAGTGGCCCAGTCCTTCTGTCGGTTGGCTTCCTCCATGCGGACCATGAGTATCTCTGCTTCCTTTAGGCCGCTCTCGTCGATGTTTTCAGCCGCCCGCCGCACCGCCATCCCTTCCGATTCCAGCCGTACGCCGAGCATGTCGATGAACTCCTGCACCGATACCGGCGCAACGAACAACCCCGGTCCGTTATTGATGACCAATCCCTCAGACTGCAGCCTCTTTAGCGCCTCCCGCACGGGAATCTCGCTGATTCCTAGCTCGGACGCCACGCTGGAAATGACAAGCCGCTCGTCCGGCTCCAGTTCGCCAGTCACGATCGCTTCGCGGATGATATCGTAAGCATAATCTTGTTTAGTCCTAAACCCTGTGGTTGCCACCTTGGACAATCCTGCCACATTTAATCTCTCCTTCGCAAAAGCTATATCATATACGATATATAAAAAATCATATATCGTATATTAAATTAATTTTACAAAAATCCTGCGTATTCGCAAAATTAATTTTCTTTTTTTTATAGAAAAAATTTTGACGCTCCCGCGGGATGCGACGACGAATCCAACAATGCCGAGGAAGGTTTAAGCAATATTGGGGGACACATTTTGTGAACTGGAAAACCAAGGGTTTCGACCTTTTTGCGGCGCGGGTGTTCATGAAAAATAAATTATTTCATAAAAACCAGGCTGGGCAATTGACTGCAGGGAATATATATTATATATTATATATAATTAAAGGCTCTAGAAATGGGCAGTAACATTAAGGAGGATGGCAAATGAAGATCACCAGTGTTGACATTATTGATGTAGCTAATGATCTGCAGTCATCGACAAGCAAATGGCGCCCGGTGGTTGTGCGGATCAACACGGATGAAGGGATAGCCGGGTTCGGTGAAGTCGGTATGGCCTATGGGGTTGGCGCTTCGGCCGGGTTAGGCATGGCTAAGGATTTGGCCAAGATTATTATTGGCATGGATCCCATGCAGAACGAGGCCATATGGGACAAAATGCAGAAGAAAACGTTCTGGGGCCAAGGCGGCGGTACCGTGGTATCCGCTGGCATGAGCGCCATCGACATTGCCTTGTGGGATATCAAGGGCAAGGCCCTGAACGTCCCGGTCTATCAGCTACTGGGCGGCAAGACCCGCAGCAAGATCAGGACATATGCCAGCCAACTGCAGTTCGGTTGGGGTACGGCCAAGGAGAAATCCATTCTTGTCGAGCCTGAACAGTATGCGGACGTAGCCCGTAAAGCCGTAGCCGACGGGTATGATGCCATAAAAGTGGACGTCAATGAGATGGATGCGGCCGGCAATATTAAGAAGCAAAACCTCTGCGGTCCTCTGTCCGCGAAGACGCTGCGTCTGGGCTACAACCGCCTCAAAGCGATGCGTGAGGCAGTGGGGCCTGACGTCGATATTATCGTGGAGGCGCATGCCCTTACCGATACGACCGCCGCCATCAAATTCGGCCAAATGATTGAAGAGTTGGATATCTTCTTCTATGAAGAGCCGGTAATGCCGCTGAATGCGAAGCAAATGAAAAAAGTGGCGGACAACGTGAATATTCCTATCGCCGCCGGCGAGAGGATCTACACCCGCTGGGGGTACGTGCCGTTTTTCGAGGCGGGTTCGCTTGCCGTGATTCAGCCGGATCTTGGCACTTGCGGCGGGATAACGGAAGGCAAAAAAATCTGCGACATGGCCCATACATACGATATGACCTGCCAGGTGCATGTCTGCGGCGGCCCGATCATGACGGCGGCGGCCCTCCACCTCGAATGCGCCATTCCCAACTTCGTCATCCACGAATTGCACCGTTACGCTTTGCTGGAGGCAAATACGAAGACCTGCAAATATAATTACCTGCCGAAGAACGGCATGTACGAAATACCGGACCTCCCGGGGCTGGGACAGGAACTCACCGACGAAACCATCAAGGCATCCAGCGTGGAAACCGTAAAGTAAAACCGGACACGGCGCTGCAACGCAGCGGGTTTTGGGGAGTGTCGTCATGGGTAAGCGGGTTCCTTTCGCAGATCGCAGAAAGCGATCGCCTATTTGGCGGATAACGGTTGTGAGGTTATCTTCAGCTCATTAAGCCGCGCTCTGCGTGAGGACGAGCTGCTTGCCTACTGGATGGCTTTGCGGCGATCGCGGCCGGCAATGACGCGCTGACCGACAGGGTGATCGCCGCTGGGCTGCCCTTTGAAGATTATTGCCCGCAGCGTGCCGGATAGACACGAGTAACGTAGATGCCGCCGGCGCTACGGGACTGCCTGTGACCAACACCCCGGGGGCGAACAGCTAATCGGTAGCCGATTAGACTGTAGATGATGATTTCCTTGGACAGAGATATTCCCCGTCTTAACCACAGTATGCATTCCGGGAGCTGGGGAAAAGTATCGGCGCGAACTTGGCGACAAGATTCTGGGGGTCGTGGGGACGGTCGTTCTTTATCTGCACGCCGCATAACGGGGCGCGACCAGGGAAGCTTCCGACCGGGCAGGCATGATAGCGGCAGAGGAAGTAATCAGGATTTTGAGGGGGGGGACGTTCGCGGTATCGGGTTAATTAGCACAAATTTAAGCCTCGGCGCATATTTCGGAAAGAATTAGAGTCTACATGGCGAAATAGTATATAATATATTTTGTAGCAAACATGATTGCCATTTATCCTGATAATATCTTTAGGCAAATAATCCGGCCGAGGTGTATATTATGCCAATTTCCCCGATGACGAAAACCGAGTCCGTCTATCAGGAGATCAAAAGGAAAATCGTTTCCGGCGCACTGGAACCGGGGACTCGCCTATTGATAAAGCAGATTGCGAAAGATTACGGAATCAGCGATATCCCCGTGCGCGAGGCCCTGAAGGAATTGAGCGCGGAGGGCTGGGTCGAGACCAAACCCCATATCGGTTCGCGGGTAGCGGGTTTTTCGCCGAAAAAGATCAAGGATATGCTGGAGATGCGGGAATGCCTGGAGCCGTTCGCCGCCGAACTGGCTGTTGTCAATGGCGATGAGGCTTTGATCGTCAAGCTTGAAGACATTTGTGCCGAGGCGAGAACAGCCCTCGGCGAGAACGATATAAAAAAATACAGCAAGCTGAACAAAGCTTTTCACCGCTTAATCATCGAAGCCAGCGGCAATCAAATATTGATCGACACGATTTTCGAAATGATCGAAGCCGAACAACGAATGCGCATGGTCTTTCAAATATTTCCCGAGATCCTGCAAGTCTCCAAAACGGAACACGAGGAAATGGTCAAATACCTGAAAGAAAAAAATAAAGCCGCGATGAGCAAATTGATGTACCATCATAAAAAAAGGTCATTCGATAAAATGCGAAAGTACTTCCAGATAGAAGTACCGGAAGACTGAATCCTGTATTGATAGCAGGCACACCGGCGACAGCGCCGCGGCGCTGCAAAGCCATAGAGCGGGCGAATCCAAACCTAACGGAAATTATATATTATATTTAATATATAATATATAATTTCGAGCAAGGGTGATGGACAATACCGATTGCTCTTAATGCGGACTCATTCGCGGATACGAGAAAAGGAAAAATGGGAGAAAAAGACATGAACCTTCAGGCAAAAGCCGCCAAGTTTGTAGCGGAATTGCGATATGAAACGCTGCCGGCGGAAATTGTCCATGACGCTAAGTACCGGCTTTTGGATTGGCTGGGGAGTGCGCTGGCGGGAGTTCGCTATCAGCCGGCACGTATTATTGCCGGGTACGTCAGGTCAAACGGCGGCGCGGGGCAGGCTACGGTTCTGAAAGAGGCGATAAAAGTTCCCGTGGCTCAGGCCGCATTGGCGAATGGCGTAATCGGCCATGCCGCCGAATATGACGATGGGCACCGGCTGGCGATTGCCCACCCCGGAGCAGTGACGATTCCCGCGGCCTTGGCGGTCGCCGAATGCTACGGCCGCAATGGCCGGGAGCTGCTGACAGCCATCGTCGCCGGTTACGAAGTATTAATCAGGTTGGCAAGGGCGATCAATCCGTCGCATTATAAGATATGGCACGCAACAGGTACCTGCGGCGCGTTTGCCGCGGCATCGTCGTCGGCATCCCTGTTGTATCTGGACGCCCATCGCGCGCAAATGGCGCTGGGAATCGCCGGCACGATGGCGTCAGGCCTGCAGGAGACGTTCGGCACGCATGCCAAACCGCTCAATGCCGGGCATGCCTGCCAAAGCGGCGTCCAGGCCGCCCTGCTGGCCCAACAGGGCTTTACCGGCCCCGCGGATATCTTCCTGGGCGACAAAGGTTTTATAAAGGCCACCTCCGCCGATTACAACACGCAGACTTTGGAGGAGATCGGGGTAAGCCCTTTGCTGGCGAGCACCGCCTTTTACAAAGTCTACGCATCCTGCGGGCATACGAATTCGCCGCTTGATGCGCTGTTCCAGATCATGGCAAAAGGCGACATCCCCCTCGCGGCCATTCGGCAGGCACAGGTCGGGACATACCGCGTTGCCGTCGATCTGACGGGCGAGCTGAAAAACAGCAACGAAGACGAAGCCAAGTTCTCGCTGCCCTATTGCCTGGCTGCTGCCCTGATGTATAAGAGGGTTACGCTGAAAGAATTCGCCGCCGACAAATTAAATGATCCGGCTATTCTCGAAATCGCCCGCAAAATAAAAGTAGTCGAAGACCCGGCAGCTACCGGTGCCTTCCCGCAGCGCCGGGCGACGATCAGGATCGAACTCGACAACGGCCAGGTGCTTGAGGGCGGAGTAGAGACATCCAATGACACGCCCCGGTACGAGGCGCTTGAGGAAAAATTTTTGTCGCTGGCGACCGATTGCTATGACCGATCGACCGCCAGGAAGCTCAAGGATATGGTATTGGCCGTAGATACGCTGGATAATCTGGATGAGCTCGTACGATATTTGCAATAGGCAAAAGGAGGAGTGTACATGTTGCCATTAGTGATAGCCGCGGTTGTAACAGCCTGGGTCGGGTACATGCTGTACAAAAGGTACAAGCCGCAAGGCGTGCTGTTTACCGCCGGTATAATACTGATGATTTGCGCCGTCGTCTTCGGTACGGGGACGATTCTTCCCGCCAAGCAATCGACAGGCTTTATCTGGTTCGACATTTTTGACGCCGTGAAAAGACTGATGAGCAGCAGGCTTGCGGGGCTGGGCCTCACGATCATGTCCATCGGCGGATTTGTAAGATACATGGAACAGTGCGGGGCCAACCGGGCAATGGTGGAAGTGTCCACATACCCGCTCAAGCTGGTGCACTCGCCGATGCTGGTAATGATGATCGGCTATCTCATCGGTCAGGTGGTTGACGTTTTTGTCCCCAGTCATGCCGGGCTGGGCCTCTTGCTGATGCTGACGATGTATCCCATTTTGATCAATGCCGGACTGAGCAAGCTGACCGCTGTCGCCATTATCGCCACCGCAAAGTTTACCGACATCGGGCCCGTTTCGTCCAATGCCGTTTTGGCGGCTCACAACGCCGGACTGGATCCGGTTATCTATTTCTTGCAATATCAGATGCCGGTGGTCATACCGGCGATCATCGTCGTCGGCATTGCCCATTATTTTGTTCAACCCTGGTGGGACAAGCGGGAAGGCTTTATAATGGGCGTTTCGAGCGCAGTCGAGCAGGCCGCCGCCAAGGAGGAAGCCGCAGCCAAGGAAAAGCCGCCGCTCATTTACGCCATCCTCCCCACGCTGCCGCTGATACTCGTCATCGTGTTCTGTCCGCTGGTGGTCAAATCGATCAAAATGGACGTTATCACCGCGATGCTCATCTCCACGTTGGTCTCTATGGTGTTCGAATATGTCCGACTGCGGAACATCCGGACGGTCATGGACAACCTGATGACCTTCTTCGAGGGGATGGGAAAACAGTTCGTCGTAGTAATATCGCTGATCATTTGCGCGGAAACGTTCGGCATGGGCTTGGTTAAAGTCGGCGCCGTCGACGCCCTTATTCAGGCGGCGCAATCGGCCGGCCTCGGGCTGAAAGCAACGGTAATCATAATAAGCTTCATCATGGTCGTCTGCTCATTTATCATGGGCTCGGGCAACGCCTCTTTCTTCGCCTTCGCCGGCCTGGCGCCGAAGATCGCCTCGTATCTGCACGTCGAACCGGTGCTTATTCTCCTTCCCATGGAGATTACGTCCGGTTTCGGGCGCTGCATGTCGCCAATAACCGCTGCCATCGTAGCCATAGCGAGCATCGCCGGGGTTTCGCCCTTCCAGGTGGCGAAGCGTTGCGCCATACCTGTTATGCTTGGACTCATCGCCAACATTATAGCTACGAGCATCATATTCTTATAACGCCGCACGAAGACGGCAAGCAACGGGAAGGTTCGCGGGACATGGCCGTGAACCTTCTTTATGTTTGTACCGGGAGGGCGATATCCCGGCCATAACTGTACGATGGGCAGGAGAACGGGAAGAGGCGGGGAAAATAACTTTTTCAGGGGAAAGCTGCCCCAATACGGTCGCGTGAGGAGAATATGACTATGGATGTGCTGAAAGCTATCAACCAGGCTATTCCAGGGCTATCGAAGAGCCAAAAGGTAGTGGCCTATTATATTCTGGAGAACTGGCAGGCCGTCGCCTACAAATCGGCGCGAACGTTAGCCGAGGAGCTTTCGGTCAGCCAGTCGACCATTCTTCGCACCGCCGACCAACTGGGCTTCGACGGCTTCCCCGGCTTACAGGAAGCATTGCAGGGCGTGATCAGCGAAAAGGTTTCGATCTTGTCGCAGCTCGACCTGGCAACAACGGAAGAGAAAAAACAAGGCTCGGCCACTGACGAAATCGCCAAAGTGCTGCACCTTCACGAAGCCAATCTCCAGAGGACGTTCCGCCAGCTCGACGCCGAGAAAGTGAGCCGGGTCGCGTCGATTCTCTTGAAAGCGGACCGGGTAGCCGTCCTCGGCATGCGTTCTTCCGCTTCGGTCGCTCATTGTCTTGGCTTCAACCTCAGCTTTGTCCGGGGAAACGTACAGATTTTCAACAGCGACTATATGCTTCTAGAATATATCGCCTCCATGAACCCCGCCGACGCCTTGGTTGTCGCCAGTTTTTCACGTTATACCCTGGCGGCGGTCGAAGGCGCCCGGGCGGCCAAACAAAGGAATTGCAAAGTGGTGGCCATTACTGACAATATGACTTCGCCGCTGATCGCGATTGCCGACGAAGCTTTCACCGTATCGACCACCTCCAGGCATATCAACCATTCCTTTATGGCGGCGATCGCCGTCGTGGACGCCATCCTTACGCTGATAACGCGCGCCGGCCAGCAGGAAGCGCGTAAGCGGTTGACCGGGATCGAAGAACAGGTCGACAACCTGAAAATTTTCTTTAATCAGTAACCCAATTTTGGCAGGATTTCCGAATCTATCAGAGAAAACTGTCTATTGACGCGTGTGAGTTAAAAAATAAAAAAAATGGAGCTCGCGCGTCAAAAATTATGAGGGAGGACTCGCTAAGGGGAAATGAATATCACTATTTGCGGTTGCGGCAATGGCGCACATGCCTGTGCGGCCGTGCTGTGCAGGAAAGGACACGCCGTCAGTATTTTTAGTCCTCTGTCCCGGGAAGTCGAACAGTTTAAGGCCAACTACGAGGAAAACCAGGGCCTGACGCTGCGGATCGGTGAAGGCCTGCTGGCGAAAGCCGGGGGCATCTTCAGCGCCCGGGACGATAACCGGAAGCTTAAGCTCAACAAGATAACGGACAATCCACAGGACGTGATACCTGATTCGTCGCTGATAATCGTCATCGTGCCGGCCTTTGCCCATGGAAACGTTTTGGCAAGCATAAAGGAATATGTGGCGGAAAGCAGCCGAATCGTCGTCCTCCCCAGCCGCGGAGGGCTGGAATTCGAAGCAAATACAATAATGCCCAAGGCGAAGTTAATCGCCTTCCAGACTCTGCCGTGGGCCTGCCGAATCAGAAAGTTCGGCACCGAAATCAACGTCGGCGGTCTCAAAAACAAAATCCAGGCCGCTTCCATCCCCGCCGATCTGCCGCAGGCGTATTTCGCCGAACTGGAAGAGCTGTTCGATCTGAAAATCGAGCGGCTGAAAAGCGTCCTGACCTTGACGCTGGCCAATATCGGACAAATATTTCACCCCGGTATTATGTACGGATTGTTTAGGAAGAACCCGTCCATAACCTTCACAGAAGCGGATATACCGCTGTTTTACGAAAGCGTCGACGAAGAGATCGCCGCGATTCTGGCGAAGATGTCGGACGAAATCCGCACGGTATCCCGCGAGCTAAGCAAGGTGAACCCCGACGTGGAATGCGACAAGGTGCTGCATATCACCGACTGGTTGCTCGCCTCCTACGAAGGGCTGATCGCGGACGACTCTTCCTTGCCCAACATGTTTCGCACTAACGCCGCGTACAAGGGGATAAAGACACCGACGGTAAAAGTGGCCGACAACTTGTATGCGCCCGATTTCGGCGCGAGGTACATAGTAGAAGACATCCCCTTCGGGCTGCTGGTTACAAGATCGATCGCCGGCATGCTCCAGGTGGATACACCGGTAATCGACGATGTTTTAAGCAGCATAGGACGGTGGACCAACAACGATTACTGCGGAAAGCTGAAGGCAGTAAAAAGTCTGGCTCCAAAATCACGGCTGCCGGAATTCCATGGCGTTAATTCCAGTCAGCAGCTGCGCGGCTTATAAAAAATGTGGGAGGGTGTGTGTGCGTGAAACGGTTTCATTTTCTTATCAGTTGCCTGTTGATCGTGGCGTTTTTAGTGACGGGTTGCGGCGGCAACAAACCGGCGGATAAAGGCCCCGGCGGAAAAAGGGACAACCTGAATTTCGCTATCCTGGCCGAATCCAAAGAGCTCGATCCCCAAAAAGCCTCGGATACCCTGACCTATGTTCTCCTCCTGCAGCTATACGATACCCTGATTAAACAGCGGCCCGACGGCTCGCTCGTCCCCGGCCTGGCGGAGAAGTGGGTTATTTCCCCGGACGGCAAAGAGGTAACCTTTACGATCAGGAAGGGCGTGAAGTTCCACAACGGCGATATCCTGACGACGAAGGACGTCGCCTACACGCTCAACCGCGCCATAAAATCGGCCTATACGAGCAAGTTCACCAGCGTGATGCAGTCGGCGGAAGCGGTCGATGACACCACCGTGAAGCTTAAGCTGAAGCACGCCTATGGACCGATCCTGTTCTGCGTGGCGAACCCCAGCCTGGCGATAGTCAGCCAAAAGGCGGTCGAAGCGGCAGGCGACAACTTCGGGAAAAATCCCGTCGGCACCGGCCCGTATAAATTCGTAAAATGGGTCAGCGGCGAGAAGATCGACTTTACGCGTTTCGACGACTACTACCGCGGCCCGGCCAAAATCAAGGACCTCACCTTCAAATTCATCACCGACGCCACCACCGCGGCCATCGCCCTCGAAAAAGGCGAGATCGACGTGCTGCACAACCCGTCGAAAAGCGACCGCAAAGCCCAGATGGACAACAAAAACCTGCAATATCACGAGATCGAATCCGCTTACTACTACCATATCTCTATGAACAACAAAACCGGTCCGTTTGCCGACAAACGGGTACGGCAGGCCGTGAGCTACGCCATCGACAGGAAGAACATCGTCCTCGGCGGCCTCGACGGCATCGGCGCGCCGGACGAAGCTCCCATGCCGCCTTCGGCCTTCGGCTACCCGAAAGACTTCAAGAACAACCCGTACGATCCCGAAAAAGCCAAGAAGCTGCTGGCCGAAGCAGGCTACCCCAACGGGCTGACGGTCAAGTTCAAGATCAACCAGGCGGCCATGTACGCCAAGCCGGCGGAGGTCATCCAGGAACAGCTGCGCAAGGTCGGCATCAACGCCGAGCTGGAGCTGATGGAGCGGGCCACCTATCTTGAGGAAGTAACGAAAAAGTTCAACTACGACATCAGCCTGTACGTCATAACCGCCCTGCTGCCTGACGCCGACTACGTTTGCTACACGCGGCTGCACAGCTCCATGCTGGGCAACGGCAACAACTTCACCGTGACGAACATCCCTAAACTCGACGCCGCTCTGGACAAAGGCAGAACCTCGCAGAGCAAGGAAGAAAGATACGCCGCCTACCGGGAAGTGAGCGAGATCGTCAAGGAGGAAGCGCCGCTCATTCCGGTTATGACCGCCAAGTTCGGCATCGTCGCCAATAAAGCGGTCAAAGGCGTCAGCTCGAGCACGGTCGACCTCCACGAAGTATACGACTATTCCTGGGAGTAAGCAGTAACAGCAACAACGGTAAAGCCTGCAGGTCATTGGCGGCAGGCTTTACCGTTACAATCCTCCGAAAAGGCGAAAAAATATAGGAGATTGCGATGTTAAGATACATTGCGAAAAGGATATTGATGATGATCCCGGTAATTCTCGGGATATCATTGATCGTATTTTCGATAATCGAACTGTCGCCCGGCGACCCCGTCACCCTGATGCTCGGCGACGGGGCCTCCGAGCAGGCGGTCGCCGAACTGCGCGAGCAGATGGGCCTCAACGACAACTTTTTCGTCAGATACGCCCGCTACGTCGAACACGCCGTCACGGGCGACTTCGGCATATCCTACCGCAACAAGGTGCCGGTCGTCAACGAAATCGCCTCGCGCTTCCCCACCACGCTGACGCTCACCTTCTGGGGCGTCGCGATCTCCGTCCTGATCGGCATACCGGTGGGGGTAATTTCGGCGATAAAACAATACACCTTCATCGACGCGGCCAGTCTGTTCAGCGCCCTCATCCTGACGTCGATGCCGGCCTTCTGGCTGGGTCTGCTGCTCATCATGCTTTTCTCCCTGAAGCTTGGTCTGCTGCCGGCCACCGGCGTCGCCACGATGCAGCACTTCATCATGCCGGCCGTAACCCTGGCGGCCGCCTCGATGGCCACGATCATCAGGATGACCCGCTCGACCATGCTTGAGGTTATCAGGCAGGACTACATCAGAACCGCCAAGGCCAAGGGCGCCAGCGCCTTCAGGATCGTGTACAAGCACGCCCTGCGCAACGCCCTGCTGCCGGTGGTAACCGTCGTCGGCCTGAACTTCGGCACCCAGCTCGGCGGCGCCATCGTCATCGAAAGCGTTTTCGCCATGCCGGGCATCGGCACCCTCATGGTAGCGGCCGTACGCACGAAAGATACGCCGATCGTCATGGCCTCGGTGCTGTTCGTCGCCCTGCTGGCCGGCATAATCAACCTGATCGTCGACGTGCTGTACGTTTACATCGACCCGAGGCTCAAATCCCAATTCGCGAAAAAATAAGTAGGCGGGCAATATGACAGAACAAAAGAAAACAAGAGCGGCGCACAAGAAAAAAAGCCAGCTCATTTCGATCTGGCACCGGTTCAAGAAGAACAAGCTGGCGTTGTTCGGGCTGGTCGTCTTTGCCTTTATGCTGTTCATCGCCATCTTCGCCGATTTTATCGTCGACTACGAACGGGATGCCATAACCCAGCACATGGCCGAACGGTTCAAGCCCCCTAGCGGCGAGCACCTCTTCGGCACCGACGGCTTCGGCCGTGACATGTTCGCCAGGTTAATCTTTGGGGCCAGGATATCGCTCTTCGTCGGTGTGGTCACCATCGCCCTGGCGCTGGCCGTAGGCGCGGTCATCGGCGCTTCGGCGGGGTACTATGGCGGCCAAATCGACGAAATTCTCATGCGGATAATGGACGTATTCCTGGCGATACCGCAGATGATCCTCGCCATCGCCATCGTGGCCGCACTGGGTACAGGTATGGTCAACATCCTCATCGCCCTGACCGTCGCTCAAGTGCCGAAATTCGCCCGCATCGTCCGCGCCTCCATCCTGACGGTGAAAACCCAGGACTTCATCGAGGCGGCCAAGGCGTGCGGGACATCGGACAGCCGCATAATCGCCAGGCACATCATCCCCAACGCCATCGGGCCGATCGTCGTCCAAGCCACGCTCAACGTGGCGACGACCATCCTGGTAATCGCCGCGTTAAGCTTCGTCGGCCTGGGGATACAGCCGCCCACCCCGGAATGGGGCTCCATGATGGCCGACGCCAAAAGCCAGATGCGGTACCATGAATACCTCATCATCATCCCCGGCCTGTTCATCGCCTTCACCGTAATGGCCTTGAACCTCATGGGCGACGGGCTGCGGGACGCGCTCGACCCGCGACTGAAGAACTGACGGGGTTCCGGATGGAGACAGTACGGCAGCACGTGATTGGAGTGTAAGCATGACCGAGAAGCTGTTAGAGATAAAAGAACTGAGCGTTGTTTATAAAACCGATGAAGAAACGGTATATGCCGTCAACGATTTGAGTCTGACCCTCAACAAAGGCGAAACGCTGGGCCTTGTCGGCGAAACCGGTGCCGGGAAAACCACCACCGCCCTGAGCATCATGCGCCTGCTGCCCGACCGGACCGGCGTAATCACCCACGGCCAGATCACCCTCGGCGACTTCGACATAACGAAAGCCACCGAAGCCGACATGCGGCTCATCCGCGGCAACGGCATATCGATGGTCTTCCAGGACCCGATGACCAGCCTCAATCCCATACTGACCGTGGGCGAGCAGATCGCCGAGGTCTTGCACCTTCACCGCCTCGACATGAATCCGCAGCAAAAGGAAAAACGGGTGGACGAAATACTCGAGCTGGTCGGTCTGCCGGCCGACAGGAAGCACGAGTATCCTCACCAGTTTTCCGGCGGGATGAAGCAGAGGGTCGTCATCGCCATGGCCCTGGCCTGCGAGCCGAAGCTGATATTGGCCGACGAACCGACCACCGCTCTGGACGTGACCATCCAGGCGCAGATCCTCAAAATGATGAAAGAACTAAAGGAGCGCCTCAATACCGCCATGATCTTCATCACCCACGACCTGGGGGTGGTGGCGCAAGTATGCGACCGGGTCGCCATCATGTACGCGGGCGAAATCATCGAGATCGGGACGACGGAAGATATCTTCGAAGGCAAGCGACACCATCCGTATACCGTCGGCCTGTTCGGCTCCATCCCCGATATGACGAAGGTCACGAGAAGGCTCAACCCGATCGAAGGGCTGATGCCCGATCCCACCGCGCCGCTCGGCGGCTGCAAGTTCCACCCGCGCTGCCCGCAATGCATGGAAATATGCAAGAGCGAAAAACCGCGGAACGTAGTCAACGGCACCCAGACGATCAGATGCCATTTGTTTGCAGGCGGGGTGAGCTGAATGAACGTGCCACTGATTGAAACCAGAGGGCTGAAGAAATACTTCAAAACACCGAAAGGCGAACTTCACGCCGTAGACGACGTCAATCTCAAGATCGGAAAAGGCAAAACCCTCGGCGTCGTCGGCGAATCGGGCTGCGGGAAGTCGACGCTGGGCAGGACGATCCTCCGCCTTATCGAGCCTTCCGACGGGGAAGTGCTCTACAACGGCGAAAACATCGTCGGCTATAGCGGCAAGCAGATGTTCGAGGTCCGCAAGGATTTACAGATCATTTTTCAGGACCCCTATTCGTCGCTCAACCCGCGGCTGACGGTGAGCGAGATAATCGCCGAGCCGATAAAGGTGTGCCGCACGATAACCAACAAGGCGGAAATGGACGACAAGGTCTATGAACTGATGAAAACGGTCGGCCTCGCCGAAAGGTTGGTAAACACCTACCCCCATGAGCTGGATGGCGGCAGGCGGCAACGCATCGGCGTCGCCAGGGCGCTGGCCCTCGACCCGAAATTCATCGTCTGCGACGAGCCGGTATCGGCCTTGGACGTATCAATCCAGGCGCAAATCCTGAACCTCATGATGGATTTGCAGGAAGAACGCGGCCTTACCTACATGTTCATAACCCACGACCTGAGCGTCGTCAAACATATCAGCCAGGATATCGCGGTCATGTACCTCGGACAGTGTGTGGAAAGAACCTCGTCGGAGGAACTGTTCAAAAAACCGCTGCATCCGTATACGCAGGCCCTGCTAGATGCCGTTCCCGTACCGAACCTGCGGCATAAACAAAAACTGCAGGGAATAATCAAAGGCGAAATAACCAGCCCGATTAACCCCAAACCGGGCTGCCGCTTCGCCGCCAGGTGCCCGAAAGTCACTGCCGCCTGCACGCAAGAGGATGTCCCGCTGCGCGAAATAGCCGGCGGCCATTTCGTCGCCTGCACACTGTATTAGGAAACACCGGGCTTCGGCAAATTGCCGGAGCCTTTTTCATTAAAAACGACATTGTTTAACAAATTGTAAAGGATATTCGCCCAGGAATGCGGTATAACTTTAATATTGGCAAATTTGTCTTGCGGGGGTGGATAACGGGAAAAACGCGGCTGGTATTGTATACATCATGAAAAACGGCAAACTATGGGCGAAAGGATTGGCGCTGGTGTTAACGATGAAAAGAATCGGATTGGTAGTAGCTTTGTTTTGTGTTTTGTGTCTTGCGGTGCCCCCGGCGGGGTTTGCTGCCGAGATAGCGGACCAGGTTTATCTGAACGGCAATATTTACACTGTTGAGGCAAACGGGCCTAAAGCCGAGGCTTTGGCCATCGTAGGGCAAAAGCTGGTTTACGTGGGCAGCAACGAAGGCGTACGAGATTATGTCGGCGCTAAGACTAAGGTTTTCGATCTGAAGGGAAAAACGGTCATCCCCGGCCTGATCGAAGGGCACATGCATTATACGCGGGAAGGCATGGCCCTGCTGCAGGTAAATGCTTTCTGGCTGCCCAAAGAGGAGATTCTCGCCAAGGTTAAAGCAGAAGCCGACCGGCTGCCGGCCGGGACCTGGATCGTCGGCTCGGGCTGGAACCAGGAAGTGTGGCCCGATCGTAAGTTCCCCAACAAAGCGGAACTCGACGCGGTCGCGCCCAACCATCCCGTAGCGCTCACCCGGACGGACGGCCATGCGTTGTGGGTTAACTCCAAGGCGCTGGAAATGGCCGGCATCGACAAGTCGAGCCAGGCGCCGGAGGGCGGTGTGCTGGAAAAGGACGCCGCCGGCGAACTGACCGGTATCCTGTACGAAAACGCCATGGCGATGGTCCGCAGCAAGATCACCGCTCTCAGCACCGAACGGCTGAAAGAGGCCATTCTGCTGGCGCAGAAAGAATTATTTTCCTATGGCCTGACTTCGGCCCTGAGCGCCGGCAATATGACAATGAATTCCGTGCAGGATATTCAGAATATGAAAGACCTGTACAAGTCGGGCGAATTGAAGATCCGGATTTACGCGATGGTCAACGTCGAGCATGCGGCGCCCTACTACAAAAGCGGGCCGGAAATCGGCCTGTTCGACGACCGCCTGACCGTGCGGGCGATCAAGTTCTACGCCGACGGCGCATTAGGTTCCCGGACCGCGCTCATGCTGGCCGACTACACCGACCGCGCAAATTGGCGGGGCGTGGAAAGAACGTCGCGCGACAAGCTGCTGGAAGGCTTCCGCGCGGCCGCCAAGAACGGATTCCAGCTCTCGATCCATGCCATCGGCGATGCCGCGGTACGCAACTCCATCGACCTGTACGAACAGGTCATGAAGGAATACAACGTCGATCCTGATCACCGCTGGCGCATCGAGCACTTCCAGATAACCACGCCCAGCGACATCGACCGGGTTGCAAAACTGAAGATTATCCCCGCCATGCAAACCGTCCACGCCACGTCCGACAAGAACATGGCCGAGAACCGCATCGGGTCTGAGCGCATCAAATACGCGTACGCCTGGCGCAAGATCATCAACGCCGGCCTCGTCATCCCCAACGGCTCGGACGCTCCCATCGAACTCGTCAACCCCTACCACGGCCTGTACGCCGCAGTCACCCGCATGGACCGCGACGGCAAACCGGCCGGCGGCTGGTACCCCGAAGAGAAGCTGACGAGGGAGGAAGCCCTTAAGTCGTTCACCATCTGGGCGGCGTACGGCCAATTCGAGGAGAACATCAAAGGTTCACTCAAAAAAGGCAAGCTCGCCGACTTCGTCGTTCTCGACCGCGACTACATGACCTGCCCCGCGGGCGAGATCAAGGACATCAGTCCGCTGCTGACGGTCGTCGGCGGCGAGGTTGTCTATAAGAAATAAGCTTCCGCAAGAGCCTGTGGAAACAAAAAAGGCTTCTAGGGACTGTCCCTAGAAGCCTTTTTAATGCCCAGCCTCGCAATACGGCGGTCACAGCCGGACCATTACGCCTTGGTCTCGGCCCCGGCGGGGATATAGCCATCGGCGCCGCGGGCCAGTTCTTCCTTCAGCTGTCGCAGTCCAGCTCGTTTTCCCAGCGCGAGACAACGATGGCCACACCGTTGCCGACGAGATTCAGCCTGCCGGAATGACCAGGCCGACGACCGGCTTGGAGCAGCCCAGGCGCTCCATCTTCTCCATCATCCTCGGCAGCACGCTTTCCGACGACGCGAGATAGATCACCTCCTATGGGAGAATTTAACAAAGTACGACAATTGGGTATTCTCAAAAATACAAAAAATCCGCAAACCTAAATCGCGGAGTGTTATACTATCGATAATGACGCTATGGAAACTTGACAAGACGACGGCTTACCTTATACTATAGTTTTGCGAGAACAATGGCGCTCGCGGGAGGAGGCTGGCTGACAGTCTCTTTTTTATACAGTCCACTAAAAAGGAGGAGACGTATGGTAGCAAGAGGAAACCCGGCGGTAAAACATCTCAAAAAGTTCGCCATGCTGTTCATCGGCTCGGTGGTGGCAGCGGCGGGGCTGGAGTTTTTCCTCATCCCAAACCAGATCATCGACGGCGGCATCGTTGGCATTTCGATATTGCTCAGCTATATCACCGGCTTCCCGTTGAGCGTCTATATCGTATGTCTCAACCTGCCCTTTCTCTACCTCGGCTACCTGCAGATAGGCAAGTCGTTCTGCTTTTCGACACTGTTTTCCGTGGTGTCGCTGGCTTTCTGGGTGGCCTACTTCCATCCCATCACCGAGCTGACGAAGGATTTCTTCCTGGCGGCGACGTTCGGCGGCGTCCTGGTCGGCATCGGGGTGGGGCTGATCATCCGCTATGGCGGTTCGCTGGACGGGACGGAAATCGTGGCGATTATCCTCGACAAGAAGAGCGGCTTTTCCGTCGGCGAGATCGTCATGTTCTTTAATCTCTTCATCCTTGGCAGCGCCGGCCTGGTGTTCGGCTGGGACAAGGCGATGTATTCCCTTGTTGCCTATTTTGTGGCCTTCAAGGTCATCGACCTGACCATCGAGGGCCTGGATGAATCGAAAGGGGTCATGATCGTCGCCGACAAAGCGGATGAAATTGCCGACACGCTTTTGGCCCGCCTGGGCAGGGGCGTCACTATCCTCCACGGACAGGGCGGCTTCACCCAGGAGCCCAAGAAGGTGCTATATTCGGTCATAACCAGGCTGGAAATAGCCAAACTTAAGGCCATCGTCGACGAAATCGACCCCACCGCCTTCGTCACCATCCACGACGTCCACGACGTTATCGGCGGGCAGGTGAAAAAACGGGCCATCCACTGAGGCTGTTCCGCCCACTTGCCAATAAAAGGGTGTTGATGGTAAAATCGCCTTAGTTGCCTTTTGTTGGATAAGGCGATATTGAGGTGGTACGGTGTATTACGAGCGCTGGGTATTAGTGACGCTGATCGCCATGAGCGCCCTGCTGACAGGGACGCTGTCGCTGGCGGCCTGGCGTCGGCGCCATAGCCCGCTGGGATATACCTTTTTTTTCTTCACCTTTTTGATTACCTTTTATACTTTCGGCTATATGTGCGAACTGGCCAGCGACACGCTGGCAGCCATCCGTTTCTGGCTGCGGGTCGAATCGGTGGGCATCGCTTTCCTGCCGACGTTCTGGATCGCTCTCGCCGTCTGCCATACCGGGGCAAAGATCCGCCATTGGCCCAAACTGCTGGCGCTGCTTATGATGCTATCGACGATCACCTTCATCATGAGCAACACCTCCGAATTCCACCATCTCCACTACGGGCCGCTGCGGCTCAACCCTGAGGCGCCGTTCCCGGTGGTGGCATTCGAGCCGGGTCCTTGGTACTGGATCCATATCGCCTTCCTCAACCTGGCGGTTCTGCTGGGGAATATCCTTTACGCCCGCGCCTGGATGCGCAAACCGTCCGACAAAAGCCAGCAGGCCTTTGTCCTTTTCCTCGGCTCCCTGTTTCCGTGGCTGGTATTTGCGGCCTACATACTGAAGCTCATTCCCTGGGGGATCGATCCGCTACCGGTCGCATTCCTGGTGCCTGGCGTCCTCTACTCCTGGGCGACCTTCGGTCTGCGGATGCTGGAGATCGCGCCGATCGCCCGGCAGGCGGTGTTTCAGAAACTATCCGACGGCGTGCTGGTTTTCGACTCCGACGGCCGCCTGGCCGAGTTCAACGCCGCCGCCGCTAAGGCCTTGCCGCAGCTGACTGCCGCCGCCAAGGGCAAGAAAAGCGGCGAGCTGTTCGGCGGCTACGCGGCGCTGGCTGAAATCTGCGCCGGCCCCACCGACGAAAGGCGGGAGATGCAACTGGAAGCCGACGGGGAGAAGATCGACTTTCAGCTGCAGCGCATCGAACTGTATGACCCGGAAGGCGACGTGGCTGGGTTCATGGTCGTGCTCCGCGATATAACCAATTTCGCCGCTATCATGGAAGGGCTGCGCCTCCAGGCGGACATCGACCCGCTCACCAAGGCGTGGAGCCGGAGCCGCTGGCAGGAAGACGGCGAGGCGCTCATGGCTCAGGCCCGCCTGAAGAAGGGGACGGTCGCGCTCATCCTCGCCGATCTCGACGAATTCAAACAAGTGAACGACAGCTACGGCCACCTGGCAGGCGATGCCGTTCTCGAGCATTTTTCCCTGACCTGCCGCAAGAATCTGCGGGTCGAAGATATTTTCGGGCGCTTCGGGGGCGACGAATTCGTGATCATCCTTCCCGGCTGCAGCAAAGCCGAGGCCGAGGCGCTTGCCGAGCGGCTGAGGCGGGCGGTCGCCGCGATGGCGGCGGGTGAAGGCGGTATAAGAGTGACCGCCAGCTTCGGGGTCGCCGTCTACCAGGCGGGGACGCTCGGTCTCGACGGCCTGGTCCGCATGGCGGACGAGGCGCTGTATACGGCGAAAAACGCCGGCGGCAACCGCGTCGGCGTATATTGACCCAACAAGCGAAGCGGCGCCGGATGATCGTCCGGCGCCGCTTCGCTTTGCTATTCCTTTTCCCGCACCGTCTGGCGGTAGTTGGACTTTATGCCCGCCGTCCCGGGCATCGTCACCTCGAAGTTTTTCTTGGCGGTCACTTTGCTGTCAGCGGTATCTTTGGTCGCCTGTGGCTTCGCTTTGTCAGGCACCGGCATCACCTCCCGCGACTATTGTTCCCCGCGCGCCGGGCGAATATCGCCGCCGGCCAGTTGTTCGCGTTATGGGTGCTTTTTCCTGCCGTCCGGGGGCAGGACTTGGGGCAGATAAGGAGAATATATATGTAAAAAGTTATGCCAGTACCCGGGAAAAAGGGGGCGGCGGCTATGGACCTGAAACAGGAAATCATGCGGGTCAACAACAACGTCAATATCAGCCTCTTCGGCACCGGCCTGCGCAAGCAACGGGTGATGATCGCCGACGACAAGATCATGATCACCGCTGACCATAAGCGCATCCCGGCCTTGGCGGCGCTGGACAAGCTGGAGCGCATCACCACCCGCTTCACCGACGTGGCTATCCTCGACGAATTCAAACGCCGCCTGAAGGCGGCCCTGATCGAACAGCTCAAGGTACCTGTGTTGAGCGTCATGAAGGACTATGACCCCGAGCAGGAACTCGCGGTGACGGTCATAATCGTCGAAGAAGCGTATATGCACAAACATCAGGAAGTGGCCCGCTGAGAAAAATTTATAAAATTGCCCTCCACCGAGAGGAATTTTCTGATAAAAAGAGAAAGGATAAGTAGGTTCAACGAAGAACAAGTTAACGGGCAAAGCGATAGACCCGGTCTGGTCGTAGGAGCTCCTCGCGGAGAGCCGAAAGCTACCGTTTATCGGGATGACAGCCGTGCATGCGGAAAGCAGCGTTTGCGCGAATGTCATCGCCGTGCGGTAGCTTTTTTATATCCGCGCCGGTACCCTTAGGGAAAGATAAGCGATGGAGGTATGAAAGTGGCAAAGGTAAAAGACGTGCTCTCGGCATTGGACAAGATCACCGGCGGCCGATGCGTGACAGACCCGGAGGATATTTACAGCGGCACCCACAAGTTTGTCATCCGCAAGTCCTCGGACGTGCCGGGCAAGGCCTGCCTGGAAACGCCGGGGCTGGTGTGCGGTGACCCGGAGGCGCCGGTGACGAAGCTCGCCGTGACAATGACGCTGACCGAATGCAACATCGAACTGGCGGG
>MTLD01000214.1_pt1 | contig 32570 bp, 23 predicted proteins | sample 1982471 | NCBI WGS metagenome assembly MTLD01 (sample SAMN05712604, study PRJNA340218) | biofilm metagenome | isolation source: sample SPM anode biofilm adapted to -50 mV | place: USA | collected 2012-02-03 | reverse complement strand
ATCATGCTGGTGAGCGTCACCGAGCGCACCCGCGAGATCGGCGTCCGCAAGGCCGTGGGCGCCAAGCGCCACGACATCCTGCTGCAGTTCCTCATCGAAGCCTCCTTCCTCTGCATCCTGGGCGGAGCCATCGGCGTGGGCCTGGGCTACCTGGTCGGTGCCGCCCTGGGCAAGGCCCTGCTGGGCACCATGGGGGCCGTGCCCCTCTGGGCCGTGGTCAGCGCCTTCGCCGTGCCCGCCGCCATCGGCCTCGTCTTCGGCCTCTACCCCGCCGCCAAGGCCAGCAAGCTCGATCCGATCGAGGCGCTGCGCTACGAGTAACGTTAAAAGCCCTGCGTATCCTTTTTGCTACCGAACAGGGCCGGAATCTTCCATACTGCGTCCATCCTTCCCGCCCTGTTCTGGTTCTTCGACTTCGGACAAGGGCCCAGCTTCTGGTGGACCATGAGCCGACGAACCAGGTGGATCCTCGCCACCGCAGGCCTGCTGACGGCGGCGCTGACCGCCTGGGCCGCCTTCGGGCGCGCCCCGGGGACCGATACGGCCTACACGGTGGAGGCGATCCGGCGCCAGGACCTGAAGGACAGCGTGACGGTGAACGGGGAGATCCAGGCCCGCACCCGCGTCAACGTGGGCACGTCCGTGAACGGCGAGATCAAGCAGATCCACGTGGTGGATGGCCAGTGGGTGAAAGCCGGCGACCTGCTGGTGACCCTGGACCAGGAGCGGCTCCGCCAGGACCTGGTCCGTTCCGACCTCTCCCTCGACGCGGCCCGCCAGGATCTGGGCAATGCCCAGGCCACCCGCGACAAGCAGGCCCGGACTCTCCAGCGCCGCTCCGAGCTCTTCAGCCAGGGCATCGTCTCCAGCGAGGAATTCCAGCAGGAGAAGCTCAACCTCCAGAACGCGGAGACCCAGCTCCAGCGGGCCCGGGTGGCGGTGCAGCAGGCCGAGGCCGCCGTGGCCCAGGCCAGAGACATGCTCTCCAAGACCGTCCTCAGGGCCCCCATGTCCGGCCAGGTGACAGGCCTCCGCGCCGAGAAGGGCGAGACCGCCATCGCAGGCCAGACGAACGTGGCGGGCGCCGTGCTGATGGTGATCTCGGACCTCTCGGAGATGATGGCCGAGCTGAAGGTGGGCGAGCTCGACGTGGTGAAGGTGCGCGTCGGCCAGCCGGCGGAGGTCAGCGTGGACGCCCTGCCCGGCCAGATCTTCACGGGGAAGGTGGTCACCGTGGCTTCGGGCACCGACCGTCCCGCCAACACCAGCTTCGGCGGCGGCCTCCAGGAGGTCCAGAGCTACAAGGTGCGCATCCAGCTCGCCGGGACGCCCGGAGAGCTGCGGACCCTCAGGCCCGGCATGAGCGCCCGGATCGCCATCCTCACCGCCGAGCGGAAGGCGGTGCTGGCCGTGCCCCTGGCCGCCGTCCAGGAGCGGGAATCCAAGTCGGCGGGCCTCGGCCTCATGACCCTCAGCCGGAGCGTCGTCTTCGTGGCCCGGAACGGCAAGGCCGAGGAGCGGGAGCTGAGCACGGGGCTGAGCACCCGCCGGGCCGTGGAGGTTCTCCAGGGCCTGCAGGAGGGCGACCAGGTCATCACCGGCCCCACCAAGCTGCTCTCCGCCCTGGCCAACGGGAAGGCCATCACCGTGAAAGCCGAGGCCGGGGGCGGGGCCCGCCCGTGAAGCTGGGATCCCGCTTCCAGGAGACCTTCCGCTCCGCCCTGGCCAGCCTGTGGGCCCACCGGATGCGGAGCGCCCTCACCACCCTCGGCATCATCATCGGCGTGGCTTCCGTCATCACGGTGGTGGACCTCACCAAGAGCCTGGAAGGACGCATCATGGCGGATGTCCGGCGCGAGGGGAGCCACACCTTCTTCGTCAGTTCCTACGTGCCCCTCCTCAAGCGCACCTCCGCCAAGATCAAGCGGATGCCAGTGGACCTGCAGACCATCCGCGAGCTGCGGGAACTGGCCCCGGAGATCACCGTCGCCAGTCCCCAGACCAACATCTGGAACCAGCAGATGATGGTGAAGGCAGGCAGCCTGTCCCGCCGGATCACCTACCTGACGGCCATCGACGAGAACGGACTGGACCTGGCCAACCTGGATCTCGAATGCGGGCGGGGCTTCACGGCCATCGACCGGATCACCCGGGCCAACGTGGCCATCCTGGGCGCCCGGGTGGCCGAGGATCTGGGCTTCTCGGAGGCCTCCCTGGGGCGGTCCTTCACCGTCAATGGCCAGACCGCCGAGCTCATCGGCATCCTCAAGAAGCACGGGGACATCCCGTTCATGCCCCAGGAGGAGGATGAGGAGACCGCGGCCATGTGGGGCCCGGACGCCATGTTCTACGTGCCCTTCGGCAGCTTCCGGGAACTGGCCCGCCCCGGCGCCTTCGACAACCCCTTCTGGCGGCTCCAGGTGGACGGGAGGATCCCGGTGAAGGAGGCCGAGGAGTCCCTTCGCCTCGCCCTGCGCCGCATCCGGGGCCTCCAGGGCGGGGATGCGGACAACTTCATGCTGGAGAGCAACGGGCGGGCGGTGGAGCAGGTGGAGAAGATCAGCCGCACCCTCATGCTCGCCAGCGGGGCCATGGTGGGCATCAGCCTCCTGGTGGGCGGCATCGGCGTGATGAACATCATGCTGGTGAGCGTCACGGAGCGGACCCGCGAGATCGGCGTGCGCAAGGCCCTGGGCGCCCGGCGGAAGCACATCCTGGTCCAGTTCCTCATCGAGGCCGTGGTGCTCTGTCTCCTGGGCGGCCTCATCGGGCTCGCCCTGGGCCTGGGCTTCGGCACGGTGCTCAGCCAGGTCCTGATGAAGCATCTCGGCGGCGTCCCACTCTGGTCCATCGCCGCCTCCCTCCTCGTGCCCGCCAGCGTCGGCCTGACCTTCGGCCTCTATCCCGCTGCCAAGGCCAGCAAGCTCGATCCGATCGAGGCCCTCCGGTACGAGTGAAGGAGCTGGCCTCTCCGCCCCGTGTCGCCAACGCCCTGGATCGCCTGGAGTCCTGGATGCCCCGCCCGCCCCACCCCTTCGTCCTGTGCCTCGTGCTGCTGGCCCTATCCGGCCTGCCCTGCCTCAGCCAGGAGGGCCCGACCGCCCCAGCCGGGGCACGGCCCACGCCTGCCATCTGCCCTGCGCGGATCCAGCGGCTCGCCGAGGCCGCCAAGCTGTGGGGGCGGCTGAAATGGGTGCATCCCGCCCTGGCCGATGGGACGGTCAACTGGGACGAGGCCCTGCTGGAAGCCCTGCCCGCCTTCGACGCCGCGGACACGGAGGCCCAGCGGGCCGAGGCCCTGCGGAAGCTGCTGGCCCCCCTGAAGGATCCAGGCGCCCGGATCGGCCCCCCGCTGGACCCCGTCTGGGTGAAGGCCGACCCGAAGGCGGACCTGGTGGCCTGGCTCCCTGGAGAGGTGCTCCTCGTGCGCCTGAACCGCGAAGTGGGCCCATTCCTCCCGGGATACGACGAGGCGCTGCAGAAGCTCACCGCGGCCCTTCCTCGGGCCAAGGGGCTCGTGCTCGATCTGCGCCCGGCGACCCCTCCCATGATGGGCGTGGCGGATGCCGTGACATGGCTCGTGGAGCGGGCGATCACCGCTCCCGTGGACCTGCCCGCAACCCGCTTCATCTACAACCACGGCTACGCGCCGCAGACCTTTTCCAGCTCAGGCGGGTACTTCCGGTCCTGGCTGGTCAAGGAGGCGGTCCAGCTGCATCCGGCCCAGGGCGCGAAGGCCCTCCCCATGGCCTTCATCATGAACCCGTGGACGCCGATCCCCCCGTCGGCGCTGGCCCTCCAGAAGGCCAGGCGGGCCTTCCTGGTCGCCGAGGGCCAACCCGACCTCGGCTGGGTGCTCCCCACTGAAACCCGGAAAGTCGGGGCCTCCCTGGAAGCCACTTACAGCGTCGGCGACCTGATCTATCCCGACGGGACCTTCGGGTTCGGCATGGACACGGTCCTCCCCGTCACGGCCATCTCCGGGCCGGAGGCCCCGGCCGTGAAAGCGGCCCTGGACCTCCTCGCCTCCGGACGGCAGCCCGGGGCGGCGGTCACCTGGGCCCCACGGCCCCAGACCCTTCGGCCGGAACGGGAGGAGCCCTATCGGGCCATGGCCTTCCCGGAACTGGGCTACCGCCGGCTGGCGGTCATACGGCTCTGGACCGTGATCGACGCCTTCTATCCCTACAAGGGCCTCCTGGACCGGCCCTGGGACGAAGCCCTGCCGGAATACCTGGCTCGCATGGAGGCCGTCGCGGACGGGAAGGCGTACGCCCTCGCCCTCGCCGAAATGGCCGCCAGGCTGGAGGACAACCATGTCTGGGTGCTGGGACACCCGGCCCTGAAGCAGCTCTACGGCGCGGCCAGCCTGCCCCTCCAGTTCCGGCGCGTCGAAGGCCGGGTGGTCGTCGCGACGATCACGGACGCCCAGGCGGCAGGAGGGATCCATCTCTGGGACGAGGTACGGGAGATCGACGGCGTGCCCGTGGCGAAAATCCTCCAGGCGAAGGCGCCCTATTTCCCGGCGGCCAACCCCTGGAGCCACGACCGGCTCCTGGTCTCGCTGCTCGGGCGCGGGGAAGATGGCAGCACCGCCCAGCTCACCCTGGCGGATGCCCGGAACCGCGTCTACCAGGCCACCCTGAAGCGATCCCGGACCTATCCGAGCCCCGAAGCCTCCGCCTCCGCGAAGCCCGTCACGGCCCTCCTCCCCGGCCACCTGGGCTACGCGGATCTCACCCGCCTCCAGGTGGCGGATGTGGATGCGCTCTTCGAGCAGATCCGGAACACCCGAGGCCTCATCCTGGACATGCGGGGCTACCCGAATGGCACGGCGTGGGCCATCGCGCCGCGCCTGAACGTCAGGCATGCGACGGAAGTGGCCACCTTCTTCCCCAGCATCGTCACCGGGGACGGGAGCGACCAGATCGCCTCGAGCCGCCTGGTCTTCAAGCAGGCCATGCCCCCTGGCAACGGCAAACCCCTCTACCGCGGCAAGGTCGTCATGCTGATGGATGAGCGCGCCGTGAGCCAGGCGGAGCACTCCGGGCTCCTCTTCGAATCCGCCTGCGACATCACCTTCATCGGGAGTCCCACGGCGGGTTCCAACGGGGATGTCACGAGCACCATCCTCCCCGGCGGCATCACCGTCAGCTTCACCGGGCAGGGCGTGGAACACACGGATGGCCGCCAGCTCCAGCGGATCGGCCTCCAGCCACGGATTTCCGCGAAGCCGACCCTGCGGGGGCTCCGGGCCGGAAAGGACGAAGTCCTCGACCGCGCCATCCGGTTCCTGACACAGGGCCACTGACCCCCGGGCCGCCATCCAGGCGATCCAGGTAGACTGGACATCCGTCTCGATCGGAGTCCACATGTCCAAGCTCGTGCGCATCGCCAACGGCCAGGGTTTCTGGGGGGACAGCATCGACGCGCCCGTCCGCCTCGTGGAGGCCGGGGGCATCGACTACCTCACCCTCGACTACCTCGCCGAGGTCACCCTTTCCATCATGCAGAAGCAGCGGCGGAAGGATCCCCAGCTGGGCTACGCCACGGACTTCGTGGACCTGATGCGGCGCGTGCTCCCCCAGCTCAAGGCCAAGGGCATCCGGGTGGTGGCCAATGCCGGGGGCGTGAATCCCGAGGCCTGCCGGACCGCCGTGCTGGAGGTGGCGAAGAAGCTCGGCGTGAAGGGCGTGAAGATCGCCACGGTGACGGGCGACGACGTGCTCGGCCGGCTGCCCGAATTCAAGGCCCAGGGCCTCCAGCTGGGCAACATGGACACCGGCGAGGGGCTCTTCGACGCGCCCCGGGAGATTCTCAGCGCCAACGTCTATCTCCAGACCCAGGCCATGGTGGAGGCCCTCGACACGGGCGCCGACATCGTACTCACGGGCAGATGCACGGACCCCGGCCTCACCCTCGCGCCCCTCATCCACGAGTTCAAGTGGGCTGCCGACGACTGGGACCGCCTGGCGGCGGGCACGGTGGCCGGCCACATCCTGGAGTGCGGCGCCCAGAGCACCGGCGGGAACTTCAGCCGCTGGTGGGAGGTGCCCGAGCTCTGGAACGTGGGGTACCCCATCGCGGAGTGCTCGGAGGACGGGAGCTTCGTCATCACCAAGCACGCCGGCACGGGCGGCATGGTCACCGTGGACACCGTGAGCGAGCAGCTGGTGTACGAGATGGGCGATCCGAAGAACTACATCACGCCGGACGTGGTCGCGGACTTCACCAGCATCCAGCTGGTGCAGGCGGGCCCCGACCGGGTGCGGGTCCATGGCGTCACGGGCAAGCCACGCACCCCCTTCCTCAAGGTGAGTGGCGCCTACCTGAAGGGCTACAAGGCTTCCGGCCAGCTCACCCTCTGTGGACCCCGGGCCCTGGAGAAGGCCCGCCTCTGCGCGGACATCGTCTGGAGGCGGCTGAAGGCCGCGGGCTGCGAGTACGAGCACACGGATGCCGAATTCCTGGGCGCCAGCACGGTGCATGCCGGCATCGCCCCCGCGCCGGCAGATCCCGCCGAGATCGTCCTGCGCCTGAGCGTGAAGGATCCGGACCGGAAGAAGGTGGAGCGCTTCGGCCGGGAGATCGCCCCGCTCGTCACCGCCGGCCCCGCCGGCGTGACCGGCTTCGCGGGGGGTCGCCCCAAGGCCCAGGAGATCGTCGCCTACTGGCCGGCCCTCCTGCCCCGGGAGCTGGTGACCTGGCGTGTGAGCGTCGAGGAGATCTGAGGGAACCGCCCCTCCGATCCGCGCCGTCGGGGGGTGCCTCAACCCCCCGCCCGGAGTCCGGGTCCAACGTCTGCCCCTTGCCGGTTACGACAGAGATCCCCACCCTGGAACCGTCCCCCGGAGTCCCCCATGCGGCGCCCCGCCCTCCTCCTCCTCGGCTCCCTCAGCCTCGCCGCCCTGGTGGGCTGCTCGAGTTCGGACAGCATCGGTCCCGCCCGCGGCTACCTGGTGAACGGGATCGGCGTGGCCGATGTGGACGGCAACGGCCTGCCGGACCTCCTGGGCATGGTGTCCACCAGCGTGGACGGAAGCGCCACCCAGGGCTACATCAGCACGCGGTACCAGACGGCCACCGGCCAGTTCGCGCTGCCCCCCACCCGGTTCGGCGTAGGCGCAGGTCCGGCGAACTTCGTCCTCGCGGACCTGAACGGCGACGGCCACCCGGACCTGGTGGTGGCCAACGCCGCCGACGCCTCCGTGTCGGTGCGGCTGGCGGACGCGGCCCATCCCGGCTCCTTCCTGCCTGCCACGGTCCTGGCCACCCCGGGCCGCACGCCGCTGGACGTGGCCGTGGGCGACCTGACCGGGAATGGCCTGCCGGACATCGTGGTGGCCGCCAGCGGGGCCAACAGCGTCCTGCTCTTCACCCAGACCGCCGCCGGCTCCTTCAACCCGCCGCTGGCCATCGCCGTGGGCGGGGATCCCCAGGCTGTGGCCGTGGGCGACCTCAACGGCGACGGCTTGCCGGACATCGCGGCGGCCACGTCGATCAACACGGTTTCCGTGCTGCTCCAGATCGGCCCGGCGAACTTCGCCCCCGCCGTGGACTACGCCACGGGCGTGAACCCCTCGGCCCTCAAGGCGGTGGACCTCAACGGCGACGGGAAGCTGGACCTGCTGACCGCCAACTACGGCGCCACCACCGGACCCAACACCCTGGGCCTGAGCGTCCTCCTGCAGGGGGCCACCGCCGGCACCTTCCTGACGCGCGTGGACTACGCCACCGACTACCGCTCCGCAGCCCTGGCCGTGGGGGATCTCGATGGCGACGGGCACCCGGATGTGGTGGTGGCCAACGCGGGCCTGCCCGGGGCCCCCGGCAGCGTCTCCGTGCTCCGCCAGGATCCCACGAGCCCCGGGGCCCTGCTGCCGGCCTCAAACCACCTTGGCCTCTGGGGGCCCCTGGGCGTGGCCATCGCGGACGTGGACGGCGACGGCCACCCGGACCTCGTGGTGGCCGACGGCGACATCACCGTGCGCTACCAGTCCGCCACCACACCCCTGGCCTTCGAGGCCCCTGTCTCCTTCTACAACTGAACCGCCCGGTACGCACGTAGGCCCCGCATCCGCGGGGCCTACGTCCATTCAGCCGAGGCTGACGGAGATCTTCTTGGGCCGCACCTCGGGGCGCTTGGGCACCATGAGGGTCAGCACGCCGTTGCGCAACTCGGCCACCACCTTCTCCGAGTCCACATCCTCGGGAAGGGTGAAGGTCCGGCTGAAGCTGCCGTTGCTCCGCTCTGCCAGGTGCCAGCGCTCGCCGTCCTTGGCGGTCTCGGCCTCGCGCTTGCCGGCCACCGTCAGCCGGTTGCTCTCGAGGCTGATCTCCAGATCGGCCTCCAGGATGCCCGGCAGGTCGGCCTTGAGCTGGTAGGCATCCGGGCTCTCCTTCACGTCGAAGCTGGGCATGAAGGCGGCCGGGGCGCCGAGGTCGTAGTCCCGCAGGGGATCCCAGCGCAGGAAGTCGCGCATGAGACGGAAGGGTTCCAGGCTGGCGGCCGCAGCGGGCAGGACCTGGGGTTCGCGGGTGCGAAGGATGGTCATGGGGTCCTCCTAGGTGGTTGAGAAAGGATTCACCCCTCTCGCGAGAGCATGAATCAAATTTCGAATAAAATCTTAGTCAACATCAATCACCTGTCAAGCCCCCGAAAAATTCAGGTTACAGACAGGAGATATCAAGGTCATGTAAATTAAAATCAAACTTTCCACACCGGTGCCGAAACAGCAGGTTCCCTACCAGGAGTCAGCCATGGCCCGCTTCCGGTTCCGTTCCCTTTCCGGCAAGGTGCTCGCCCTCGCCCTGCTCCCCGTGGGCCTCTTCCTGCTCTTCTTCGCGTTCTACGTGCTGCCGACCCTGCACGGGGCGGTGATGGCCGCCAAGAAGGACGGCGTCCGGCAGGTAGTGGAGAGCGCCATCAGCCTGCTGGAGGAACAGCAGGCCCAGGTGCAGGCTGGGCAGCGCAGCCTGGAGACCGCCCAGGCCCGGGGGAAGGAGATCATCGAACGCTTGCGATACGACAAGACCAACTACCTCTGGATCCAGTCCCCTGGCCCGCGCATCGTGGCCCACGGGACCCACCCTGACTGGGATGGCAAGGCCACCGACGACCTGGGAGATCCCGTGTTTGTGCAGCTCTTCAGGGACCTGGACCGGGTGGCCCAGAATCCGGAAGGCGGATTCCACGACTACAAATTCACCAAGCCGGGCGAACAGGGCCTCTTCCCCAAGATCAGCTACGTACGGACCTTCGCCCCCTGGGGCTGGACCGTGGGCACGGGTGTCTATGTGGACGACGTGGACCGCCAGGTGCGCACCATCGCCCTGGTGATGTTCGCGGGCATGCTCGCCGTGTCAGTCCTGGTCTTCATCCTGGCCCGCACCGTGGCGCGGCGCATGGTGCGGCCCCTCCACCAGCTGGTGGAGGGGCTCCGCCACAGCGACCTCTCCAAGCAGATCCTGGTCACCGCCCAGGACGAGGTGGGCGAAGCGGCCCAGGCCTTCAACGACTACAACGGCGGCATGCGCAAGACCGTGCTGGACGTCTCCCAGTTCGCTGCCCGCGTGGCCTCCGGCAGCACGGAGCTGGCCGCCTCCGCCGAGGAGATGTCCCAGGCCGTGGCCGAGATCGCCCGTGTGAGCGAGGACCTCAAATCCGCCGGGGAGCAGGTCACCGAGGCCATGCGCGGCCTCGGCCTCAACGCCGACCGGGTGGCCACCCGCACCCAGGAAGCAGAGACCCGCAGCCAGGATGTGGTGCAGGAGACCGACCGCAGCGCCGAGGCCGGCCAGGGCACGGCCCGCGGCATGTCGGACATCCAGCAGGTCACCGGCCAGATCGTGCAGGCCGTGACGGTGATCCAGGAGATCGCCCGGCAGACCAACCTCCTCTCCCTCAACGCCGCCATCGAGGCGGCCAAGGCCGGCCAGCAGGGCAAGGGCTTCGCCGTGGTGGCCGAGGAGGTGCGCAAGCTCGCGGAGCGATCCGCCACCGCCGCCCGGGAGATCGAGGCCCTCATCCTGCGGACGCAGGAGGTGGTCACTGGGGGCGTCCAGAGCGTGGACGCCACCCTCGCCAGCCTGGAGGCCATCCGCGACCGCATCGGCGGCATGGCCCAGAGCATCACGGAGATCGGCGGGCTGTCCCGCCAGCAGGCGGCGACAGGCCAGGAGGTGGCGGGGATGATGGCCCAGACCACGGGCCGCCTGGCCCAGAACGCCTCGGCCACCCACGAGCTGGCCTCCACCGTCCACGAGATTGCCAAGACCTCCGACGAGCTGGCCCGGGTCGCCGAGGGGCTCCGCGCCGTGGTGGAGGGTTTCAAGCTGTAACCCGGCAGGCTCCGGACGCATCTCCACAGGAGTACACTCGCTTTCCCGAGGGTCCCCGATGCGAAAAGCCGTCCTCATCCTTGGCCTTCTTTCGACCGGCGTCATCGTGGCCTGGTGCGGGCACGCCCTGGCGCCGGCCCTGGCCCGGCCCCGGCCCGTGGATCCCCGCGGTCCCCTGTACGAATGGGAGCAGGTGTCCATCCAGCGGTTCAGGGAGGCCGCTCCCAGCGTGGTGTACATCACCACCACGGAGGAGCGGGCCCGGGACTTCTTCGGCTTCGACGTGGTGGAGACCCCCGCCGGGGCCGGCACGGGCTTCATCTGGGACCCCCAGGGCCATGTGGTCACGAACTTCCACGTCATCCAGGGCGCGGCCCGGGCCTTCGTCACCCTCTCCGACGGCAGCCAGCACGAGGCCGCCTACGTGGGCGGCGCGCCGGACAAGGATCTGGCCGTGCTGCAGATCCTCAAGCCGCCCGCAAAGCTCCGCCCCATCCCCATCGGCACCAGCTCAGACCTGCAAGTGGGCCAGGCGGTGCTGGCCATCGGCAACCCCTTCGGCCTGGACGCCACGCTCACCACCGGCGTCGTCTCCGCCCTGGGCCGCGAGATCCAGAGCGTGACGCGGCGCCGCATCTCCGGCGTCATCCAGACGGACGCCGCCATCAACCCCGGCAACAGCGGTGGCCCCCTGCTGGACAGCGCGGGCCGGCTCATCGGCGTGAACACCGCCATCCAGAGCCCCAGCGGCGCCAGCGCGGGCATCGGGTTCGCCATGCCCGTGGACATCGTGAACCGGGTGGTGCCCCAGCTCATCGCCCGGGGCCGCCTGGAACGGCCCGATCTGGGCTTCGAGCCCGTCTCCGCGCGCATGGTGGACCGGGCCTTCGGCCCCCAGAAGGGCGTGATGGTGGGGAAGGTCCAGCGGGGCGGCGCCGCGGCGCAGGCCGGCCTCCGGGGCGTGAGCGCCGAGGGCCGGCGGGTCTTCCCGGGCGACCTCATCCAGGCCGTCAACGGCCGCCCCGTGGCCGACTGGGACGGCCTGCTGGACGCCATCGAATCCCTGCCCCTGGGCAGCACCGCTCAGCTCGACATCGAGCGGAACGGCCAGCGGCTCCGGGTGCCGATTCGAGTGGAGGCGGGACGGGATTGATCGGCCCCGGGACGGCCTCAGCGGAGGATCGGATTCGGCTCGAAGCGGGCCCCCGCCGGGAACGGGAGATAGGTCGGTGGGTGGACCGTATCGACCAGCAGGATTCCATCGAACTGGGCATGGGGAACCATCTGGAACGTCGTCTGGCCCCAGTCCCGGGCGTCCATGCTGCTGAACATCCAGGCGGCCCCCGGGCCGGTGCCGGCCTGGGACAGATCCAGGAACGAGACGGCCTGCCCGGACTGGTGCAGCAGGTTCTCGAGGGTCCCAGCCGGAGCCGGGAGGATGGAATAGACGCCCTGGTCGTTCTTGGCGGCTGATCCCTGGTACATGTACAAGCCCAGGGTGTAGACCGAGGCGCCGTACCGATCCTCGATCCAGCTCCCCAGGTTCTTGAAGATGGGGTAGAGCGTCGTACCCGGCTCGTCGTGCATCAGGTGGTCGTTGTGGGCCCAGGCCATGACCTTCCGGTCCGGGTAGAGCGTTTCCAGGAGGACCTGGAGATCGACCGCCATCCCCGCGTCCCGCACCGCGTATCCCTTGGTCAGGTTCTGGGAGACGTAGGCCGCATAGAGTTCGTCCAGGTAGGCGACCATGCCCCAGGCCGCCTGGCGGACCACCAGGGGGTAGAGCGGCCGGTCCGGGAAGGCCTGCTGCAGCGCACCCATGTGGCCATCCAGGAAGGAGGTCAGGGTCTGATAGGAAGCCTTCAGGCCGTCCAGGTTCGCCTTCAGGTAGGCGGCCGAGGTCCGGTTCTGGATGAAGGTGGTGTCCAGGTCGTAGACCTGCTGGGCATAGACAGGATCGACCTTGGCCACGACCTCCTGGAACACGGCGGGCCGGGACTGCCGCTCGTCGGCGGTGGTCAGCTGGATGTCGAAACCCGCCAGGATCAGCGGATGGGCCGTCGCCTGGGTGGCCTTGATGTAGGCGAAGAGCTTCACCACATCCTCGGTGGACCAGACTCCGAACACGGAGCTCTGCATGAGAGTCGTGGCATCGAGGGTGGAGGCCCGCTCGTTGCCGCGGAAGCAGCTCAGGATCGAGGACTCGAAGGCGATGACGTCGTAGCCCAGGTGTTCGTGGAGGTATCTGATGAGCCGGATCTTCGCCTGGCTGAACTCCGCCACTCCGTGCCCGCTCTCGCCCAGCGTCACCAGGCGCTTCCCCGCGAGGAGCGTATCCAGGAACGCCAGATCCGAGTCGTCCGGACTGTTCAGGTCGAGGGACCGGATGGGGCGTGCCTCCGCCTTGACGTACTGGGTCCAGGCATCGGGGAAGGTCGGCGCGGGTGCAGGGGCGGCCAGAGCGGAGGAGGAGGACCCGCCGCCGCAGGCCGCCAGCCCCATCATCAGCATCAGGAGGAGGGCGCTTCGCCAGGCGACCATGGAGGGCCTTTCCGTCACGGGGATTGGGGATTCAGAGGACTGGAATCCACCTTACGTCGATCCCGCATCCCTAACAAACCCGCCCCTGGCGTGGCCCGCGCTCAGCCCTGGATCCACACCGGCTCGAGGCCCAGCAGCTTCGCCACGGCCACGCGCCCCCGGGGGCCGGGATCCACGGTGAAGTCGTTCACCCAGGCGTTCACGTAGCGGCCCACCATCTCGCGATCCATGCCCCGGCCGAAGGACTGGCTGTAGTCCACGCTCTCCCAGTGCCGGGCCCGGGCCATCTCCACGCTCTTCCTCATGAGGATGGCGAAGCGCTGCTTCACCTCCGCGGGCAGGTCCTTCCGGATGGCGTTGCCGCCCATGGGCAGGGGCAGGTCGAAGGCCCGCTTCCACCAGTCGCCCAGGTCCGCCACCAGGTGCAGCCCGGCGTCCTTGTACATGAGCTGGCTCTCGTGGATGAGCAGGCCCGCCTCGAAGCGTCCCGCCGCCACGGCCGGCATGATTTCGTCGAAGGGCACCAGGTGCACCCGGGGTTCGAAGCCCAGGGCGGCGCACCACTTCCGCATCGACAGGTAGGCGCTGGTCCGCTTGCCCGGAATGGCCAGGAGCACGTCCTTCAGCGCCGCGGGCTGCATGGGCGCGCGGCTCACCACCAGGGGGCCCGTGCCCTCCTGGATGCTCGATCCCGCGGTCAGCAGGTCGTACCGGTCCTTCAGCTCCGGATAGGCCCCGAAGCTGATGGCCGTCACGTCGTACTTCGCCTCCAGCGCCTCGGCGTTCAGGCGCTCGATGTCCTTGCGGATGAACGCGATCTCGAAGTCCTCCGGGTCCAGCCACCCCAGCGCCAGGGGCGCCATCATGTAGGCGTCGTCGGAATCCGGACTGTGGGCGATGGTGAATGTCATGGCAGACCTCGCCTCCAGTTCACCACACTTCAGCCGATGGCCTCCGGATCCTTCGGCGCCAGCTTGCCCTTCACCCGCTCCACGGCCTTGGCGGCCAGGGCGTAGCGGGGGTTCTCGTCCAGGGCCTTCCGGTAGTGCTCCAGGGCCCGGTCCAGCTGCCCCTTGGCCTCGAAGACCCGGCCCAGGTTGAAGTGGGGGAAGCAGTAGCTCTCGTAGCGCTGGGCCTTGAGGGCCATGCGAAGCCAGGGGATGGCCTCGTCCAGCTCGCCCTGTTCCAGGTAGTAGGCGCCAATGTCGTTGTAGGGGTTCCCGAACTCAGGATCCAGGTCGATGGCGCGGTGGCAGTCCTCGATGGCCGCGGCGTAGTCCTTCCCGGAGGACCGGGCCCAGCCCCGGAAGGTGTAGGCCTCGGCCGTGGGGTGGATCTCCAGAGAACGGGTGTAGAGGGCGATGGCCTTTTCGATCTCGCCCTTCATGTGGAGCTGATGGGCCTTCCCCACCCACTCCATGGCCTCCTGCCGCTTGTCCCGGCCTTCCTGATCCTCGCTCATGGGCCACCCTCGGGGCCCCCAGCATACGGCCTCTGGGCCGGGTTGTGTCACCCGACCGGAACCCCAGTCCCTGGTTGAACTGGAATCGGGGCCTTCCCCGGGGCGGGTGCAGGAGGGGCCAGCGGACGGGGGCGTTCCCTCCTATCCTGGTGCCATGGTCAGCGAAACCCCCGGCTCCTATTGCCAGAACTGCCTCACCTGGAACCCCGGGGACCGGGAGACCTGCCGCAAGTGCGGCACGCGGCTGCTGATCCTGGCGGGCGACCAGATCTGGGAGGACGAGCCGGACGAGCCGGAGGAGGGCGAGGACCTGGAGGAGCACCTCCTGGAGCGCATCACGGCCCTGGAGGAGACCCTCCGCCGGGTGGAGACCTACCTGGAGACCGTGTCCGACCAGCTGGGCAAGCTGGAGCGCAGCGAAGTGATGCTCCGCAACGGCCTCATGGCCCTGGTGCAGGAGATGGAGCAGAACCGCCAGCTCGACGCCCACAGCTTCTCGGAGCGTTGGGAGCACCTGGTGGAGGAGAACCTGCACCTCATCGGGGCCCGGGAGCTGTTCACCCGCTACCGGGCGCGCATCCTGCCCATCGCCCGACCCAAGTCCATGTCCCAGCTCAAGCGGGCCCTGCTGGAGACCACGGCCCTCCTGGAGGCCGGCAGCCTGCCCGAGGCCGCCCAGCGCCTGGGCCAGGTGCTGCCCCTCGATCCGAAGAACTACGAGCTGATCTTCACCGTGGCCTCTCTCCACGAGGCGGCCCAGAACTTCGAGGAGGCCGAGGTGCTGGCCCGCCGGGCCGTGGGGCTGAGCCCCCGGCACTTCGAGGCCTGGATGCTGCTGGCCAAGCTGCTCCAGGAACTGCCCGAACACGCGGACCAGGCCATCGAGGCCCTGCACCAGGCCGCCGACATCCGGCCGGAGGATCCCGAGCCCCGCATGCTGCTGGCCGAACTCCTGCTGGACCAGGAGGATCTCCAGGGCGCCCTCGAGGCTGCCCTGGAGGCCGTGAACCGCCGCCGGGACGGAGAGACCCTGCTGCTCCTGGGCCAGGTCCACCTCCGCCGCGGCGATGGCGCCCAGGCGGTGCCCCCCCTCAAGGAGGCCAGCATCTTCCTGCCGGGCGACCTCCATGTGCGGGAAGCCCTGGCCGAGGCCTACCTGATCCTGCAGGAACGGGCCAAGGCCTTCGCCATCCTCCAGGAGCTGCTGGGACAGAACCCCGGCGACCCCCAGCTGCTGCTGCTGCTGGACGCCGAGGACCACCTCCAGCTGCGCGAGGCCCGGGATGGCAAGCCCGCCACCCACACCCTGCTGGACGAGGCCGAGGATCTGCTGGACGCCGACCAGCCGGAGGCCGCCGAGGCCCTCCTCAAGCGGGTACGCCGCAAGGGCCGCAGCCAGCGCTCGGAATGGCTGGACCTGCGCCTGGCCTTCGCCCGCAATCCCGAGAAGCACCTGAAGGCCGCCCTCGATTTCGCCTGCTCGGACCGCCACCCCCGGCTCTGCTTCCTGGCCCTGCGCCTGGCCCTGGAACACCTGATGGAGGGCAAGCGGGAACCCGAGATCGCCCGGGCCCTGGACGCCTTCCTCACCCGCCACCCCAAGAGCTCAGGCGCCTGGGAAGCCGCCCTCATGCGCCTGGCCTACCGGCTGATGAACGGCCAGGCCACCGAGCAGGATCTGACCGAGGTCCAGCGCCTCCACGCCCATCCCCTGCCGGGCCTGGAACCCCGGGCCCGCACCCTCCTGGGCCAGTACCTCCTGGCCCTCAAGCACCACCAGGCCGTGCTGGATCTCCTGGATCCGATCCTCGAACGGGAACCCACCCTCATCAACCACTTCCAGCTCGGGGCCGCCCTGGCGGGCCTGGGCGCCCGGGAGGAGGCCCGGGCCCTGCTGCAGGCCGGCCTGGACGCCGACCCCGGGGACCTCAACGAGGGCCAGGCCAAGGGCGTCCAAGGCCAGATCCGCACCCTCCTGGAGGAACTGGAGGCGGACGCCCCCCGCGCGTGACCGGGATCACCTCCCGGTCTATTAAGTTGACAATTTTGGTCGGGATTCCAGAATGGAACGACGTGGGAGCGGACGATGAACTCGACCTTCAATGTGGTCACCAGCCAGGAATACAAGTACGGCTTCGTGACGGACATCGAGGCCGACAGCGTCGCGCCGGGCCTCAGCGAGGACGTGATCCGCTTCATCTCGGCCAAGAAGGGCGAGCCCGACTGGCTGCTCGAGTTCCGCCTCAAGGCCTACCGCCACTGGCTGTCCCTGACCGAGCCCGGCTGGGCCAAGGTGGACTACCCCAAGCCCGATTTCCAGAAGATCGTCTACTACAGCGCCCCCAAGGCCAAGGCCCCCAAGTACGCCTCCATGGATGAGGTCGACCCTGAGCTGAAGCGCACCTTCGAGAAGCTGGGGGTGCCCCTCAACGAGCAGGCGGCCCTGGCCGGCGTGGCCGTGGACGTGGTGTTCGACTCGGTGAGCGTCACCACCACGTACAAGGAGAAGCTGAAGGCCGTCGGCATCATCTTCTGCAGCTTCAGCGAAGCGGTGAAGGAGCACCCCGAGCTGGTGAAGAAGTACCTGGGCAGCGTGGTGCCCTACTCCGACAATTTCTACGCCGCCCTCAACAGTGCCGTGTTCACGGACGGCAGCTTCGTCTTCATCCCGAAGGGCGTGGCCTGCCCCATGGACCTGAGTACCTACTTCCGCATCAACAACAAGGAGTCGGGCCAGTTCGAGCGCACCCTCATCGTGGCCGAGGAGGGCGCCAGCGTGAGCTACCTGGAGGGCTGCACGGCCCCCCAGTTCGACACCAACCAGCTGCACGCCGCCGTGGTGGAGCTGGTGGCCCTGGACCAGGCCTCCATCAAGTACAGCACCGTGCAGAACTGGTACGCCGGCGACAAGGACGGCGTGGGCGGCATCTTCAACTTCGTGACCAAGCGCGGCCTCTGCAAGGGCAAGGGCTCGCACATCAGCTGGACCCAGGTGGAGACCGGCAGCGCCATCACCTGGAAGTACCCCAGCTGCGTGCTGCTGGGCGACGACAGCATCGGCGAGTTCTACTCGGTGGCCCTCACCAACCACAAGCAGCAGGCCGACACCGGCACCAAGATGGTGCACATCGGCCGGAACACGCGCAGCACCATCGTCAGCAAGGGCATCAGCGCCGGCGACAGCTCCAACAGCTATCGCGGCCTGGTGAAGGTGCAGCCGAAGGCCGAGGGCGCCCGCAATTTCAGCCAATGCGACTCCATGCTCATCGGACAGAGCTGCAGCGCCAGCACCTTCCCCTACATCGAGGTGCAGAACCGCAGCGCCCGGGTGGAGCACGAGGCCACCACCAGCAAGATCGGCGAGGAGCAGCTGTTCTACTTCCAGCAGCGCGGCATCCCCGCCGAGGAAGCCATCAGCATGATCATCAACGGCTTCTGCAAGGACGTCTTCCGCGAACTCCCCATGGAGTTCGCCGTCGAAGCCACCAAGCTGCTCTCCCTCAAGCTCGAAGGAAGTGTCGGATGACCCCCGGAGTGCCCATGCTTTCGATCAAGAACCTCACCGCCTCGATCAACGGCACGCCGGTGCTGAAGGGGATCGACCTGGAGCTCAAGGCGGGGGAGGTCCACGCCATCATGGGCCCCAACGGGTCGGGCAAGTCCACGCTGGGCAAGGTGCTGGTCGGCCACCCTTCGTACGAGGTGACGGGCGGCGAGGTGCTCTTCGAGGGCCGGAACCTCTTCGAGCTGGAGGCCGATGAGCGCGCCCGGGCGGGCCTCTTCATGGGCTTCCAGCACCCCATCGAGGTGCCGGGCGTCAGCAACGCCGCCTTCCTGCGCCTGGCCTACAACAAGAAGGCCGAGGCCGAGGGCCGCGACGAGCTGGATCCCCTCGAGTTCGACGACTTCATCCGCGAGAAGATCAAGCTGGTCTCCATGCGCGAGGAGTTCCTCGACCGCAGCCTCAACGAGGGCTTCTCCGGCGGCGAGAAGAAGCGCAACGAGATCCTGCAGATGGCCGTGCTGGAACCCAAGCTCGCCATCCTCGACGAGCTGGACAGCGGCCTGGACATCGACGCCCTGCGGGTGCTGGGCGATGCCGTGAACCGCCTCATGCGCCCCGACCGGGCCCTCCTCGTCATCACGCACTTCCCCCGCATCCTCGAGACCATCCGCCCCCAGTTCGTCCACGTGCTCTCCGGTGGCCGCATCCTCAAGAGCGCCGGCCCGGAGCTGGCCATGGAGCTGGAGGAGCGGGGCTACGACTGGGTGCTGGAGGAGGCCGCGGCCGGGGACCGCCGATGACCCCCGTCGTGGATTCCGGCCTCCTCGCCGACCTGCTGGCCCCCGCCCGGCCCGCGGGCTGGGAGGCCCTGCGGGAAGCCGCCGAGGCCCGCCTGGCCGGCCAGGAGCTGCCGGATGCCTCCATGGAGGACTGGAAGTACGTGGACCTCGCGCCCCTGCGGGACCTCGCCTTCCGGCCCGCGGCCCCCGCCGTCCCCGCGCCTGCCTCCGCGGACGCGCAGCCCTACGTACACCCCGAGATGATGGCCACCCGCCAGGTGTTCGTGAACGGCTTCCACGCTCCCCACGCCAGCTGCGCCACGGCCCTGCCGGCGGGGGTCCGCTTCTTCCCCATCTCCACCGCCAGCGAGGCCTGCCGCCTCCTGGGCACGCTGGGCGAGGGGGCGCCGGACCTCTTCGAGGACCTGAACACGGCCCGCTTCACGGAGGGCGCCGTCCTCCTCGTGCCCCAGAACGTACGCGTGGAGGTTCCGCTCCACCTGCTCTTCCTCAACCGGCCCGCCGGCGAGGGGGCCCTTCCCGCGGTGTTCCCCCGTGTGCTGGTGGCCCTGGATCGTGGCGCCGAGCTGGAGCTGGTGGAGGAGCACCACGGGGAGGGCGCCTACCTCAGCTGTCCCGTGGTGGAGATCCGCGTGGCCGAGGGCGCCATCCTGCGCCACGAGCGCATCCAGCGCGAGAGCCCCGAGGCCTTCCACTTCGGCGCCCTCAAGGCCGAGGTGGCCCGAGGTGGCCAGTACCACTCCCGCACCCTGAGCTTCGGCGGGCGCCTCTCCCGCCAGCGCCCCCGCGTGCGCCTGGCGGAAGGGGCCGAGGCCACCCTCGACGGCCTCGCCCTCCTGGGCGGCCAGCAGGTGGCGGACACCCACAGCTTCCTGCACCACGCCGAGCCCCACGGCACCAGCCGCCAGCTCCACAAGTGCGTGGTGGACGGCCAGGCCCGGGCCGTCTTCAACGGGCAGGTCCGCGTGGCCCCTGGGGCCCAGGTGACGGACGCCCAGCAGCAGAGCCGCAACCTGCTGCTGTCGGAGAAGGCGCGGGTGGACACCAAGCCCCAGCTGGAGATCTACGCCGACGATGTGAAATGCAGCCATGGCGCCGCCGTGGGCCAGCTGGACCCCGACGAGCTGTTCTACCTGCAGAGCCGCGGGCTGACCCCCGAAGACGCCCGCAACCTGCTCACCTACGGCTTCGCCGCCGACCTGCTGGCCCGCATCCCCGTGGCCAGCCTCCGTCGCAGCCTGCGCCACCTCGTGCTCGCCCGAACCCAGGCGGCCTCGCTGGGAGACCTGGCATGACGACGACCCTCCAGCCCCTCGACGTGCAGGCCCTCCGGAAGGACTTCCCCCTGCTCTCCCGTGTCCTCCACGGCAAGCCCGTCGTCTACCTCGACAGCGCCGTGAGCGGCCAGATGCCCCTCCAGGTGATCGAGCGCATGGCGAAGTACGAGCGGGAGGAGCACACCAATGTCCACCGCGGCGTGAGCACCCTCAGCCAGGAGGCCACGGACCGCTATGAGGAGGCCCGCGAAAAGGTGCGTGGTTTCCTCAATGCCGCCTCCGTCCGCGAGATCGTCTGGACCCGGGGCACCACCGAGGCGCTGAACCTGGTGGCCCAGAGTTTCGGGCGCATGGTGGTGAAGGAGGGCGACGAGATCCTCCTCTCCGCCATGGAGCACCACGCCAACATCGTGCCCTGGCAGATGCTGGCCCAGGAGAAGGGCGCCACGATCAAGGTCATCCCCATGAACGACGCCGGGGAACTGATCCTGGATGCGCTCGACGACCTCCTCACGGAGCGCACGAAAATCGTCGGCTTGGTCCACGTCAGCAACGTCCTCGGCACGATCAACCCCGTGAAGGAGATCATCGCCCGGGCCCACGCCAAGGGCGTGCCCGTGGTGGTGGACGGCGCCCAGGCCGTGCCCCATCTGGCCGTGGACGTGCGCGACCTCGATGCCGACTTCTACGCCTTCAGCGGCCACAAGCTCTCCGGCCCCACCGGCATCGGCGTGCTCTACGGCAAGCTGGCCCACCTGGAGGCCATGCCCCCCTGGCAGGGGGGCGGCAGCATGATCCGCTCCGTCTCCTGGGAGAAGACCACGTACATGCCGGCTCCCGGCAAGTTCGAGGCGGGCACGCCGCCCATCGCCGCCGCCATCGGGCTGGGCGCCGCTCTCGACTACGTGAAGGACCTCGGCCTCGACCGCATCGCCGCCCACGAGCATGACCTGCTGGCCTACGCCACCGGGCGGCTCTCGGCCATCCCCGGCCTGCGGATCATCGGGAACGCGGAGGCCAAGGCCAGCGTCCTCTCCTTCGTGGTGGAAGGCATCCACCCCCACGACATGGGCAGCCTGCTGGACGGCGAGGGGGTCGTGGTCCGCGCCGGCCACCACTGCGCGCAGCCGGTGATGACGCGCTTCAGCATCCCCGCCACCACCCGGGCCTCCTTCGCCTACTTCAACACCCGGGAGGAAGTGGACATCCTGGTGTCGGCCGTCCAGAAGGCCATCGAGCTGTTCAAATGACCGACCCGCGTGAGCTGTACCAGCAGGTGATCCTGGAGCACAACAAGAAACCCCGGAACTTCGGGAAGCTGGAGCCCTGCACGCACCACGCGGAGGGGCACAACCCCCTCTGCGGCGACCAGCTGGACCTGACGCTGGTCGTCGAGAACGGGCTGGTCCAGGATGTGAAGTTCCAGGGGAGCGGCTGCGCCATCGACGTGGCCAGCGCCTCGCTCATGACCCAGGCCGTGAAGGGGAAGCCCGTAGCCGAGGCCGAGGCCATGGCCGAGCAGTTCCGCGGCATGGTGCGCGGCGAGCTGGATCCCGCCACCCAGACGCCCCTGCTCGGGAAACTCACCCTCTTCCAGGGCGTGAAGGACCTCCCCAGCCGCGTGAAGTGCGCCGTCCTCCCCTGGGCCACCCTCCACGCCGCGCTGAAGGGCGAGGCCGAAGCCTCCACTGAATAGGAACCGCGAATGGCGCGAATTCCCGCCAATGAAAGCCGGATCGCTGCAGGGGCCCCTGCTGGAGGCCCCGGTTCCTCCCTGTTCGCGCCCATTCGCGTCATTCGCGGTTGAGGATTTCAGATGCCGAAAATCGCCGAGATCGAGTACACCCCGAACCCCAACGCGGTGAAGTTCGTGCTGAAAGAGCCGGTGGCGGTGGGCTTCCCGAAGTCCTTCCCCAACGCGGAGACCGCCGAGCACGACGAGCTGGCCAAGGCCCTCTTCGCCGTGGGGCACGTCACCTCCGTCTTCATGCAGGACAAGTTCCTCACGGTGAGCAAGGCCGAGGACAAGGGCTGGCCGGAGATGCTGCCCCTGCTGGCCGCCCCCATCCGGGCGGCGGCGGGCGCGGGCGGGGCCGCCAGCACCCCGGCGGCTCCGCGGGTCTTCAGCAAGATCGACGATGAGAACGACCCCCTGCTCAAGGACATCCGCATGGTGCTGGAGAGCGGCATCCTGCCCGCCCTGGCGGCGGACGGCGGGGGCCTGGAGCTCGTCGGCCGTCACGAGAAGCAGGTCATGATCAGGTACATGGGCGCCTGCGGCAGCTGTCCCGCCAGCCTCACCGGCACCCTCATGGCCATCGAGGGCATGCTCCAGAAGGAAGTGGATCCCGAGATCGTGGTGATCTCGGTCTAGCATTCCTGCCAGGCGGCGGCATCCTGCCCGCCCCGGCGGCGGACGGCGGGGGCCTGGAGCTCGTCGGCCGTCACGAGAAGCAGGTCATGATCAGGATGGATACGCACCTGGGGGCGCCTGCGGCAGCTGTCCCGCCAGCCTCACCGGCACCTTCATGGCCATCGAGGGCATGCTCCAGAAGGAAGTGGATCCCGAGATGGTGGTGATCTCGGTCTAGCGTTCCTGCCAGGCGGCGGCATCCTGCCCGCCCTGGCGGCGGACGGCGGGGGCCTGGAGCTCGTCGGCCGGCACGAGAAGCAGGTCATGATCAGGATGGATACGCACCTGGGGGCGCCTGCGGCAGCTGTCCCGCCAGCCTCACCGGCACCCCCATGGCCATCGAGGGCATGCTCCAGAAGGAAGTGGATCCCGAGATCGTGGTGATCTCGGTCTAGACCCTCCGGAAGGAGACCCGGACGCGCCCATCGGGGCCGTCTGGCCCGAAGCGTCGCTCCTCCACCGCGATGGCCTTCCGGCCAACCCGGACCAGGGTGGAGGCCCGGGTCCCGTAGGCCGGAGTGCGGATGAAGATGGGCGACAGGGCCCGCTCCCAGTCGAGAGGGACGCCAGTCCGCGGAAGCTCAGCGTCCGCGAAGGGCCGGTCGTCCTCCAGCAGGCCGAGGAGGGCGGCGTCGTCCCCCGGGGCGGCGGCCAGCCGCTTCCGCAGGGCCTCGGCTTTGGGCCAGGGCGCGTTGAAGTCCCCATTGGAGAGGAGGTGGAGGCCCGGCGCCAGGGGAACCACCCGGTCGTCCCGGCTCTGGTAGCCCAGCAGGCTCGCCCCGTCCCAGAGGAGGAGGTTGAAGGGGGCGTAGCGCCCGGCTTCCTCGCGGAGGACTTCCAGGAAGGCCGCGGGGGAATCATCGCCCTGGAGGAACCGGACGGGGAGGCTGCCGCGCGAGGGTGCCCCGGTCGGCGGTGGCCCGGGCCGGCGGAAGTTGGTGACGGCAGCGAGGCGGCCCCGGGTGTCCAGGCCCAGCCAGGTGCCCCCGGCGCGCAGGTCGCGCCCTGCCAGGAGGCGCCCCCCCTCCCACCAGGCCAGCGACGCGGCGGGCCGCTCGTAGGACTCGTCCCGGTTGCCCAGGAGGAGCAGCGGCTCTGCCGAGCCGGGCCGCCAGTGGACGGCGATCAGGCACATGGTCCGCCCCGCCGGCGGCCGTCCCACCCATTCATTTCCTGGCCTCCCTCCCTCTTCCAGGGTAGTCTGTCCGTTCTGCCGGACTTCGCGTGCCGGGATTCCAGCGCAACGCCAGAGAGCGGGCGCAACCAAACGAGGTGGACTTCATGTCCAAGCTAGAAGCAATCATCAGGGGCAAGGCCTCCAAGCAGATGGGCCGCATCACCGTGCTCGACGCAGGGTTCGTCGAGGACGAGACCCCGGAGAGCCAGGAGTTCATGGCCGCCCTGCAGGGGGAGACCCGCGGCCTCCGCGAGGAGGAAGTGGTCCGTGGCGTCGTCGTGGAGATCCGCGGCAAGGACGTCATCGTCGACATCGGCTACAAGGGGTCGGGCACCGTCAACCTGGACGAGTTCAACAACCCTGACGGCACGCAGGGCGTGCAGGTGGGCGATGTCGTGGAAGTGCTCCTCGAGATGCTCGAGGATGCCAACGGCAACGTGCGCCTCAGTCGCGAGCGCGCCGAGAAGATGAAGATCTGGGACGAGGTCGAGAAGGCCTTCCGCTCCAACATGACCGTGCACGGCACCGTGCTGGAGAAGGTCAAGGGCGGCCTGGCCGTGGACATCGGCATCCGCGCCTTCCTGCCCGGCAGCCAGGTGGACATGAAGCCCGTCCGGAACCTGGATCCCTACCTCGGCAAGTCCTTCGACATGAAGGTGATCAAGGTCAACCGCCGCCGGGGCAACATCGTCCTGTCCCGCAAGCTGTTCCTCGAGACCATCAATGCCAGCCTGAAGGAAGAGACCCTGGCGGGCCTCGAGGAAGGCAAGCTGGTCGAGGGCACCATCAAGAACATCACCGAGTACGGCGCCTTCGTGGACCTGGGCGGCGTGGACGGCCTGCTGCACATCACCGACATGTCCTGGGGCCGGCTCAACCACCCCAGCGAGATGTTCCAGGTGGGCGACAAGGTCGAAGTGGCCGTCCTCAAGTACGACAAGGACACCGAGCGCGTCAGCCTCGGCTACAAGCAGAAGTTCCCCGATCCCTGGCTCTCCGTCGAGGAGCGCTACCCCATCCAGGCCACGGTCAAGGGCAAGGTCGTCTCCATCACTGACTACGGCGCCTTCGTGGAGCTGGAGCCCGGCATCGAGGGCCTGGTCCACGTCTCCGAGATGAGCTGGACCAAGAAGGTCAAGTCCGCCAAGGGCATGGTCAACCTGGGCGACCAGGTCGAGGCCGTCATCCTGCAGGTGGATTCCGAGAACCGCCGCATCAGCCTCGGCATGAAGCAGATCACCCCGAACCCCTGGATGGCCATCGCCGAGAAGTACCAGCCCGGCCAGATCGTCACCGGCACCGTCCGCAACATCACGGAGTTCGGCGCCTTCATCGAGCTGGAGGAGGGCATCGACGGCCTGATCCACGTGTCCGATTTCAGCTGGACCAAGAAGATCAAGCACCCCGGCGAGATCGTGAAGAAGGGCGACAGCGTCACCGCCAAGGTCCTCAGCCTGGATCCCCTGGCCCAGCGCATGAGCCTCGGCGTGAAGCAGATGGAACCCAACGTCTGGGAGATCTTCTTCGAGAACCACAACGTGGGCGCCGTCCTCACCGGCAAGATCGCCCGCCTGACCGACTTCGGGGCCTTCGTGGACCTGGGCGACGGCATCGAGGGCCTGGTGCACGTCTCCGAGCTCTCCCGCAAGCGGGTGGAGGACATCCAGAAGGAGTTCACCGCCGGGCAGGAGCTCACCATGAAGATCGTGAAGCTCGATCCCACCGAGCGCCGCATCGGCCTCTCCGTCAAGCAGCTGGAGCAGGACCAGGAGCGGGGCGACATGGAAGCCGCCAAGGCCCGCCAGCCCGAGTTCAAGAAGGCGACCCTGGCTGACGCGTTCAACAAGGCGGAGCGCGAGGACTGAGGTTCTCCGATCCCAGACAGGGCCCCCGCAAGGGGGCCTTGTCATGCCCAGGGAGGTCTTCGCATCCGTAGGCTGCGAAGAAGAAGGCGACCCTTGCCGACGCGTTCAACAAGGCGGAGCGCGAGGACTACCCCCCTTTCACACCCCAGACGAGGCCCCCGCAAGGGGGCCTTGTCGTGCCGGGGGTCACAACCGGATGGGGCGCGAAGGGCCAAATGTTGACCTGCGTGGGATTTTTGAAGGCGCTGGTCCCGGCCCCGGAGAACGGGACAGGACGCGGGATTCCGGGCCGGGTACCCTTGCAAAGCGCCGTGAATTCTGTTGATGGCCCCTCGCGGCGTTGGATAAACTCTGACGCAAACATCGGCAGGCCAAAGCCCCTCCAGCGATGGCCGTGATCTGCCCCTTCCCCCGCCCCGGCCTCCACGCCGCCCCCCGGGGGCGCTGCGGGGGATTCCACCACCGCCCACCCCGCACCCGAAGCCCGTCACCCAAAGGAAGCTCCATGAGCGAACTTACCCGGAAGGAAGTGGTCTTCATCCTCAAGTCGGGGAAGAACTTCCAGCGCAATGATCTGAGCGGCCTCGACCTGAGGGGCTTCGATTTCTCCGGGGCGGACCTCTCCGAAGCGAACCTGGCGGGTGCCATCCTGAACCAGACCCAGATGCGGGGAGCGAACCTCGCCGGTGCGGACCTCCGGCTCGCCAACCTGGACGAGGCCGACCTGGAGGGCGCGAACCTGTCCCGGGCCCGCATGGCCGGCGTGAACCTCTCCGGAGCCAACCTCTCGAAGTCCGATCTGACCTTCTTCGACATCCAGCAGTACGAGCCCGCCACCATCCCCAACTTCGCCGGCGCCAACCTTGCCGGGGCCGTACTCTCCGGCGTGACCCTCACGGGCGTGGACCTGAGCGGCAAGGACCTGCGCGGCGCCAACCTCAGCGGAGCTGACCTCCGCCAGACCGTGCTGGAGGGCGCGAACCTGGAGGGCGCCAACCTCGCCCAGGCCAACCTCGTGGGCGCGAACCTCGCCAAGGCCAACCTCTCCGGCGCAACGCTCCAGGGCAGCACCCTGGGCGGCGCCAACCTGAACCTGGCCAACCTGGCCGGCGCGAACCTCGCGGATGCCGACCTCCACTGGGCCAGCCTCACGGAGGCGAACCTCCAGGGCGCGAACCTGAGCCAGGCGAACCTGAAGGGCACCAACCTCTCCGGCGCCAACCTGCAGGGCGCGGACCTGCGCCACCTCGACATCCTGAAGTACGAGAAGGGGGACGTCCCCAAGCTCAAGGGCGCGAACCTCAGCGGCGCGAACCTCAGCGGCACCAACCTGCGGGGCATGGACCTGGGCCACACGAACCTCAGCCGGGCAGATCTCAGCGGCGCCACCCTGCGTCAAGCCAATCTGGAGAGCGCGGATCTCCGCGAGGCCAACCTCAAGGGCGCGGACCTGGGCGAGGCCAACCTCAGCGGCTCCGTCCTCGCCGGCGCCAACCTGGGAGCGGCCCAGCTCGGCGGCGCCATCCTGGGCCAGACGGACCTCCGCGGCGCGGACCTCACCGGCGCGGACCTCCGCGAGATCAACCTGGGCGGCGCGAACCTCAGCGGCGCGAACCTCAGCGGCGCCAGCCTCACTGGCGCCCAGCTCGAGGACGCGGTCCTGGCCGGCACCATGCTGATCGGCGCCGATCTCAGCCGCGTGGATCTCTCCCGGAAGAACTTGAAGGGCGCCAACCTCTCCAAGGCCGACCTCTCCCAGACCAACCTGGACGGCGCCAACCTCGCCGGCGCGATCTTCAGCGGCGCGAAGTTCACCGAGACGCATCTGGGCGGCGCGAACCTGCGCGGAGCCCAGCTCAGCGGCAATGATCTCCGCACCGCCAATATTTGCGGGGCCGACCTCAGCAATGCCGACCTGGCGGGCGTGGACCTGCGGGACAGCATCCTGAGCGCGAACTTCCACGGCGCGAACCTCCAGGCCGCCAACGTCCAGGGCGCCACGCTGGACCGCGCGGTCCTCACCGCCGCCAACCTCTCCGACGTGGACCTGCGGGGCCTCGTCCTCGAGGGCATGGACCTCAACCACGCCGTGCTGGACGGGGCCAACCTCTCCGGCAGCGCCATGCGCGGCGCCATCCTGCGCTCCGCCCGGGCCCTGGGGGCCGATCTGAGCGGCTGCGACCTGGGCAGCGCCGACCTCCGCAACTCCGACTTCAGCGGCGCGAATTTCTTCGGCTGCGACCTGGAGGGCGCCAACCTCCGCGAGGCCAACCTGGCCTCCCTGCCCACCGAGTCGCGCGGTGAGTACCGCACCAACCTCAGCAACGCGAACCTCACCCGGGCGAACCTCGGCGGTGCCAGCCTCTACCAGGCCAACCTGAACGAGGCCGTGCTGGTGAACGCCGACCTCACCAGCGCCAGCCTCGTGCTGGCGGACCTCCGCGGCGTGGACCTGCGCCAGACCACCCTCAAGGACAGCGACCTCCGGAAGGCCAACCTCGACGGCGCCAACCTCTGCGGGGCCGACCTCCGCGAGACCATCCTCCAGGACGCCTTCCTGGACGGCGCCAACCTCTCCGGGGCCAACCTCTCCGGCGTGAAGCTCACGGGCGCCGACCTGCGCCACACCAACCTCATCGACGCCAGCCTGGACGGGGCCGACCTCAGCGGCGCCAACCTGGTGGGCGCCAACCTGGTCTGGACCAACCTCAGCGGCGCCAACCTCGGCCGCGCCAACCTCAGCCGCGCCAAGCTGAGCGGTGCCAACCTGGGCGGGGCCGATCTCCGCGAGGCGAACCTCGCCGAGACCAACCTGGACAACACCAACCTTCAGGGCGCCAAGCGCTGAAGATCGGGGCAGCCTTTAAAACCGGCTCTTGTCGTAGGACCGCACCGGCGGCGTGAGGTCCGCGAAACGCTCGTCGCGCCGCGGCGCGAGGGGGGCGGGCGCCTTCCCGGTGGGGGCGGTGTCGCGGTGGACGCAGGTGCCCTGCAGGATCCCGCCCTCGTCCACGATCAGCGTGCCCAGTTCCACCTCGCCTTCGAAGCGGCCGGAATCCAGGATCTCCAGGCAGGTCTCCACCTTGAGGACGCCCTCCACCCGGCCGAGGATCGTGAGGCGGCGGGCCTGGATGGTGCCCTTGACGAAGCCGACGGCGGCCACCACCACATCCCCCTGGCACTGGATGTTCCCTTCCAGCGTGCCCTCGACCCGCAGGCCCTCCGGCCCGGCGAGGATGTCCCCCGTCCAGTGCGTGCCCTCCCCGAGCACGGTGCGGAGGTCGTGGGATCCCTGGGATCGCGATTTGCCCTTGGCCTGGCTGTGACTGAACATGGCGTTCCGGAATGAATGGGTCGGCAGTTCGCGGGGGTGGGACAGGCCCCTCCCCTCCTCCAGTATCGGTCGGCGCCACCGCCGCACTTGAGAAGCACCGCAGGGCACCCCTCCACCATGGTCCCAGGGAACCGTTGGCGCCACACTGGATGCCTCATGCGATTCCTCCACACCTCCGACTGGCATCTGGGGAAGACCCTCTGCAATGCCGACCTCCTGGGCGACCAGGCCTGCATCCTGGACCAGATCGTGGCCATGCTCGGGGACACCCGCGCCGGGGCCCTGGTGGTCGCCGGGGACATTTACGACCGCGCCGTGCCGCCCAAGGAGGCGGTGGCCCTCCTGGACGACCTCCTGAACCGCGTGGTGCGCGGGCTGGGCGTGCCGGTCCTGCTCATCGCCGGGAACCACGACAGCCCCGAGCGCCTGGGCTTCGCCTCGGGCTTCCTGCAGGCGCAAGGCCTCCATGTCGCCGGCCCCCTCACCGGCGAGGCCGATCCAGTGGTCATCGGCGGCGCAGCCTTCCACCTGCTCCCCTACGCCGACCCCACCCTGGCCCGCGCGGCCTTCGGGGAGGCGGCCCTCCGCACCCACCAGGACGCCCTGGCGGCCCAGCTGGCCCGCGCGCGGGCCCGCCACCCGGAGGGCCTGCCCTTCGTGGGCGTCGCCCACGCCTTCGTCACCGGCGGCCTCGTCTCCGAATCTGAGCTGGGCCTCGGCGTGGGCGGCGCCGGCGAGGTGGATGTGCGCGTCTTCGAGGGCTGCGACTACGTGGCCCTGGGGCACCTGCACCGGCCCCAGGAGGCGGGCCGCCCCGGCGTACGCTACGCGGGGAGCCCCTTGAAATACAGCGCCTCCGAGGCCGCCCACGTGAAGGCCGCCACCCTGGTGGAGCTGTCCTCCGGAGTCCCCGCCCGCACCGAACCCCTGCCCTTCACGCCCCGCCGCGACCTGCGCCGCCTCCGGGGCCGCTTCGAGGACCTGATGCAGGGCGCCGGCGGCAGCCACGAGGACTACCTGTTCCTGGAACTGGTGGATGACGGCCCGGTGCTGGACGCCATGGCCCGCCTCCGCGAGGTCTACCCCAACATCCTCGGCATCCAGCCCGCGCCCCGGGACGCCGTGCTGGCGGACGGCACGGAGTACCTCGGTCCCGATCCCCGCGACCTCGATCCCGAGCGGCTCTTCGAGGCCTTCGTCCGGCAGGGCGCGGGTCGGGAGCTCGACGAGGAGGAGCGCGCCCTCTTCCGGGAGGTGGCGGCCCGGGCCCTGGATCCAGGGGAGCCGGCATGAAGCCCCTCTTCCTCGCCCTGGAGGCCTTCGGCCCCTACGCGGGCCGGCAGGAGCTCGACTTCGCCGACCTGCGCGGCCAGGACTTCTTCCTCATCCACGGCCCCACCGGCGCGGGCAAGACCAGCCTCCTCGACGGCATCAGCTACGCCCTCTACGGCGTCACCAGCGGCGGCCTGCGGGAGGCCCGCGACCTGCGCAGCCACTTCGCCGCGCCGGGGACACCCACCCGCGTCACCTTCGACTTCGCCCTGGGCGACCGCGCCTACCGCGTGGAGCGGATGCCGGAGCAGCTGGTGCCGAAGGCCGCGGGCAAGCGCGGCAAGGGCGAGGAGGGGTTCAAGAAACAGGCCCATGCGGCGCGGCTCTGGGAGCTGAAGGATGGCGAGGCCCTGCCCCTGACGGGCGGGAAGACCTCCGAGGTGGACGCCAAGGTGGCCCAGCTCATGGGCTTCAAGGCCTTCCAGTTCCGGCAGGTGGTCCTGCTGCCCCAGGGGCGCTTCCAGGAGTTCATGCTCTCGGGCTCCGACGACCGGCAGGCCATCCTCCAGACCCTCTTCCAGACGGGCCGCTACGCCCGCATCACCGAACTCCTCGCCGACGAGGAGCGGACGCTCAAGGAGGCCGGCCGCGCCACCCTGGCGGAGATCCGGCAGCTGCTGTCGCAGGCCGAGGCGGATTCCGTGGAGGAACTGCCCGGCCGCATCCGGGCCGCCACGGAACGGGCCGCCGCCCTCCGCGCCGAACAGGCCGCGGCCCTGGAGGCCCTCCGCGGCGCCGGCACGGCCCTCCAGACCGGCCGCCAGGCCGCCGCGCACCTTGCGGAGCGGGAGGCTGCCCGCGCCGAGCTGGAGGCCCTCCAGGGCGCCGTCCGCCGCATGGAGGCCCGGCGCACTGAGCTGGACCGCGCCCGCCGCGCGGAGACGGTGCGGGCCGAGGCCCTGGCCGCAGAGGCCGCCCAGAAGCTCCTCGCGGACCTCGCCGCCGCCGAGGCGGGCCTCCAGGACGAGGTCCGGTCCCGCGAGGCCGCCCTGGCGAAAGCCACCGATGCCCTGGCGGAGGCCGAAGGCCACGAGATCCGCCGCGAGGAGCTGCGCCGCACCCTCGCCCGGCTGAAGGAACTCCAGCCCCGCCTGGCGGCCCTCGAGGCGGCCCGCGAGGAATCGAAGGCCACGGCGGTGGAACGGGGGCGCCTGGAGGACCGCACCGGCGAGGCCCGGCGGGCCCTGGACCGGGCGCAGCGGGACCTGGCCGCCCGCCAGGCCGAGCTCCAGGAGCTGAGGACCGAGGCCTCGCAATCCCTGGGCCGCGAGGGCCTCCTCTACCTCATCAAGAAGGTGCGGGGCCAGCGCTTGGAGCTCGACCGCCATCTCGCCGACACCACACGGGCCCAGGCCGCCCTCGACGAGGCCCTGGCGGCCCGGGAGGCGGCCCGGACCGCGGCCCTCGCCTCCCGGGAGCGGCTGCAGGCCCTGGTGGCGCGGCGCCTGGAGAGCCACGCCGCCCGCCTGGCGGAGTCCCTGGCGGACGGCCGGCCCTGTCCCGTCTGCGGCAGCCTCGACCACCCCCAGCCCGCCCGGGGCCTGCCGGACGGGACCGGGGACGCGGAACTGGCCGGGGCGCAGGCCCAAGAGGCCGCAGACGCCAGGGCCCTGGCGCAGGCCGAGGAAACCCTCCGCAGCCGGTCGGGCATCCTGGAGGCGGCCCGGGCCCGGCGGGACGTCCTGACGGAGGCCCTCGGCGAGCACGCCACCAGCTCCTCGGAGACGCTGACCGAGATCGAGGCGCGCCACCGGCGGGACTTGGATCGCAGCCGCACCGCCATCGCCCGGCTCCCGGAGGTGGAATCCGCGCTGGCCCAGGCCGAGCAGGCCCGGGAGCGGGCCGAGGGCGGGGTGGAGGCGGTGGCCCGGGAACTGTCCGCCGTCCAGCAGCGCGAGGCCGCGGCGCGGGAGCGGCTGAAGGTGCTGGAGGAGGGCCTGCTCGGAGAGCTGAGGGTGCCCGGGGCGCTCTCCACGCGGCTGGAACAGGCGGAGCGGGAACTGGCGGAGGCCGAGGCGGAGCTGACCCACGCCCGGGAGATCCGGAATGCCGCCCTGGCCTCCCTGGGCGAGGCCCGGGTCCGGCTCCAGGCCCACCAGGAGCGGGAGGCCGCCGCCCGGAAGGAGGCCGAAGGCCGGGAGTCGGCGTTCGAGGGCGCCCTGGCGAAGGCCGGGTTCCACGGCCGCGAGGATCACGCCCTCGCCCGGCGCGCGTCGGAGGAGACGGCGGCCCTGGCCGCGGAGTTGGAGACCCACGACCAGGCGCTGGCGGTGGCCCGGGATCGCGCAGCGCGGACCGCGGCCCAAGCCGAGGGGCTCGCGGCCCCGGACCTGCCGGCCCTGGAGGCCGCCCAGGCCGAGGCCCAGGCGCGGGCCGCCACGGCCGGGGAGGCCCTGGGGCAGGCCCAGTCCGAGGAGACGGCCCTGCAGCGGCTCGAGGCCGACCTCACCCGCCTGGTGGCCACCCGGGATGCCCAGGACCGGCGCTACCGCCTCGTGGCGGGACTGGCCCGCCTCGCCCGGG
>MTLD01001470.1_pt1 | contig 32743 bp, 29 predicted proteins | sample 1982471 | NCBI WGS metagenome assembly MTLD01 (sample SAMN05712604, study PRJNA340218) | biofilm metagenome | isolation source: sample SPM anode biofilm adapted to -50 mV | place: USA | collected 2012-02-03 | reverse complement strand
GGCGGGCCTGCACCTCCGCCTGCCAGGCCTCGGCCCAGGCCCGATGGCGGGGCTTGAGGGCGAAGTAGAGCCAGGGCATCCAGCTGAGCCGCCGCTGGTGCTGTTCCCGGAGGGCCGCGAGGTCGCGCATGGGCCCATGGTACGCGCTACCCTGGGCCATGCCCCACCTCGAGCCCCTGCCCACCTGGTCCTTCGCCCTCGGCGCCGTGACCACCCTCTTCTCGGTGCTGAACCCCATCAGCGGCGCCGCGGTCTTCGCGGCCTCCACGGCGGGGATGCCGGCGCCGGCCCTGCGCCGAAGCGCGCGGAAGGCGGCCCTCACGGCGGGGACGGCCATGGTGGCCTTCGCCCTGGTGGGCCAGTTCATCTTCAGCCTCTTCGGCTTCACGGCCCTGGCCATGCAGTTCGTGGGCGGCGTGCTGGTGCTCTACCGGGCCATCTCCATGCTCTACGGGGACGACCCCCGCGAGCGCAGCACCGAGGACGAGAAGGCCGAGGCGAGCCGCAAGCTGCCGGAGGACTTCGCCATCATCCCCTTCGGCATCCCGCTGCTGGCGGGGCCCGGCACCCTCTCCACGGTGATGGGCATGATCGCGGGCCTCAGCTGGTCCGAGTACGGCGTGGTACTGGTGGCCATCCTGCTGAACGCCTGGGTCGTCTACCTCTTCCTGCGCAACGCGCCGGCGGTGTTCGCCCGCCTGGGGGCCATCGGCACCAAGGTGGTGAACAAGCTCATGGGCCTCATCCTGGCCGCCGTGGCCATGCAGTTCCTCATCAACGGCGTGAAGGCCCTCGCCGTGGAGATCCAGCACGCGCCGGCGGCGGCCGCCGTGCTGAAGTAGCTACTTCAGCGCGGCCTCGATGGCGGCGACCAGTTCGGGGCTTTCGGGGGCGACCTTGCTGGGGAAGGCCTGGATCACCTGGCCGTCCTTCCCCACGAGGTACTTGTGGAAGTTCCACTGGGGCTCGCCGAAGCCCTTCGTGAGGAACTGGTACACGGGCGCCTGGCGGGGGCCCTTCACGTCGAGCTTGGCGAACATCGGGAAGGTCACACCGTACGTGGTGCTGCAGAAGGCCTGGATCTCGGCGGCGGTGCCGGGCTCCTGGGCGCCGAACTGGTTGCAGGGGAAGCCGAGCACCACGAGGCCCCGGTCGCGGTAGCGCTGGTAGAGCCGCTCGAGGCCCGCGTACTGCGGGGTGTAGCCGCAGGCGCTGGCCACGTTCACCGCCAGGACCACCTTGCCGCGGTAGGTGGCGAGGGCCTGGGGCTGGCCGGCCAGGGTGTCGAGGCTGAGGTCGTAGAGGGACATGGGGACCTTCCTTTCGGGGGCGGGGCCGCCCAGGGCGGCGGGAGCCAGGGCGAGGAGCGTCGCGGCAAGGGGGAACAGGCGCATAGGCCCTCCGGAGCCGAGAGTATAGGTCGCGACAGGGAACGCCGCCCAGGCGCTGATCTGGACAGCACCCTCAGGGCCAGGCCACCTGGAAGACCATGCGGCAGGGATGGGCCTGCCCCTCCAGGCGGGCCGGGCTGAAGCGCCAGGCCCGGGCCCAGGCGGCCAACTCGGCGGCGGACTCTGGCGGCCCGCCCTCCAGGCGCACCTCCGCTACGCGGCCGGTGGCGTCCAGGGTCAGTTCCAGGCTCACGGTGCCGGTGAAGCCGGGCAGGTCGGGCCGGGGCGGGATCTCCAGGGGCTCGGCGGGCTGGGCCTGCACCCGGGCGGGATCCTTCCCCGCGGCGGCCAGCCGCCGGGCCACCGTGTCGTCCAGGGCGGGTTCGGGCAAGGGGGCGGGGCGTCGGAGGAGCCGGGTGAGCCAGGACATGTCCCAGGATGCCACGGGCGGATCGCCGGGCCGGAGCGGCCCCTGGGCGGCGGGATCCCCCCGCCGGGATGGCGGGGGTGGGGCTTTCCCCGGGGATCGGGCAAGCTGGCTCCATGCGCCTGGAACCCCTGCAACAGCACTTCCGCGCCCGGCTCCGCCGGCGGATGTCCTGGATGATCGTCCTCGCCTTCGCGGCCCTCTTCACGGCCGTGCAGTTCCTCCTGGCCCCGGCCGGGCCCCAGCTCCGCCACCCCGGGCCGCTGGCCAACGCGCTGCTGATGCCGTTCTTCATCTCCTTCGCCTACGGCTTCCTGAGCCCCCTGCCCTGGCGCTGGACGGGCGACGACCGCAGCCGCGCGCCCTTCCTGCGGGGCTCGGTGCAGGCGCTCGGCTTCAACGGCGCCCTCATCACGGCCCTGGTCGGCCTCAGCTGGCTCCTGGTGGGGACCAGCCCCGCCAAGGCGGAGATCCTGGGCGGGGGGGCCGGGCACCCGATCTCCTTCTGGCGCATCCTGGGGTTCCAGCTCTTCGTGGGCGCGCCCATGATGACGATCATCGGCGCCATCATCTCCTTCGGGGAGACCACCACCGAGGAGAAGGAGGCCGCCGAGGCCCGCCTGGAGGAGGCCCAGTGGATCCTCCTGCGGGGCCAGCTCAGCCCCCACGTGCTGTTCAATTCCCTGAACGGCCTCGCGGAGCTGGTGCGCCAGGACGCCGTGGCCGCCGAGCAGGCCATCCTGGACCTCTCCGAGCTGTACCGCGCCCTGCTGCGCCACGGCGACCGCATGAAGGCGCCCCTGGGGGACGAGCGGCGCCTGGTGGAGCGCTACCTGGCGGTGGAATCCCTGCGCCTGGGACCGCGGCTGCGGGTGACCTGGGACTGGGACGGGGCCCTGGACCGGGTGGAGGCGCCTCCCTTCCTGCTCCAGCCCCTGGTGGAGAATGCCCTCAAGCACGGCCTGGCCCCCCACCTGGAAGGCGGCGAGCTGGCCATCTCCCTGCGCCGTCAGGGCGACGGCCTCTGCCTGCGGGTGGCGAACACCGGCCGGCCCATGCCCCTGGTGCTGGGCAACGGCGTGGGCCTGCGCAACCTGGAGGCCCGGCTCCGGCTGGCCTATGGCGCGGGCGCTTCCTTCCACCTGGGAACGGAGGGACCCTGGTCCGTGGCGACCCTCCGGCTCGCCACCCTGGAGACCCGGTGATGAGACCCCTGCGCGTGGCCCTCGCGGACGACGAGCCCCTGGCCCGGGCCCGGCTGGCCCGCCTGCTGCGGGAGGCCGGCTGCGAGGTGAAGGCGGAGTTCGCCGATGGACCCTCGGTCCTGGCCTGGCTGAGGGAGGCCCCGGAGCTGGACGCCCTCTTCCTGGACATCCAGATGCCCGGCGCCACGGGCCTGGAGGTGGCCGTGGAGCTGGAGGACTGCCGGCACTGCCCGCCGGTGGTGTTCGTCACGGCCTACTCCGAGCACGCCGTGCGGGCCTTCGAGGCGGCCGCCGCGGACTACATCCTGAAGCCCGTCTCCGCCGAGCGCCTGGCCAAGTGCCTGGCCCGCCTGCGGGAGGGCGGCCCGAAGCGCCACGAACCCGCCAGCCCCGCCCCCCAGCGCTTCCCCGTGAAGGCCGGGGAGGGCCACGTCTTCCTCGACCTCAAGCGCACCTCCCACTTCGAGGTGGAGACCGAGGTGGTGTGGGCCTGGGCGGGGGGCCACCGCCACCGCACCGCCTGGACCACCCTGGCCGAGGTGGAGGGGGCCTTCCCCGGGGCGGGGCTGCTGCGCATCCAGCGCCACCTGCTCCTCCGCCCCGAGGCGGTGCTGGGCCTGAAGCCCCTGGAGGGGGGCCGCGCTTCCGTCCGCGTGGCGGAGGGCCTGGATCTGGAGGTGAGCCGCAGCGCCACCCCCCGCCTGAAGGAGCTGCTGGGACTGTAGCCCGCCTGCGTTAAGCTGGCCTCATCTCACGAGGCTCCTATGCGGATCACGGCACTCACGGCGGTTCTGGCGGTTTCCGGCGCCCTCCTGGCGGGGGCCGATGCGCCCTTGACGAAGGTCCAGCAGGCCGAGGCCTTCCACCCCGAGGTGCCTACGCCGTCGCGGGCCGAGGTGGAGGCGGCCCTGGCCGCCCGGACGGCCCTGGAGGCCGCGAGCCCCTTCAAGGCCGTGCCCTTCCGTTGCGTGGGACCCATGGGCCAGGGCGGCCGCGTGGTGCAAATCGCGGCGGACGAACGGGCGCCCGAGCATTGGCTCGTGGCCTTCGCCACGGGGGGCCTCTGGTCCACGGCGGACGGCGGGAGCACCTGGACCTCCCTCTTCGACCGAGCCCCGGCGGCGGCCCTGGGCGACGTGGCGGTGGTGTGGGGCGCGCCGGGCGTGCCGAAGGTGATCTGGGCGGGCACCGGCGAGGCCAACGCCAGCCGCAGCACGTACGACGGTGCCGGCCTCTTCAAGTCCACGGATGGCGGGAAGACCTGGCAGGCCGCGGGCCTGGCCGACAGCCACCGCATCGCCCGCATCGTGGTGGACCGCGCGAACCCCGAGGTGGTCTACGTGGCCGCCCAGGGCCCCCTCTACACCGAGGGCGGTCAGCGAGGCGTCTTCAAGACCACGGACGGGGGCCGCACCTGGAGCCAGGTGCTGAAGGCCCCGGCCCGCACCGGCGCCGTGGACCTCATCCAGGACGTGAAGGATGCGGACACCCTCTACGCGGCGCTCTGGGAGAAGGACCGGAAGCCCGGGGATTTCCTGGAGAGCGGCCCGGGCTCGGGGATCTACAGGACCACCGACGGCGGCCGCACCTGGACGCGGCTGGGCCACGGGCTGCCGGAGGGGGCCACGGTGGGCCGGATCGGCCTGGCCCAGAGCCACCAGGACCCCCGGAAGCTCTTCGCCTTCGTGGACAACCAGACCCCGCTGCCGAAGGATGAGCAGGATCCCTACGCCGATCCCGAGGCGCTGACGCCCGCGAAGGTGGAGGCGATGACCGAGGCGGAGCTGGCGAAGGCCGAACCCAAGCGTCTGGACGCGTTCCTGCGGAAGCAGGGCTACGACGCCTCGGTCACGGCCCAGGAGGTGCAGGCCCGGCTGAAGGCCGGCACCCTCACGGTGAAGACCCTGCTGGCCTCCCTCGGCAATGCCGAGCGGGCCCTCATCGAGGCCCGCATCGTGGGGCCGGAGCTGTACGCCAGCGAGGACGGCGGCGCCACCTGGCACCGCACGCACAGGGACCGGCTGGAGCAGTTCACCTACACCTACGGCTACTACTTCGGCCAGGTGCGGGTGGATCCCGGGAATGACCGCCGCATCTACCTGCTGGGCATGCCCGCCATCGTCAGCGAGGACGGGGGCCGCACCTTCAAGGGCATGAACGGCGAGGACTGGGACACGGTGCATCCCGACCACCACGCCCTCTGGATCGATCCCCGGGATCCCGGCCGGCTGGTGCTGGGGAACGACGGGGGGCTGAACGTCTCCACCAACGGCGGCCGCACCTGGCGGGCCGTGAAGAACCTGCCCGTGGGGCAGTTCTATGCGATCACCACGGACCGTTCCGAGCCCTACCGGATCTACGGCGGCCTGCAGGACAACGGCGTGATGACCGGGCCCGCCGAGCCCCTCAAGCCGGGCCAGCAGAAGGAACGCTGGAAGGCCATCTACGGCGGGGACGGCGGCATGGTGCAGGTGGACACCAAGACCAACGGGACGGTGTACACGGAGTACCAGTTCGGCTCCATGGCGCGCATCGACGGCGGCGCGCCCACGGGCATCAAGCCCAAGCCCAAGCTCGGGGAGGCTCCCTACCGCTTCAACTGGGTGACGCCCCTGGCCCTCTCGCCCCATAGCTCCGACATCCTCTACACCGGGGCCCAGGAGGTGCTGCGGAGCCTGGACCGGGGGGCCACCTGGACCCGCATCAGCCCGGACCTCACCTCGAATCCCCGCCAGGGCAACGTGCCCTTCGGCACCCTCACCATGGTGGTGGAGAGCCCGAAGCGCTTCGGCCTGCTCTACGCCGGCACGGACGACGGCCGCGTGTGGGTGAGTCGCGACGGCGGCTACGCCTGGACCCGCTGCGAGAAGGGCCTGCCCGCGGACCGCTGGGTGACCCGCCTGGAGCCCAGCAGCCACGCCGAGGGCACCGTGTACGCCACCTTCAGCGCCTACCGGAACGACACGGCGGAGGCGCTCATCTTCAAGTCCACCGACCATGGCGCCACCTGGACCTCGCTGCGCGGCAACCTGCCTGCCGAGAACCTGAACGTGGTGCGGGAGGATCCGGCCAACGCCGACCTGCTCTTCGCGGGCTCGGACCTGGGCGTGTTCGCCAGCCTGGACGGCGGGAAGCGCTGGGAGGCCCTGGGGGCGGACCTGCCCCACGTGCCCGTGCATGACCTGGCCATCCAGCCAAAGGCCCACGACCTGGTGGTGGGCACCCACGGCCGCAGCGCCTGGGTGGCCCCCATCGGCGAGCTGGAGGCGCTGACGCCGGCGGTTCGCGCCGAGGCCGCCCACCTCTTCGAGCCCGCCAAGGTGGAGGCCCAGGCCTGGTGGAAGGAGGACCGGCCCACCTGGTTCGTGACCCGGGAACCCAAGGCCGAGGCCTTCTGGTTCCACCTGGCGAAGGCCGGGGACGCCACCCTGACCCTGGCGGACGCGAAGGGGGTCACGCAGCGCCGCTGGACCTTGAAGGGCGCCGCGGGCCTCAACCGCGTGGACTGGGACCTGCAAGTGGAGCCCGCCCTGCGGAAGGACCTGCCCCCCGGCCGCCGGCCCTTCGTCCTGGCGGGCGACTACACCCTCACCCTGGAGGCCGCCGGGAAGAAGCTGACGGCCAAGGTCACCGTGGCGAAGGCCAAGGACGCCCCGTCCGGCGAGGACGACGACGGGGCGGAAACGGAATCGGGGAAGTAGCTACTTCCGCAGCTTCATCAGGTCCAGGAAGATCACCAGGGCCATGAGGGAGGCCAGCAGGAGGAAGCCGCCGGTGAGGATCTTCTCCTTCAGGTCGAGGGAAAGATCCTTGCCGCGGACCCGCTCGAAGGCGAGGAGGGCCATGTGGCCGCCGTCCAGGGCCGGGATGGGCAGGGCGTTGAGAATGGCCAGCTGCAGGCTGATGGCCCCGCACATGAAGAGAAAGGTCTCCCAGCCGCTCTTGGCCGCCTGGCTGCCCTGGCGGATGATGCCGATGGGGCCGGCCACCTCGGCGCTGCGGGCCTGGAAGCTCACCAGCCGCTTGAGGAACTGGAACACCTGGCCCGTGAGGCGCCAGGTGGTGATCCCGGCGTAGCGGGCGCCCTCGAGCACGTCGCCCGGACGGAAGGCCCGTCGTTCCAGGGGGATGGGCACGGGGAACTGGCTGAAGCCCAGCCGGCCCTTGCCGCCCTCCAGCCGGGGGGTCAGCGCCATGGCGAGGGGCTTCCCGTCGCGGACGAGGCGGAAGGGGATGGGCTGGCCGGGGTGGGTCTGGATGTAGGCCACGGTGGCCTCCCAGGTGGCGCCCGGGAAGATCAGGGGCCCGATGGCCTGGATCTCGTCGCCCGCCTTCAATCCGCCCTGGTCGGCGGCGGAGCCGGCGGCCACGTCCACCACGGTCCAGGTCTCCTGCACCTTGGTGACCCGGGCCTGGCTGATGCCCACCAGGGTGAAGAGCACCAGGGTGGTGACCAGGTTGGACAGGATGCCGCCGCTGTAGAAGAGCATGCGGCGCCAGACGGGCTGCTTCAGGAAGCCGTAGGGATCCTCCGCGCCGGGCTCCTCGGGGTTGAAGCCCGCCAGCTTGACGTAGCCGCCCAGGGGCAGGGCGGCCAGGCGGACATCCGTCTCCTTCCAGCGGAACCCCGCCAGGCGGGGCCCGAAGCCCAGGGAGAAGACCTCCACGGGCATGCCCATGCGCTTGGCGGCCAGGAAGTGGCCCAGCTCGTGGAGGAAGATGAGGCCCCCCAGCATGAGGACGGGCCCCCAGAACCCCACCCCCGGCCAGTGGAGCTGGACGAGGGCCATGGCGCAGGCGGAGGAACTGAACACAGCGGCGGAGCGGAAGGACATGAACACCCTGGGGACTAGCGGGACGCGACCCACCCCTCAGCATGACGCCTCGCGGCGGCGTCCGCATCCAGGACCTGGTCCAGGGAGGCCAGGGGCTCGGCGGGCAGGGCCTCCAGGACGGCCCGGTCGCAGGCCTGGATGTCCCAGAACCCGATGCGCCGGGCCAGGAAGGCCGCCACGGCCACCTCGTTGGCGGCATTGAGGAGGGCGGGGGCCGTCCCGCCCGCCCGCAGGGCCTGGAAGGCCAGGTCCAGACAGGGGAATCGGTGCAGGTCCGGGGGCTCGAAGGTCCAGGTCCGGGCCTCGGTCCAGGGGTAGGGCGGCACGGGCCCCGGCTGCTGGTCCGGGTAGAGCAGGGCGTACTGGATGGGCAGCTTCATGTCGTTGGCGCAGACCTGGAGCTGGTAGCTGCCGTCCCGGAAGCCGACCATGGCGTGGACCTGGCTCTGGGGGTGGACGGTGACGCCCACCTGGTCCGCCGTGAGGCCGAAGAGGACCGAGGCCTCGATGACCTCCAGGCCCTTGTTCATGAGGGTGGCGCTGTCGATGGTGATCTTGGGCCCCATCTTCCAGGTGGGGTGGTTGAGGGCCTCCTCCACCGTGGCCGCCTGGAGGCGCGCCAGGGGCCAGTCCCGGAAGGGTCCGCCGCTGGCCGTGATGCGCACTTCGCGGAGGGTGGCCGGGTCGCGCCCGTCCAGCAGTTGGTGCAGGGCCGCGTGCTCGCTGTCCACCGGCAGCAACTCGCCCCCGCCGGCCCGGGCCGCCGCGTGCATGAGGGCCCCGCCCACCACGAGGGATTCCTTGTTGGCCACGCAGACCCGGCGGCCCGCCCGCAGGGCGGCTTCCGTGCTGGTCAGCCCCGCGCTGCCCACGAGGGCGGCCACCACGGTGTCGGCGTCCGGGTGCAGGGCGCAGGCCAGCAGGCCCTCGGCCCCCCAGTGGAACTCGGGCGCGTAGGAGAGCCGGGATCTCAGCCAGTCGGCGTCCTCCTGCAGGCCCACGGACACGGTGCGGGGGCGGAAGGCCTCGGCCTGGGCCAGGAGCAGCTCCCGGTTCCGCCCCCCCGCCAGGGCGACGACCGCCAGCCGGTCCGGGTGGGCCCGGACCACGTCCAGGGTGGCGGTGCCGATGCTCCCCGTGGAGCCGAGGAGGGCGAGGCGACGGAGGGTCAATTGAAGCCCAGGACGAAGTGGACGTACCCGTAGAGGACGGGGGCGGCGAAGACGAGGCTGTCCACGCGGTCGAGGATGCCGCCATGGCCGGGGATGGCCACGCCCACGTTGGAGTCCTTCACGCCGGCGCTGCGCTTCCAGGTGCTCTCCACCAGGTCGCCCAGCTGCCCTGCCACGCCCATGAGCAGGCCCAGGGCCAGGGCGTCCACCCAGGTCCACTCGGTGCAGACGGTCGCTATCATCAGGAAGGCCCCGGCCACGTTGCCGGCCAGGTTGCCGGCGGCGCCCTCCCAGCTCTTCTTGGGGCTCACCCGGGGCGCCATCTTGTGCTTCCCGAGGAAGGTCCCCACGAAGTAGGCGGCCGTGTCCCCCAGCCAGGTGATGACGAAGAGGGCCAGGACGAGCCGGCTGCCGGTCTTGGGCAGGGTGCCCTGCAGCATGAAGAGCTTCTGCTGGAAGCCCAGGCCGAAGCCCATGACGAGGGCTCCGAGCCAGGTGATGGCCTGGCTGGGCAGGGCCTCCTCCAGCTTGGGGTCGAAGAAGAGGGCCCCGAAGTGGACCACCAGGAAGCCCCCGGCGAAGACGGCCCAGAGAGGCAGGGGGTCTTCGCTGCCGGTGACGAGGAAGAAGTGGGCCAGGAGCCCCCAGGCCACCAGGAGCCCCGCAGCCAGGGAGGGGTTGAATCCGCGCACCCGGGCCATGAGGATCATCTCCCGCACGCCGCCCAGGATGGCCAGGGCCATGAGGACGAGGTAGGCCCAGGGGGCCCAGGGGCGATCCCCGTGCCAGAGCAGGGTGAGGAAGAAGACGGCGAAGACCAGGCCCGTGCCGACCCGGACGGTCATGTTCCTCTTGTCCACGGTGGGCGTGGTGCGATCGGGCATCAGAGGCCTCCGAAGCGGCGTTCCCGCTGGGCGTAGTCCTCCAGGGCCTCCCGCAGCTGGTCCGGACCGAAGTCGGGCCAGAGGCAGTCGGTCATGTGGAACTCGGCGTAGGCGGACTGCCAGAGCAGGAAGTTGGAGATGCGGTGTTCGCCGCTGGTGCGGATGAGCAGGTCCACGTCCGGCACGCCGGCGGTCCAGAGCCGGGCGCCCAGGGCAGCCTCGTCCACCTGGGCCGGGGCCAGGCCGTCGGCCACGCAGCGCCGGGCAGCCTCGACCAGTTCCAGGCGGCTGCCGTAGTTCACGGCCAGGTGGAAGGTCATGCCCGGATGTCCCGCCGTGGTGGCCTCCAGGTGGCGGATGTCCTGCCGGATGCCCTCGGGCATGCCCTCCAGGGAGCCCAGGTGGTGGAACCGGATGCCCTTCCGCGCCAGCTTGGGGACGAACATGCGCAGGTACATGCGCAGGAGGGCCATGAGGGCCCCCACCTCCAGGGCGGGGCGCTTCCAGTTCTCGGTGGAGAAGGCGTAGAGACTCAGGTGCTGGATCCCGGCATCCGAGGCGGCCTCCAGGATGCGCTCCACGGCCTGCACCCCGGCCTTGTGCCCCTTGATCCGGGGCCAGCCCCGCTGGGCCGCCCACCGGCCGTTGCCGTCCATGATGATGGCGACGTGGGTGGGTACGGTCATCGTGGGCCTAGAGGGAGGGGGTGAGGGTCCGCCCCTCGTGGACGGCCTCGCGTATCCCCGCAGGGGATACCGAGATGATGGCCACATGGGTCGGGATGCTCATCGTGGGCCTAGAGGGGAGGGGGTGAGGGTCCATCCCTCGTGGACGGCCTCGCGTATCCCCGTAGGGGATACCGAGATGATGGCCACATGGGTCGGGATGCTCACGGATGCGGATCCTCGGAAGTGAAAAAGGTCATGCTAACACGGGGGTTGCCGACGAGACGGGGAGGGGCTGGCCCTGGAAGCCCCCGTGCTAGGCTTGTTCCCACCCATTTCCCGGCGACCGCCCATGGTTCAGTTCAATACGCGTGCCAACGAGATCCTGCTGAAGCTGGTCTACTACGGCCCGGGCCTGTCCGGGAAGACGACCAACCTGCAGTCCCTGCACGCCATGTGCACGGACACCCAGCGGGGCGAGCTGTTCTCCGTGAACACCCAGGAGGATCGCACCCTCTTCTTCGACCTGCTGCCCATCAACCTGGGCTACATCTACGGCAACGCCATCCACCTGCAGATCTACACTGTGCCCGGCCAGGTGCAGTACGACGCCAGCCGCCGGGTGGTGCTGGGCGGGGCCGACGGCGTGGTGTTCGTGGCGGATTCCGCCGAGGCCAAGATGCAGGAGAACGTCGACTCGCTGTCGAACCTGTACCACAACCTCAACGCGAACCGCCTGAACATCAAGCAGATCCCCTTCGTCATCCAGTACAACAAGCGCGATCTGCCCGACGCCATGGCCGTGGGCGTGATGAACCGCCGCCTGAACTTCCGGAGCGTGCCCTACTTCGAGTCCGTGGCCAACCGCGGTACTGGCGTGCTGGAGACCTTCCTCGCCATCACCCGCGAGACGGTGGGCTACACCTTCAAGAAGTACCACCTGGACAAGAAGATCAAGGACTTCGACGAGATGCTCAACCTCATCGAGTCCAACGTGCGCTCCAACCTGCGGGAGTTGCCGCCGCAGCCGGAGCCTTCGGCCCCCCCCACCGCGGAGGCCACGGTGCTGCGCCACAGCAACGTGAGCGTGGCGGACCTGGTGCCGGGCAAGGTGGCGGACGCCCAGGAGCTGCTGGAGGACGCGCTCAAGTCCAACATGGAGACGGCGCGGCTCTACTCGGAGCTGAAGCAGGCCAAGGAGAGCCTGGAGAAGAAGAACGAGGAGCTGAGCCAGCTCTACACCCAGCTGGACCGGGCCAACCAGGACAACCTGAAGACGCGGAAGTACCTCGAGGGCCTGGTCCAGAACATGGGCGAGGCGGTCATCTCCTTCACGGCCGACGGCAAGATCCTCACCTGGAACGCCGCGGCCGAGCGGATCTTCGGCTACACCCGCCCCGAGATCGTGGGGCGCAACATGGCCCAGCTTTCGCCGGACCGCCTCCTGTCGGAGCTGGAGGTGGCCCTGCAGCAGGTGGGCCGGGGCCAGGTCGTGCGGGACATGGAGACCACCCGGATGCGCAAGGGCGGCGTGGCCTTCCCGGCCAGCGTCACCTACGCCCCGGTGCGGGGCGGCGACGATCGCGTGCTGGCCTACTCCGCCCTGGTGCGCGACCTGGGCGAGAAGAAGGCCCTGGAGGAGCGCCTGGTGCATTCCCAGAAGCACGAGGCCCTGGGCCGCCTGGTGCCGGCCCTCTTCCATGAGGCGGCGAACCGGCTGACGCCCGTGCTGCTGGAATCGCGGCTCATCGCGGAATCCGCCCTGGATCCCCACCAGGCGGAGCAGGCGGCGCGCCTGGTGAAGGCGGTGGATTCGGTCCAGGCCCTGCTCCTGCCCCTCCAGACCGTCCTCAACCCGCCGGCCCCGCACCGGGAGGCCCTCCAGCTGAACGAGCTGATCCAGGACGCGGCGAGGCTGGTGGAACTCAAGGCCCAGCGGATGGGAGCCAGCCTGGAGCTGAATCTCGAGGTTGGCCTGCCCGAGGCGGCGCTGGACCGGACCTTGATCTTCCAGGCCCTCACCAACCTCTTCCTGAATGGCCTCCAGGCGGTGTCCCTGAGTCCCGTCAAGCGGGTGCGGGTGGCCAGCCGCCGGGTGGGGGACAGCCTCCAGGTGGTGGTCCAGGACTCGGGCCCGGCCCTCCCGGATGGCCAGCAGGCCAGCCTCTTCGATCCGGCCTCGGCCACCACGACGGAGGGTCTGGCCCTGCCCGTGGCCGAGACCATCGCGCGCCTGCACGGCGGGCGCCTCACCCTCCGGAGCCAGGACGGCCTGGGGAACGCCTTCCTGCTGGAGCTGCCCGCCACCCAGGCTGCGCCGACTCCGGCCGCCGCCCCCAGGCAGGGGCTCGGCGGGCGGCGTGCCCTCGTCGTGGACGACGAGAGCTTCCTCCTGGAGTGCCTGGTGGACGCCCTGACCGCCTGGGGCGTGGAGGCCGTCGCCTGCACCCAGGGCGAAGAGGCCGTCCGGCACCTGGAGCAGTCGGATGCCTGCGATTTCATCGTGTCCGACATCCGGATGCCCGGCCTCTCCGGCATGGACCTCTTCGCGTGGCTGAAGGCGAACCGGCCTGCGATGGCGCGACGCATCCTCTTCACCACCGGCGATGCCTTCGATGCGCAGACGCGGGGTTTCCTCGAGTCGAACAGCGTGCCGCACCTGGGTAAGCCTTTCGATCTACGCCAGCTCAAGCAGAGTCTCGAGACGCTGGTAGAGACTCCGATCGAGGCGTGACACCAGGCCTTGGGGCATAATGGGGGGCTTCCACAGCCCGTCATCTCCGAGGAGGAGCGTTATGCAGCGCAGCTGGGTCATGGCATTGATCGTCGGGTCGGGGCTCCTCGCCCAGACTCCTCCCCCGGAACCGCCTCCTGCCCCCGCCCCCACGGCCCCGGCCCCTGAGGTCAAGCCCCAGGAGCCCAAGCCCGAGACGCCGAAGGCCCCCGAGCCCGCGGAGGCGAAGCCGGCAGCGCAGGAAGCGGCTGTCGCCGCGCCCGAGGCGAAGGCCGCGGCCGTGGAGGCGAAGCCCTTCGACCAGTGGCGGCCCACCCAGCGCAAGTACGCCTACGACCTGGACCGCGCGGCCCTAGCCGCCCACGAGCTGGGCTACTACCGCAGCCACCCGAAGGCCATCGAGGTCCGCGACGCCCTCGAGGCGCTGGTGGGGGTGAAGGACGCCCTGCCGGACAAGGCCAAGGAGGGCCTCGCCCCCGTGGAGGCCTACCTGGCGGCCTTCTACGCCAACCACGGCCCCTACGACGCCGAGGGGAAGAAGGTCCTGATGGAGGGCAAATGGAAGGGCCTGCGCGGCCTGGCCCTGGCTGCCACCAAGGCCGGGTCCCGCACCGGCGACCCCGCCACCAAGGGGCTCGAGGGCCGGCTGGCGCGGGTGCGCGGCCTGCTCTTCGATCCCAAGGTGGATGCGGCCGCGCCCACCTGGGCCGAGCCTGAAGCCGCCCAGGGGAAGAAGGCCCGGAAGGCGAAGGCGCCCAAGGCCCCCAAGGCCCCCGAGGGCTTCCGCGAGCAGAAGGCCATCCTGGCCTGGTGGGTCAAGCAGGCCATGCACTATGTGGACGACACCCCCCAGGACGTGGAGATCAAGGGCGAGAAGAAGAAGCGCCTCCTGCCGGATCCCGTCCAGACCAAGGCCCTCGGCGGCCTTGTCACCTGGCTGGATCGCGAGGACATCGAGGTCCTCCGCGATCCCGGCATGGGCTGGCTGGACCTGCGCCGCCTCGCCACCGGGCCGGGCGTGGACCAGGGCCGGGCCGGCTTCGGCCTCCTGGACCACGCCGGCGACATCGTGGCCGCCAAGGCTCCCGAAGGCGCCCCCGCCGCCCTGCCCCTGCTGCCCGTGCTGCAGCCCGTCATGGGCGAGAGCAAGTTCAGCAAGGGCGACGAGAAGCGGGCCATCCTGGCCGAGGTGAAGCTGCTGCCCCCCGCCGCCACCCTGGCGGAGCAGATGGCGGCCTTCGAGAAGCTGGGCCGGAGCCGGGGCTTCGAGGCGAAGTAGCCGCGATCTGGACCGTGGGAAGGGGCGCTCCGGCGCCCCTTCTCCGCGTCAGTCCTCGCCGCGCCGCTGCTTGCCCTCCGGATCGAACTGGTAGCCCACGCTGCGGATGGTGTGGATCCACCGGGGATGGTGGGGATCCTCCTCGATGGCGCGGCGGATGCGCACGATGAAGTTGTCCACCGTGCGGCTGGTGGGGTAGGCGTCCTCGCCCCAGACCTTGTCGAGGATGTCCGCGCGGCTCACCACCTGGCCCGGGCGCTCCACGAGGAGCTTGAGGATCATGCATTCCTTCACGCCCAGCTGGAACGGCCCGACGGGGCCCTCCCCGCAGAAGTTGTCAAAGTCCACCCAGTTCGCGCCGAACTTCTGGCGGCTGCCCATGTCCCGGTTCTTGTACCAGGCCTCCCGACGGAGGATGGCCCGCACGCGGAGCAGGAGCTCGCGGACCTGGAAGGGCTTGCCCAGGTAGTCGTCGCCGCCGGTCTCGAAGCCGTGGACGCGGTCATCCTCGGTGTTCTTGGCGGTGAGGAAGAGGATGGGGGTGAAGTTCTTGGCCTCGCGCACCCGCTCGCAGACGCTGAAGCCATCCATGCCCGGCAGCATGACGTCGAGGATCACCAGGTCGAAGGTCTCGGCCAGGATGCGCTTCAGGGCCTCGTCCCCCCGGGGGATCCAGGTGCAGGGGAGCCCCTCCAGCTCGAGGTTCAGCTTGATGCCCTCGGCGAGGCTGAGCTCGTCTTCCACCAGCAGGATCTTGGGGTCGGCCATGGGGACTCCGGGCGATGGCTTCGATCCTACTAGAATGGCCCTGTCCCCGGAGCGCCCATGGAGCCCTACCTCAGCATCGTCATCCCCATCTACAACGAGGAGGAGAACATCCCCGCCCTGTGGGAGCGCCTCTCGAAGGTGATGGCCGAATCCTTCGCCGATCCGGCGAAGCCCTGGGAAGTCGTGTTCACGGATGACGGAAGCCGGGACCGCAGCCTCTCCATGCTGGTGGAGCTCGCCAAGGCCGAGCCGCGGATCAAGATCGTGGAGTTCAACCGCAACTATGGCCAGCACAGCGCCATCTTCGGGGCCTTCGCGGAGACCCGCGGCCGGATCGTCGTCACCCTGGACGCGGACCTGCAGAACCCCCCCGAGGAGATCCCCAAGCTGGTGGCCAAGGTGGAGGAGGGCTACGACGTGGTGGGCGGCTGGCGTCAGGGCCGCCAACAGAACGACAGCTTCTTCCGCACCATGCCCAGCAAGATCGTCAATGCCGTCACCCGGAAGACCACGGGCGTGAAGCTGCACGACTACGGCTGCATGCTCCGGGCCTACAGCCGGGAGGTGGTGAACGCCATGCTGCTCTGCAAGGAGCGGTCGAGCTTCATCCCCGCCCTGGCCAACAGCTTCGCCAAGCGCATCACGGAAGTGCCCGTGGCCCACGCGGAGCGGGCCGCCGGCGAGAGCAAGTACGGGCTCTGGAAGCTCATCAACCTCCAGTTCGACCTGCTCACCAGCTTCTCCCTGCTGCCCCTGCAGATGCTCTCCGTGCTGGGCGTCCTCATCGCCTTCCTCGGCTTCGCCCTCTTCGTGGGCCTCATGGCCTACCGGTTCCTCCATCCCGAGGGCACCGTGGGCGGCGTGTTCAGCCTCTTCGCCCTGCTCTTCTTCTTCGTGGGGGCCCAGTTCATCGCCTTCGGCCTGCTGGGGGAGTACATCGGCCGGATCTACCAGGAGGTCCGCGACCGGCCCCGGTACATGGTGAAGAAGGTCCACCAGTCCGAGTAGCCTCCTAGGCCGGGTCTTCGTCCTCGCCGCTCCAGCCCTCCCCCTCCTCCTGGGCGGGGCGGTCGGGGATCGCGTAGCGCTCGCTGGCCCAAGCCCCCAGGTCGCGGGTCTGGCAGCGCTCCGAGCAGAAGGGCTTCCAGGGGTTCCCCTCCCAGGGGGTGGGGGTCCGGCAAAGGGGGCAGGGGCGAAGTGTCATCCCTCCAGAGTATCCGGGAGGGCATGGGGTATTAATGTGAAGAAAATATGAGTCAAAAAATGAAGATCCTGTTGACAGGGCCGCCGCATCCCCTACCATGAGGGATCGGGCGGCCTCGAGCTGCCCTCGAAACAGGAACCGGAGGCAGGACATGGGCAAGATCATCGGCATCGACCTGGGCACCACCAACAGCTGTGTGGCCGTCATGGAGGGCGGGCAGCCCAAGGTGATCCCGAACCCCGAGGGCTCGAACACCACGCCGTCCGTGGTGGGCTTCAACCCCAAGACCAGCGAGCGGCTCGTGGGCGCCCCGGCCAAGCGGCAGGCGGTGGCCCAGCCCAAGAGCACCATCTACTCCATCAAGCGCTTCATGGGCCTGCCCTTCGCCGACTCCGACAAGGAGCAGAAGCTGGTGCCCTACACCGTGGAGCGGGCCGACAAGGGCGGCTGCGCCGTGGTGGTGAACGACAAGCACCTCAGCCCCGAGGAGATCAGCGCGGTGGTGCTGTCCAAGATGAAGGAGGCCGCCGAGGCCTACCTGGGTGAGAAGGTCACGGAGGCCGTCATCACCGTGCCCGCCTACTTCAACGACGCCCAGCGGCAGGCCACCAAGGACGCCGGCGCCATCGCGGGCCTGGACGTGAAGCGCATCGTCAACGAGCCCACGGCCGCGGCCCTGGCCTACGGCCTGGACAAGAAGAAGGACGGCACCATCGCCGTCTTCGACTTCGGCGGCGGCACCTTCGACATCAGCATCCTCGAGGTGAGCGAGGGCGTGGTGGAAGTGAAGTCCACCAACGGCGACACCCACCTCGGCGGCGACAACGTGGACCAGGCCATCATCGACTGGCTGGCGGACGAGTTCCAGAAGGCCGAGGGGATCGACCTCCGCAAGCAGGCCGACGCCATGCAGCGTCTCAAGGAGGCCGCCGAGAAGGCCAAGATCGAGCTCTCCAGCACCACGCAGACCGACATCAGCCTGCCCTACATCACCGCCGACGCCAGCGGCCCCAAGCACATCAACCAGACCCTCAGCCGCGCCAAGTTCGAGCTGATGATCGAGCCCATTCTCCAGAAGCTGAAGGCGCCCTGCGAGAACGCCGTGAAGGACGCCAAGCTGGCCCACCACGAGATCGACGAGGTGGTGATGGTCGGCGGCTCCACCCGCATCCCCAAGGTGCAGGAGATGGTGAAGCAGATCTTCGGCAAGCAGCCCAACAACAGCGTGAACCCCGACGAGGTGGTGGCCGTGGGCGCCGCCGTGCAGGCCGGCGTGCTGGCGGGCGACGTGAAGGGCGTGCTGCTCCTCGACGTGACGCCCCTGAGCCTGGGCATCAACGCCAACGGCGGCCAGATGAGCGTCATCATCCCCCGCAACACCACCATTCCCACCAAGCGCTCGGAGATCTACACCACCGCCGTGGACAACCAGCCCGGCGTGGACATCGAGGTGTTCCAGGGTGAGCGGCCGGTGGTGGAGGGCAACAAGCTGCTGGGCCAGTTCCACCTGGGCAACATCGCGCCGGCGCCCCGCGGCATGCCGCAGATCGAGGTCATCTTCGACATCGACGCCAACGGCATCGTCCACGTCACCGCCAAGGACAAGGGCACGGGCAAGGACGCCAGCATCACGCTGACGGGCAGCACGGGCCTCTCCAAGGAGGAGATCGAGGCCAAGGTCCGCGACGCCGAGTCCCACAAGGCCGACGACGAGGCCCGCAAGGCCATGCTCGAGGAGAAGAACCACCTCGACCAGATGATCTACCAGGTGGAGAAGCTGCTGAAGGAGAGCGGCGACAAGCTGCCCGAGGCCGACAAGAAGGAGGCCGAGGCGGCCGTGGTGGAGGCCAAGGAGGCCCTCGCCAGCCTGGACAAGGACCGCATCAAGAAGGCCCTCGAGAACCTCACGGCCAAGAGCCACAAGCTCGCCGAGAGCCTCTACAAGCAGGAGCCCCCGGCGGACGGCGGCGCCCCCGGCGCGCCCACCGGCCAGGGGAAGAAGGGCGACGACGACGTGATCGATGCGGAAGTGGTGAGCTAGCCTTCCTGCGAAAAAAGGGGAGCCGTGCGGGCTCCCCTTTTTGTGGCTAAAAGAAATCTTAGTGCCCTAGACTAAAGCCATGTCCCACCCCGACTACTACAAGATCCTGGGCGTACCCCGGTCGGCCTCGGAGGAGGACATCAAGAAGGCGTACCGGAAGCTGGCGCGGAAACACCATCCGGACCTGAACCCCGGCGACGCCAAGGCCGAGGCGGCCTTCAAGCAGCTCACCGAGGCCAACGAGGTCCTCTCGGACCCGGAGAAGCGGAAGAACTACGACACCTACGGCGATCCGGCCGGTCCGGGCGCCCAGGTGCCCCCCGGCTTCAGCGGGGGCGGGGGCTTCTCCTTCGAGGACCTCTTCACGGGTTTCGGCGGGCGGCCCAACCGCCACGGTCCGGAGCGGGGCGAGGACCTGGTCCACGCCGTGCGCCTGGGGTTCCGCGAGGCCTTCGAGGGAACGCGCCTGTCCCTCCGCATCAACCGCTCGGAGCCCTGCCTGACCTGCCGGGGGACCGGGGAGTCGGGCCGGAAACAGGAGACCTGCCGCACCTGCCAGGGCAAGGGCCGCCTGGGAGGCGGCGGGGGCTTCCTCGCCTTCGGGCGGCCCTGCCCGGATTGCGGGGGCCGCGGCGTCCGGGTGCCCCCTTGCGCCGAGTGCAACGGCACGGGCCGCCATCCTCGCCAGGAGACGGTCACCATCGCCATCCCGCCGGGCGTGGAGGACGGCGCCCGCCTGCGGGTGCCGGGCAAGGGCGAGGCGGGCCGCCGGGGCGGCGGGCCCGGGGACCTCTACCTCCAGATCGGCATGGATCCGAACGGGCGCTTCGAGCGCAAGGGACCGAACCTCTACGTGCGCCTGCCAGTCAGTTTCAGCGAGGCGGCCCTGGGAGCCAAGGTGGAGGTGCCCACGCCGGAGGGCCATTCCACCATCAAGGTGCCCCCCGGCACCCAGACCGGCGCCCGCCTGCGGCTGAAGGGCCAGGGGATGCCGATTCCCAAGTCCGCCCAGCGGGGCGATCTCTTCGCGGAGATCCAGGTGGTCACGCCGCAGATCCAGGACGAGCGGAGCAAGGAACTGCTGCGGGAGCTGGCGGAGCTGAACGATGCCGCCGTCCAGGCGCAACGAGGGCACCATGGTTAAAGATCCGAGGATGGGCGCCTACATGATCGGGGTGGTCTCCACCCGCTATGGCGTGCACCCGCAGACGCTGCGCCTCTACGAGCGGGAGGGCCTGCTCTGCCCCAGCCGCACGGAGGGCAAGACCCGTCTCTACAGCGACGAGGATCTGGAGCGCCTGGAATTCATCCTCAACCTCACGCGGGATCTGGGGGTGAACCTGGCCGGCGTGGAGGTGGTCCTGGGGCTTCGGGACCGCCTGAACCGCCTGCAGGAGGAGCTGGAGCACATGGCCCAGGCCATGGAGGCTGCGGGGCTGAAGGAGGTGCACCGGCCTTCCGCCGCGGCCACCGGCCTCGTGAAGCTGACTCACCACGGGTTGCGCAAACGCTCCTGAGCGCCCTGCAGGGGTGTCCGGCCTTGGTATGCTGGACCCTCCCCCAAGGTGATCCGTGCCCCTCCGGCATCTCGAAGAGCGATCGCTCGACAAGTACTTCGACTCCATCCGCCACCTGCCGCTGCTGACGGCTGAGGAGGAGCGGAAGTACGGCCGGATGTGGCAGCAGGATCGCAATCCCGAAGGCCTGCGGGGCCTCGTGGAGGGGAACCTGCGCTTCGTGGTGAAGGAGGCCCGCAAGTTCGAGGGCATGGGCCTGGACCTGCTCGACCTCATCAGCGAGGGGAACCTGGGCCTCATCGAGGCCGCCAAGCGCTTCGATCCCGATCGGCTGAACAAGTTCCTCACCTACGCCTCGTGGTGGGTGCGGCAGGCCATCTTCCACGCCCTGGCCGAGCATGGGAACAAGATCCGGCTGCCCCAGAAGGTGGCGGGCCACCTGGTGCAGCTGAACCGCGTGACCCAGCGCCTGAGCCAGGAACTGGGCCGGACGCCGCTGCTACAGGAGATCGCCGATTCCGCGCACATGAGCGTCGAGGAGGTGGAGCGGCTGCAGCTGCTCCAGCAGACGACCTCCACCGTGTCCACAGAGCAGGGCCTCGGCGACTCGGATCTCACCGTGGGGGACAGCCTGGAGCAGGAGGTGGAGCCCTCCGCCATGTACACCCTGAACCAGGAGGCCTTCCTCCAGCAGATCGAGGCCAGCCTCGCCTCCCTCAGCGAGAAGGAGCGGACGATCATCTCGCTGCACTTCGGCCTGAACGGCGACGACCCCCTCACGCTGGAGCAGATCGGCAAGCGCTTCGATCCGCCCATCTCCCGGGAGCGGGTGCGCCAGCTGGAGGAGCGGGCCTTCGCCCGCATCCGCGAGCGGCGCCGCGAAGTGCTCGGCGGCTTCCTGCGCGGGGACACACCGTGAGGGGAAGGCCGGACTGCCCCCGATGCCAGGGGCGGGGTGTGATCCTGGATCCGGACCCGCTCAAGCCGGCCCGCCTCTGCGGCTGCGTACCCGAGGGGCAGCAGGCCGCGGCGGACGTGGGCCTGCCCACGCGGTACCGCGAGGCCGACTTCACCCGTTTCTGGAAGTGGTGGAACAACGTCCAGGCCAGCCACGCCCGCACCCTGCTGGACCGGGTGGGCGACCTGGAGGACCTGCTGGCCCGTCCCCTCGACGAGGTGGGCGAGGTGGAGGGCCGGGAGGAACTGTCGAAGCTGCTCCAGGCTCTGCGCCGGAAGCCGGAGCATGGCATCCGTCCGGCCGGGGCCGAGGGCCTGGCCCAGTGGGCCACCACCGGCAAGCACCGCTTCCGCCACGGCTGGGAGCTGTGGTGGATCCACGGACCCGCCCAGAGCGGCCGCAGCACCCTGGCCGCCGCGGCCCTGCGGGCCTGGGCCGAGCGCACGGGGCGGAGCGTCCGCTACGTCTCCGTCCGGGCCCTCAGCCAGGCCATCAAGGACGCCTACTACGATGTGCGCAGCTACCAGAACCAGGCCTTCCAGAGCGTGCGCGACCTCATCGAGCCCCTGGAGGCCCCGGGCCTGCTGCTGCTGGACGACTGGGACCGCATGGACTCGGACATCCGCGTGGCCGCGGCCCTGGCCCAGCTGGTGGACCACCGCTACGGCGAGGAGCTGCCCACGCTGCTGACGGCCGCCGTGCCGCCCGAGGCCCTGGAGCGGCGGGAGGGCCATCCCCTGGCCCGGCTGGAGGACGCCAGCCTCCTGGAGCGGCTGCGGGGCGCTGAGCGCGTGGAGATGGTGCCCGCCCTCAAGCCGTGGATCGACCGGCTGGCGAGGCCATGAAGCCGCTGCTGAGGCGTCTGCTCCGCCTCCACCTCACCCGCACGCCGGCCCTCTGGGCAGCGGTGGCGGGCCTGACCCTCCTCCTGGGCTGGGGCACCCTCCGCGTGGAGCGGGCCCTGGACTTGATGAGCCTGCTGCCCACCCAGAACCCCGCCGTGCGCGCCAACCTGGAGGCCGGCGTGGGCCAGCAGGAGCTGCTCTGGCTGGTGGCCGAAGGGAACGACGCGAACCTGGACGACCGCCGGGCCTGGGCGGAGGATCTGGTGGACCGCCTCCTGACCCGGGGCAACCTGCCCATGAACGGCCTGGCCTCCGAGGGCCGCCTCTCCGATCCCGTGCCCGTGCCGGGCCCCGGCGGCGTGAGCCCCTGGCCCGCCCTGCTGGCCGTAGGGGCCATTCCCGAGGGGGATCCGGCCGCGGGCCGCCTGACCACGGAGACCCTCTACACCCTGGCCCCGGCCTGGCTGGGCGACCGCCTCGGCCCCCTGAAGGACCCCGCCGAGGTGGCGCGGCGCCTCGAGGCCACGGCCCGGGCCCTCCGCTCACCCGAACCCCTGCAGGCGGCCCTGGCCCGCCTGGATCCCCTGGGCCTGCGGGACCTGGCCCCCCAGAACGGCGAGGGCATGGGCAAGGCCCGGGAACTGGGCCGGGCCTTCACCCTCCGCATGCGCACGGGCTACTTCGAGACCAAGGACGGCCGCATGGTGCTGGTGCCTCTGGTGGCGGGGTTCCCTGCCACGGATACCCGGGCCACCCAGCGGGTCCTCCTTTGGCTGGGCCGCGGCGCCAAGGGGGCTCTGCCCGCCCGGGCGACGCTGAAGGAGGCTGCGGCCGCCCTGGCGCCCACGGCGGACCGGCCCTTCCCCCTCGAGGTGACGGGCGCCCATGCCATCACGGCCTGGGAATCCAACCGGCTCTCCTGGGAGGTGGCCCTCAGCCTGGCCTTCAGCTTCGTCCTCATCGGGCTCGTCTACTGGCTGGGTTTCCGCACCCTGGCGGGCTACGGGTTCGTCATGGGACCCCTGGTGGTGGGCATGATCTGGGCCCTGGGCCTCACCGGCTGGGTGCTGGGGCGGCTCAACCTCATGGCCGCGGGCTTCGGCGCTGTGCTGCTGGGCGTGGGCGACGACGTGGGCATCCTGCTCTTCAGCCGCTACCGGGACGAGCGCCGGGCGGGCCGCGGCAAGACCCGGGCCCTGCGGGCCGCCCTTCTGGGCACGGGCCCCGGCGTGGTGGCGGGGGCCCTCTCCACCTCCTTCGCCTTCCTGGCGCTGGCCTTCGCACCCTTCCCCGGCATCCGCGACCTGGGCCTCACCACGGGCCTGGGCCTCCTGGCCTGCCTCGCGGCCACCTTCCTCCTGCTGCCGCCGCTCCTGCTCTGGCTGGACCGGGGCCGCGGCACCTTCGCCCCCGGCCCGCCCGCACCCCTGCCGAAGCGCCGGCCCTGGACCCCCTGGGCGGCCCTGGCCCTGCTGGCCTTGGCGCTCATCGGCGCGCCCCGCACACGCTGGCAGGAGGATCTCCGCCGCTTCCGGGCCCAGGGCAACCCCGCTCTCACCTTGCAGACGCGCCTCACGAAGACCCTGGGCGCCAGCCTCCAGCCCCTGGCCCTGCAGATCCCCCTGGAGGATCCGGACCGCCTGCCCGCCCGCTGGAACCGACTGAGCCCGCTCCTCCGGCAGGCCGGCGTACCCATGCCCGACTGGAAGAGCCTCGATCCGGAGCTGCGGCACACCCTCGGTTCGGAGACCTGGCGCCGCCGCGTGCTCGAGGAGGCGGCCCGGGCCGGCCTGGATCCCGCGGCCCTGGAGGGCCCCCTCACGGCCCTGGGCACGGCCGCCTCCGATCCCGTGTTCCCCGTGAAGGCCCTCCAGGCGCTGCTGCCCCGCTCGGACCAGCCCGATCCACCCCACGCCTGGAACCTCTGGGACGCCCTGCGGGGGAATCCCCGGCCCGCACCCCTCCCGCCCGCCCTGACCATCCCCCTGCGCCTGGACGAGGCCACCCTCAACCGTCTCACGCCGGAAGTGGAGGCCGCCGGGGGCCGCTTCGTGGGCACCCAGCCCCTCTTCCGCGTCGTGAAGGACATCGCCAAGGACGCCGTGCGGCAGGCGGTCCTCCTGGCCCTGGCCGGCATCTTCGCGGTGATCGCCTTCTTCGGGCGCAGCCTGCGCTTCGCGGCCCTGGCCGTGGTGCCCCTGGCCGCCAGCCAGGCGGGCGTCTTCGGGGCCCTGGGTTGGGCCGGGGAGCCGCTGACCTTCCTCTCCCTCATGGCCATCCCCATCGCCCTGGGGGTGAGCGTGGACACGGCCTTCAACCTGCTGCACCGGGCCCGGGCCGAGGCCGACGCCGCCCAGCGCGTGGCCCGGGTGAACGCCGTCTGCGCCGGCACCACCCTGGCCGGCTTCGGCGGCATGGTCTTCAGTGGCTACCGCGGCCTGCGGGGCCTGGGCCTGGCCTGCCTGGGAGGCGTGGCCCTGGCCCTGGCCCTCACTCAGTGGCTGCTGCCCCGCCTGCTGGCGAAGTGGCCGCTGGAGCAGCGGCCGAAGGAGCGCCCCCGATGAACCCCCTGCCGTCCCGCCTGGCCACCCGGGTGGCCGAGGCCCCCGTGCCCGCCGCCGAGGTGATGGCCCTGGCCCTCTACGACCCCGACCACGGCTACTACCGGCGGGCCGAGGGCCCCTGGGGTTTCGAGGGCAAGGACTACTACACGGCCCTGGACCTGGGCCCCCTGCTGGGGCAGACCCTGGCCCTGCGTCTCGAGGCGGCCTGGGAGCGGCTGGGACGGCCCGCGCACTTCACGGCCCTGGAGCCCGGCGCCGGCCGGGGCTGGCTGGGCCGCGACCTGCTGAACGCCGCCTCCGGCCCCTTCGCCGAGGCCCTGGTGTACATCCACCGGGACGACAACCCCGCCGCGCGAAGGGCCGCGGCGGACGCGCTGGCGCCCTTCCTGGCCTCGGGCCGCGCGCGCTTCGCCGCCGAGTCCGAGCCCCTGGCGCCCTTCACCGGCGCCGTCTTCAGCAACGAACTCTTCGACGCCTTGCCGGCCCAGCCCTGGCGCTGGGACGGAACCCGCTGGGTGCGCGAGGTGCTCACGGCGGCGGGGCCCGAATGGCACGCCGCCGATCCCGGCGCGGCCGGGGCCTGGTTCACGGCCCAGTCCGACGGCCTGGAGCCCGGCGACGGCAGCGTGTGGTGCGAGGCCCTGCCCCGCCTCGTGCAGGAGCTGGCCGGATACCTGTCGCAGGGGCTCTTCCTCACCGTGGACTACGGCGAGTCCGCCGGCCGCCTGCTGGCCAAGGGCGCCGACCTGCGCCGCTTCAAGGCCCACACCGTGGACGGGAAGTGGCACGAGGACCTGGGGGAAGCGGATCTGACAGCCGATGTCGATTTCACGCGCCTCGCCGCCCTGCTTGAGGACGAGGGCATGAAGGAGCTGTCCCACGTGGAGCTGAGCAAGTGGATCCGCACCCACGCGCCGCTGGACGAGTGGGGCGCCGGCTGGATGGCCCTGCCCGAGGCGGCCCGCATCAAGCGGATGGAGAACCTCCTGCAGCTCACCCTCCCCGGCATGCTCGGCAGCCGGTTCCGGGTGCTGGAGGGCTGGAAAGACTGAGGGTTACCGAGTGCCCTCCGCCCACAGCATCACGCCCAGACTGCTGGGGCGGGCGGCGTCGTGGAACACGGTGTGCGTGGCCTTGCGGTAGTCGGCGGGCTGGGCTTCGTTGATGTCCATGAACTGCTGGGGATTGCGGTCCATGAGGGGGAACCAGGTGCTCTGGATCTGGATCATCACGCGGTGGCCCTTACGGAAGGTGTGGAAGACGTCGTTCTGGGTCCAGGCCACGCGGGTGGGCTGGCCGGGCACGAAGGGCTCGGGCGCCACGTAGCTGTTCCGGAACTTGCCGCGCATGACCTCGCCGCGCACCAGCTGCTGGTAGCCGCCCAGCACGTTGGGGGCGGGGTTCCAGGGATCGGCGCCGGGCTGGTAGTCGGGATCCCTGAAACCGTCGGGGTAGACGTCGATGAGCTTCACCACCCAGTCCGCGTCCGTGCCGGTGGTGGCCACGAAGAGCTCGGGGCGCAGGGGGCCGGCGAAGGTGAGGTCCTCCGCCAGAGGCTCCGTCTGGTACACCAGCACGTCCGGCCGGCGGCCGGCGAAGCGCTGGTCGGCGGCCATGTACTCCTTCGGCATGCCGATGGCGATCTGCTCGACGAAGGGCACGGGCTTGGCGGGGTCCGAGACGAAGGCGTCCGAGCCGCCGTCCGCCGCCGGGGGAGTGAGGGCGAGGCGCCCGCCGGGCGCCAGGTAGAGCTTCGCGGGCTTCGCGTCCTTCGGAGGCCAGGCGTCGAAGCGGTGCCAGCGGTTGGCGCCGGTCTCGAAGACGGTGGCCTTGGCCAGCTTCGGATCCGGGGCGCCCTTGAGGAAGTGCATGAAGAAGGGAAAGAGGACCTCGTTCTGGAAGAACTCGGAGGTGGGCGCGCCGAAGCTGACGGGGCCCAGGCGGTCACCCTTGGTGCGCTCCCAGGCGCCGTGGGACCAGGGGCCCATCACCAGCCGGTTGTCCGTGGCAGGGCTCTGGCGGTCCACGGTGCGGAAGACCTGCAGGGCGCCGTAGAGGTTCTCCGCGTCGAACCAGCCGCCCACGGTGAGGACCGCGGGCCGAACGTCCTTCAGGTGGGGGCGCAGGTTCCGGACCTGCCAGAAGGCGTCGTAGGTGGGGTGGTCCAGCATCTCGTTCCAGAAGGCCACGTCCTTCGTGTACGCCCGGGTGCCGGCGATGGAGCCCAGGCGCAGGAACCAGGCGTAGCCGTCCGAGGTTCCGTGGTGGAAGGGCTCGCCCCAGTCCGTGGTGGGTTGGGGCCGGGGCCGACCGAAGTTCACCAGGAAGTTGAAGGCGTGGGGCAGCCAGAGGGCGCCGTTGCGGTGGAAGTCGTCCCCCGTGAACCAGTCCACGATGGGCGCCTCGGGGGAGGAGGCCACCAGGGCGGGGTGGCCGCAGAGCATGCCTGCGGCGGTGTAGAAGCCGGGATAGCTGATGCCCCACTGCCCCGCCTTCCCGTTGTTGCCGGGCACGTGCTTCAGCAGCCAGTCGAGGGTGTCGTAGGTGTCGGTGCCCTCGTCGATGTCGGTGGCCTTCGGGTGGGCATCCAGGGCCGGGCGCATGTTCACGAAAGTGCCCTCGGACATCATCCGGCCGCGGACATCCTGGTACACGAAGATGAAGCCCTCGTGCATGAACCGGTCCGAGGGCCCCAGATGGGGCTTGAAGGCGTCGGGGCCGTAGGGCGCCACGCTGTAGGGCGTGCGCTGCAGCAGGATGGGGTAGGTCCGCGAGGTGTCCTTCGGCGCGTAGATGGCCGTGAAGAGCCGCACCCCGTCCCGCATGGGGATCAGCACCTCGCGCTTGGTGTAGGCCGCCTGGGCGGCCGCGGCCTCCGGCAGGTGGGGCGGCGGGGTCGTTCCGGCCCGGAGGCCCGCGCCCAGCAGCAGGACGGGCAGGAGCAGGAAGCGCAGGGCGCGAACCGGGCGCATGGGATCTCCAGAGGATGATCCCTCACGATACGTGGTAGCTGTCGGGCTGTCAGCTACAGCTTGAACTGCCCCACGGCCAGATGCTGGTCCTCCGCCGCGCGAGCCAGATCGGCCGCGGTGCGGGCGATCTCGGCCACGGCCCGGGCCAATTCCCCGGTGGCGGTGGCGTTGTGGGCCACCCGGCCCATGGTGTCATCCACCTGCTGGGCCACCTCGGCGCTGGTGTGGGCCTGTTCGCCGGCGGCGGCCCCCACCTCCAGGATCATGGCGGCGAGGCTCTGGATGTTGGCGTCGATGGTGCCGAGGGATTCCACGGTGGCGGCCACGGTGCGGGCCCCCTCGTCCACGGAGGCATTGCTCTGCTCGATGAGTTCGCCGATCTCCCGGGCGGCGGCGCCGCTGCGTTCGGCCAGCTTCCGCACCTCCTCGGCCACCACGGCGAAGCCCTTGCCCATGGCGCCGGCCTTGGCGGCCTCAATGGCGGCGTTGAGGGAGAGCAGGTTGGTCTGGCGGGCGATGTCCTGGATTAGCCGCACGGCGGAGACCATGCGGCTGGCGGCGGCCCGGATGTCCTCCATGGCCTCGGCGCTCTTCCCCCCGGCGGCGGTGCCCTGCTGGACGGCCTCCACGGCGGCCCGGGATTCCTGCTCCGATCGCCGGATGCTGCCGGAGACCTGCTCGATGGAAGCCGACAGTTCGGTCACGGCCGTGGCGATGCGCTCGAAGGCGGCCCGCTGGGCCTCGGAGTTGTCCGCAATGAGGGTGCTGGTGGCCGACATCTGCTCGGCCGAGGCGGAGAGCTGGGTGGACCCGCTGGCCACCTGGGTGGAGGTGCCCGCCAGCCCCTGGAAGACCTGGCGGAGCCGGCCGTTGTAGGCGTTGAAGGCCGAGGCCGCCGCGCCGATCTCGTCCCGGCTCGCCACGGGGAGCTGCAGGGTGAGGTCGCTCTGGGTCAACCCCTCGGACATGGCCTGGAGGGGACGGGTGATGCGCTGGCCGATGCGGTAGACGGCCCAGAAGGTGACCATCCACACGATGAAGGAGGTCGTGAAGTCCAGGGAGAAATCCCGCCAGGCCTCCGTGCTCAGCCGCGCGTCCGTGGCGGCCTGGATCCGGTGGACGTTCTGCCAGGTCTCCCGGAGGTTGAAGAAGGCGAAACCGGCCAGGGGGAGGGAGAGGAGGGCGATCAGCTTCCCCCGGATGCTCAGGCGATCAATGAAAGACATGACGGGGTCCCATCCGGTTGAAGGCCGAGGCGGCCACAGGCACTCATCGGACGACCGGTCTGTGATTTGAGTTTCAACTGAACAGTTTCAGGGTCTCGTCCAGGGACCGGATGACCCCCAGCACCTTGAAGGGCTCGACCACCAGGTGGTCCACGGCCCCCGCCGAGATGGCCCGGTTCCGCTTGAGGTCGGCCTCCTCCTCGGTGCCGGCCACCAGCACGGGCAGCGGGCACCGCTCCTCCTGGACGAGCTTCCGGCAGGCCTCCAGAGGGGAGCCGGATCTCACGCGGTGGTGGATGAGGATCAGGCGGACGCGGCCCCAGTCCTCCGCCCTGGCTCCCACCTCCGCCAGCAGGGGCCGCACGGCCCCCCGGGCCAGGTCCAGGGCCGCCACGCCGAACTTCCGCCCCACGGCCTCGGTGAGCCGGGCCGGGAAGGCCTCCCCCTCCGCCAGCACCAGGATCAGGGGATCCCGGTCCGAGAGGAGGCGGACCCGGGGCCCCGAGGACCCGGTCTCGCGGGTCTGGGGGCGGGCCTCCGCCCCGCCGGGCTCGAAGCCCTTGAGATCCTGCTGGGCCTGGGCCCGCCGGGCCTCCTGCAGCCACTGGCGGTACCGGCCCAGGAGCTGGGGATCCACGGTGTCGGCGAAGCGCATCCCCCAGAAGCGGTCCCCGAAGTAGGCGACGCGGACGGGCATCACGAGGCTGGCATTCCCCGCGAGGCGGAACTCCACCGTGGAGGTGGCGTTCAGGCGCAGGACCTGGGGCAGGCTCGCCACGTGCTCGGGGGGCGCCAGCTCCAGGCCGTCCATTCCGAAGGCCAGGACGGCGCCATCCTTCACGTTGCTCTGCTGGTCCGCGAAGGAGCAGGCCGCGGGGCGATCCGGCACGTAGTCCGCCAGCCGGTGGGCTTCCGTCGCGCGCAGCAGGCGCGGCGGGGCGAGGCGGCAGGCCTCCAGGCCCTGGAAGCGGCCGTGGCCCAGGAATTCCACCACCGCCTCGAAGGGCAGGCCCCGGTCCGAGAGGCCCAGGGTGAGGCGGGCGCCGGGCTTGAGCTGCCACTGGCCCCGCGTCACGTCGTCCAGACCCACGACCACGCGGTCCGGCGCCTCGGCCAGGAGGCGGAACTCGCCGTGGAAGGCGCCGCTGGCCAGCCGCACGGAGCCGCCGGTTTGGCAGAGCCGCTGGAAGACCATCCGGATGGCTTCCGGATCCTCCTTGTTCAGGCCGGGGGAACTCATCTCCGGCTTATCGGCCCTGGAGGCACCGGCTCAAGTCCCGCCGAGGATGCCGGCCACGGCCGCGTAGGGATCGGCGTGGCCCTCGGCGATGGCCTGGATGGCGGCCTCCACGCGGTCCGGTCCGGCCTGGGCCTTGGCCCGGCGCAGGGCGGCCTCCGCCAGCAGGGACTCGAAGCGCAGCCGCGCGCGCTCCCGCGCCTTGCGGGCCAGGCCGCCGTGGGCGCGCAGCCAGGTGCCGTGGGCCCGGATCGCCGCCAGGAGGGCGGCCACGCCCTCGCCCTGCGAAGCCACGGTGCGGAGCACGGGCGGATCCCAGTCCCGGGCGGGGGAGAGGGACTTCATGGCCTCGATCTCCCGCTCCACCTGGTCGGCGCCCTCGCGGTCGGCCTTGTTGATCACGAAGAGATCGGCCACCTCCATGATGCCGGCCTTGATGGCCTGGATCTCGTCGCCCATGCCGGGCACCAGCACCACGCAGCAGGCATGGACGCAGCTCACCACGTCCACTTCGTCCTGGCCCACGCCCACGGTCTCCACGATCACCGTGTCGAAGCCCGCGGCGTCCAGGAGGTCGATGGCGTCCTGGGTGGCCCGGGCCAGGCCGCCCAGGGCGCCGCGGGTGGCCATGCTGCGGATGAAGATGCCGGGGTCGGCCGCGATCCTCTGCATGCGGATGCGGTCGCCCAGGATGGCGCCGCCGCTGAAGGGCGAGGTGGGATCCACCGCGAGAATGCCCACCCGCTGGCCTTCGGCGCGGAGGGTCCGCGCCAGCTGGTCCGTGAGGGTGCTCTTGCCGGCCCCGGGCGAGCCCGTCAGACCCACGACCGTGGCCCGGCCCAGGCTGGGCCAGAGCGAGGCCATGAGGGCCCGAGCCTCCGGGTGCCCGTTCTCCATCCAGGAGATGGCCCGGGCCAGGGCCCGCGGATGCCCGCGGCGGAGCGGCTCCAGCAGCTGGTCGGCGGTGTCCATGCTCCCAGCATGGCAGGGGCGCCCTCCTCGCGGGAGCGGTGGCATCCCTGTGACAGAAGCGCGGGTTTTACTGTGACAAAGGCCCGGTTTTCCTGGCATCCAGCCTCGCCCGGGGGGGCCCGATGGGCTACCCTGGACCTTCGGCCGCGGGGCCGACTGGAACCCAAACAGATGATCCGAAGGCCTTCTCCGTTGCCCGATCCGGTCCCCGGGGACCCGGCCCCCGCCGAGCCCGCGAAGCCGGCCCCGACGGTCGCCCAACCGCCCGTCCGACTCACCAAGCGCGTCCCCGTGGCGCCCCCGGAGCCCTCCGCCCCGCGGGAGAAGATCTGCGCCGAGTGCGGGATCAAGTTCCAGCTCGAAAGCGGCAAGAAGTTCTTCCTCTGTCCCGACTGCTACCGGCGCTCCTTCGCCCGGCAGCGGGGGGGGAAGGACGGGGCCCGCATCCTGGCCCACATCACCTGCGTCCAGTGCGGCGCGCAGGAGTACCTGCCCTTCGTGCCCGAAGATCCCGCCAAGGCGCTGTGCAGGGCCTGCTTCGCCGCCGAGCGGCCGGAACCGAAGCGCCCTTCCAAGCATCCTCGTCGCTGAACCGGAGCCTCCATGCGCCTGAAGTCCCTCCCCCTCCTCCTCGCGGCCGGCCTGGTGATGGCTCAGGGCGCCGCCAAGAGCGCCGACGCGGCCCGGCAGGCCTTTCTGCAGACTCTGGACGCGGTGGATGCCAGCTGGTTCGGGCAGCCCTACCAGGGCGTGACGGCCGTCGAGGTCCAGGGGACCCTCGGCATCGCCCTCAGCGGCGCGGCGGTGAACCGGAAGGTGGATCAGCTGAGCCAGGGCCAGGTGCAGTCCCACAGCCGGGGCGGCCAGGCCAACCTGCGCATCATGGGCACCTACTTCGCCAACGGCGACTTCCGGACGAACCTGGCCGGGGATTTCGGCAACCTGCTCTACGCCCGGCGCGGCGATCGCGGCTTCCTCTACAGCAAGGAGCAGAACGCCTACACCACCCGCGTCGACCTGCCCGCCTCCGACGCGCCCCTCACCTACATGGCCTGGTTCCGGCAGACGCTCAACGACATCAAGGCCGTCTACCTGGACGGGAATGTCTTCAAGCCCAGCCTGGGCGGCGAGGAGGCGGCCGGCGGCCGCACCCTCCAGCGCATCATCTTCAACGCCCCGACCCAGCCCTGGGACTCGAAGAAACGGGAGCAGAGCCTGGCCCAGAGCCTCGGCTTCTGGCGGCGCGGGCACCTGGTGGTGCTGGTGGACAAGGTCACCCACCTCCCCTACCGGATGGACTTCCGCAACGACGAGCAGGGCGTCCAGACCCGCATGGACTTCTCCTACAGCGCCGGGAACCACCTCGAGGCCGTGAACCTCAGCAACAGCAGCCGCGGCTTCGAGGGCCCCGGCTGGCTGCGCGTCGGCTACGGCCCCAACGGCCAGATGAGCCATGTGGCCGGCGAGCTCAGCAGCCAGGACAAGCGCGTGTCCTTCGCCCTGGATCTGACCTGGTCCCGCAGCCTCACCCCGGCCGCCATCGCGGCCATGCCCCCCGCCGGCGCCACCAAGCGGGGCCGCGAGGAGCTGGAGACCCAGCTGGCGATCGGCCTCGCCGGCCAGATCTTCGATCTGCAGCGCCATGGCCTAAACCTGCGCAGCGTCGCCGTCGGCGCCAAGTAGCCCGGGCCCTCCCGCCCTTGAGGTATCCTGGACCCACGTCGGAGCGTGGCGCAGCCTGGTAGCGCATCTGCTTTGGGAGCAGAGGGTCGCGAGTTCGAATCTCGCCGCTCCGACCAATGGGTTCCACCGGGCGCCTGTCAGCGAGATTCGGACTCGCGAGTGGG
>MTLD01003068.1_pt1 | contig 32759 bp, 48 predicted proteins | sample 1982471 | NCBI WGS metagenome assembly MTLD01 (sample SAMN05712604, study PRJNA340218) | biofilm metagenome | isolation source: sample SPM anode biofilm adapted to -50 mV | place: USA | collected 2012-02-03 | reverse complement strand
CGCAGAAGCGCTTCTGGGCGAAGGGCAGGTCGGCGCTCACGCAGAGGATCGTCGTGTTGGGCTTCTCGTTGGCCCGCACGTTGAAGGCCCGCACGCTGGCGGCGCAGGTGGGCGTGTCCAGGCTGGGGAAGATGTTCAGCACCACCCGCTGGCCGGCCAGGTCCTTGGCCGACACTTCGGCGAGGTCGGTCTTCACCAGGGTGAAGGCGGGGGCGGCGGAACCGACCTTCGGCAGTTCGCCGGAGGTGTGGAGGGGATTGCCTTTGAGGGTGACCTGGGCCATGGGGATGCTCCTGTGTGGAACCTCCAGCTTACCGTCCCGGGCTGCGAATGTTCGGGGTTCCCGGGCCCCACATGCCGGGGATTTACAGGATGGGAAGGTCAGGAAGCCGCGGGCTCCAGACACCGCCTGCAGATGGCGGCCACGTGCAGCTCGGTGGTGTTCAGCAGCGGCAGGTCGGCGTCCTCCGGGCCGAGGATGAGGGGCAGCTCGGTGCAGCCCAGGATCACCCCCTGGATCCCGTCCGTCCGGGCCATGCGGGCCACGATGTCCCGCAGGCCCTGGCGGGTCTCCTCCCGGAAGATGCCCCGCTCGATCTCCTGCTCCAGCTTCTCCTGGATGAAGGTTTGGTCCGCGGGAGAGGGCACGGGCACGTCGATGCCGGCTTCCTCGAAGCGGGCCCCGAAGAAGTTGGTCTCCATGGTGAACCGGGTCCCCAGGAGGCCCAGGCGGGACAGTCCGGCGTGCCGGGCGCCCTCGAGGGTGGCCTCCACAATGCTGACCAGGGGCAGGGGGGACCGTGCGGCAACCCGGTCGAACACGATGTGGGGCGAGTTGGCGGAGATGGCGGCGAAATCCGCCCCTGCGCGGTGGAGGCGATCCAGCTTCTCCACCAGCCAGTCCGCGAGGCCATCCCAGCGCTGACTCCCCATCAGCTCGAAGGCCTCGGCGAGGTTCGCGCTGTAGACGAGGATGTCGGGAGTGGCCAAGCTGCCGCTGCGGCGCTGGAAGAATCCCGTGATCCGCTTGTAGTAGTCGAGGGTGGATTCAGGTCCGAGTCCGCCGATGAGCCCGATCTTCTGCATACCGCCTCCTGCCCGGCCCTTATCCGCCTGGCCCGGGATCCGAGTGTAGGGCCGGCGGACTTGCCTCCGGCCGGGAAGGTGGCAGCATGGCGCCATGCACTTCCTCCTCTTCTACGACTACGTCCCCGAGTACGCCACGCGACGGGAGCCCTTCCGCGCTGCGCACCTGGCCCTGGCGCTTAGGGCCCAGTCCGAGGGCCGCCTGCTGCTCGCCGGGACCGTGTCGGACCCCGGCCCGGGGGCCATCCTGCTCTTCCAGGCGGAAGGACCGGCCGAGATCGAGGCCTTCGTGGCATCCGATCCCTACGTCCAGAACGGGCTGGTGACGGCTTGGCGGATCCAGCACTGGCACACGGTGGTGGGGTCGGGCGCCACGGCGCCCGTGGCTCCCTGAGCGGGCCCGAGGCGGCCCCGGCCCGGGCCTACTTCGGCGGGAACTTGGCCAGGATGTCGTGGACGGCGCGGCCCACCACCTCGTTGGCGTCTTCGGGGTCGTCCAGGCCCGTGAGGGCTCCGTCCGCGGCCCCCTGCCAGATCAGCTTGTTGGTCTTGAAGTCCACGATCTCGATGACGATGGTGCCTTCCTTGTAGCTGTGGACCTGGCTCACGCTCGTGCCCACGCCGCCGTAGAAGGGGCGGAAGCCCCAGCCCCAGTAGCCGCCCACATGGGTGGTGGTCCGGTAGCGCCGCTCCCGCACGATGGGGTAGTAGGTCACGAGGAAGTCGGGGTCGGCCTTGGTCTCCAGGACATAGCCCTTGGTCTGGAGCTCCCGCTCCAGGGCGGCCTTCACCCGGGTGTCCATGAGGCTGGTGGTGCCGCCGGTGCCCTTCTTGGAGGTGTAGTAGTCGAAGGTCCTGTAGCGGGCGAAGCTGGCCGTCACGTCGTAGTCGTAGCGGACCTGGTAGCCCGCGCAGCCCGTGAGGAGGGCCAGGGTCAGCAGGGCGGGGGAGAGGCGGAACGCGGTCATGGGACCTCCGGGCACCCATTATGGACGCCGGAAGGGCGCCTGGGTTGAGGGCGGGGGTGGTCTAGGGCGGTCTGGCAGGTGGGGGATTCCGGCCCTCCCCGGCCAGCCGGTCTGTCCAGGGCTGTGATTTCACACCAAAATAGCTGGAGAGTCCCCCGGATCATCCGATCCTGATGGGGTCATGGTCCTCGACCCCACCCTCGATCCGGGCGCCTCCAGCCCCCTGTACCTCCAGCTGCAGCGGCAGCTGCGGGGACTCATCCAGCAGGGCGAGTGGCGGCCGGGGACGCGGCTGCCCGCCGTGCCGGAACTGGCCGGGCGCTGGGGGGTGCACCGCCTCACGGTGCTGAAGGCCCTGGCCGGTCTCAAGCGCACGGGCTGGATCCAGACCGTGCAGGGCCGGGGCAGCTTCGTGGCCCCGCGGCTGCCGGAGGCCCCGGGGCTGCGATCCTCGGGCGAGTTCCCCTTCGAGGGTTCGCCCCTCCTCGTCCACGAGGGCGAACTGGGCTCCTGGATCGGGGAGACCCTGGAGCGGGCCCAGGACCAGCATCTGGTGAGCTTCTCCGCCGGATTCATCCCCTCGGACCTGCTGCCGGGTGAGCAGCTCCGGCGCCTGACGGTCCAGGTGATGAAGGACCTCGGCCCCGAGGCCTGGGTCTACGCCGCCCCCGGCGGTCACCGGCCCTACCTCGACGCGGTGGCCCGGTGGCTGGCCTCGGAGGGCGATCCCATCGACGAGGGCTGGGGCATCCGCGCCCTGCCCGGCGCCCAGGCGGGCCTGGCCCTGGCCCTGGAGTCCCTCACCGTGCCCGGCGACCGGGTGCTGGTGGAGAGCCCCTGCTACCTGGGTTTCCTCGCCCTGATCCGCGCCCTGGGCCGCGAGCCCGTGCCCGTGCCCGTGGACCGCCAGGGCCTCGACCCCGAGCGCCTGGCCTCCGCCCTCCAGCGCAGCGAGGCTAAGCTGCTCTTCACGGTGCCCAGCTTCCACAATCCCACCGGGATGACCCTCTCCAAGGGCCGGCGGGAGCGGGTGCTGGCCCTCACCCGGGCCCACGGCGTGGTGCTGGTGGCCGACTCGGCCTACGGCGACCTGCGCTTCACGGGCAATTCGCTGCCGCCCTTCCGCCGCCTGCCGGACGCGGACCACGTCATCCACGTGGGCGGCTTCTCCAAGTCCCTGGCCGCCGGCCTGCGCCTGGGCTACCTCATCGCCAAGGAGGACATCCTGCGGCGGCTGGCGCCCATCCAGGAGGTCCACACCATCGCCCTGCCCACCCTCACCCAGGAGGTGGTGGCCCGCTTCCTGGACAACGGGGGCTTCCGCCGCCACCTGGTGCGCCTCCGCCGGGCCCTCAAGGAGCGCCGCGACGCGATGCACGAGGCCGTGGCCGAGCACTTCCCGCCCGGCACGCAGGTGTCCGAGCCCAAGGGGGGCATGCACCTCTGGGTGGTCCTGCCCGACGGCTACTCGGCCATGGACCTCCACCGGGATGCCCTCCAGCACGGCCTGGGCTTCGCGCCGGGCCCCCTCTTCTTCGCGGACGGCCGGGGCACCAACTGCCTCCGCCTGAATTTCTCCACCCACGACCCTGCGGTCACCCGGGACGCCATCGCGCGCCTGGGCCACCTGGCCCGCCGGACCTGAGCCGGCCGGCCTTCTCTCAAGGAGCCTCCATGAGCACCGCGACGTCCACGCCGACCCTCGAGATCCGTCCCTCGGACCATGCCGCCAGCGCCGAGGAACGGGCCCGGAAGATGACGAACCCGGGCTTCGGCCGCATGTTCACGGATCACATGGTGGTGATCCCCTACAAGGAGGGCGAGGGCTGGGGCCGAGGCGAACTGAAGGCCTACGGCCCCCTCGAGATGGATCCCGCCTCCTCCGTGCTGCACTACGGCCAGGCCATCTTCGAGGGCTTCAAGGCCTACGCCCAGAAGGACGGCGGCGTGGCCACCTTCCGTCCCGAGGCCAACGCCCGCCGCTTCCAGTCCTCCGCCCGCCGGCTGGCCATGCCCGAGCTGCCCGAGGCCCTGTTCCTCGAGGCCGCCTACGCCCTGATCCGCCAGGACCGCGCCTGGATCCCCGGCGCCATCGGCGAGAGCCTCTACCTGCGCCCCCTGATGATCGCCACCGAGGCGGCACTGGGCGTGCGGCCCAGCAACGAGTACCTGTTCCTCCTCATCGCGAGCCCCAGCGGCGCCTACTTCGCCCAGGGCGTGAAGCCGGTGACCGTGTGGATTTCCGAGGACTACGTCCGCGCCGCGCCCGGCGGCACGGGCTTCGCCAAGTGCGCCGGCAACTACGCCGCCAGCCTCGTGGCCCAGCGCCAGGCCAAGGGCGAGGGCTGCGACCAGGTGGTGTGGCTCGACGCCATCCACCGCAAGTACGTGGAGGAGATGGGCGGCATGAACATCTTCTTCGTCTACCAGGAGAAGGGCGAGACGGTGGTGGTCACCCCCGAGCTCACCGGCACCCTGCTGCCCGGCGTCACCCGCGACAGCCTCCTGCAGCTGGCCAAGGACCAGGGCTTCCGCGCTGAGGAACGGAAGATCAGCACCGACGAGTGGGAGGCCGCCCTGAAGGAAGGCCGCATGACCGAGGCCTTCGCCTGCGGCACCGCCGCCGTCATCACCCCCATCGGCCGCGTGAAGTCCCGCAAGGGCGACTGGTTGGTGAACGGCGGGGAGACCGGCCCCGTGGCCGCGAAGCTGCGCCAAGTCCTGCTGGACCTCCAGCACGGCGCCGCCCCCGACACCCACGGCTGGATGCACCGGGTCCTCTAAGCCACGCCACCCCGGAACAGGAAGCGCCCGCCATCCGGCGGGCGCTTCGTCCGTACGGCCGGTTTCAGTAGCTGATCGTGGTCGTCACGACGCTGCTGCTGCTGACGGGGGTCTGGCCTCCCGACTGCATCACCGGGGCCGCTCCGCCCGTGCTGCGCTGGGCGACCACGCCGTAGATCCCGGGCGCCAAGTCGGTGAAATAGACCTGGTCCTGGGGGAGGCTCGAGACCGCCGTCTGGGAGTGGACGATGAGGGTCTGGTAGCCCACGCTTCCCGTGGCCAGCGTCTGCCGCAGCTCGCCCCAGGTGCCCTGGGTGGCGGTGGAGGCGGGCGTGACGGTGAGGGTCAGGGTCCCCGGGGGGGTCATCGGACCGCTGAAGGTGAGGTTGGCGGCGTAGGTGGCGGGCGCGGTGACGATGACGGGCGCCGTCGCCGCGGCCGCGTAGGTGGAGGTACTGTTCCCCGGCTGGGCAACCACGTAGTAGGCGGTGTTCGTGCTCGCGGGCAGGCCCTCCAGGAGGTAGTTCCCGTTCAGGTCGGTGAATGCCCGCCGCTGGATCGTCGGCACGGTGAGGGTGCCATCCAGGGACTCGGCGAAGACCTCCACGCCGGCCAGGGGGCCGGAGGCGTCGGTCAGCTTCCCGGCGATGCCCGCGGACTTCGCAAGGTCGAAGGCCTGGCCCGTGGCCTGGAAGGTGTAGGGGGAGATCCCGGCCCGCGCCTGCACGGCCTGCTGGCCCGAGAGCATGATCTGGGCCGTGGCGCTGCCGCCGGCGGGCACGGTCACGGAGCCCGTCACCACCGTGGTCGCCGGCATGGTCAGGGGCTGGCCCGTGGAGGCCCCGGAGGGCAGGACGTAGGCCGCCAGGTTGATGGGGTTCGCGTAGTTCTTCGTGGCCCAGGTCAGGCGGAACTGGCTGTAGGTCCCCGCGGGGACGGAGGTGGCGGGCAGGATCACCGCGCTGTTCCCGTTCTGGAGCTGCATCAGGTCGCAGCTGGCCTGCACCGTCCCCAGGGCGGTCCAGTTGGTGCCGTCCAGGCTCCCCTCCAGCTTCTCCAGGCTCACGACGGCCTGGTCGTAGCCCGGGAAGCTGTCGGAGCCGAACCGGACCGTCAGGGTGCCGGTGGTGGCGCCACCCCAGCGGGTATCGCCGCCGCCCCCGCCGCAGGCCAGGCTGGCGGCGAGGACGAGCAGGGGGACGAACATCCGGCGGAAGGGCATGAAGACTCCAGAAGGCGGAAACCAGACATCACCAGTCTAGTCCCCGCCTCCGAGCGATCCTACCCCGGATGTCCGGGCCTTCCGGCCGCGGACCGGGCTACTTCTTCGGCGCGGCGCCGCCCACCTTGTCGATGTGGGAGGCGAAGTAGATCATCGGAAAGGTGCGCTTCAGGGTGCCGCTGTGGAAGTTCTGCATGGGCATGTTCAGGGGCACCACCACCTGGTCGCCCACGGCGACCTTGAACTGGTTGGCGGCGGCCCAGATGTCCCCGGTGGCCGTCTTCACGCGCACGTAAGTGTAGGTGGAGGCGTCCATGGTCTCCATCACAGTGCCGGTGGCGGTGGGACCGGCGGCGGGGGCCTCGCCCATGGGGGCGCCCATCATGGGGGCCATGGGCTGGGGGGCCGGGGCGGGGGCCGCAGGGGCGGCAGCCGCGTTCACCGTGCGGTTCTGGTTGCAGCCGGCCAGGGCGGCCAGGGTGAGCATGGATGCGAAAAGGGTCAGGCGCGTCTGGGCCATCGGGGTCCTCCGTGTTCCAACAGTACCAGCAGCGGGCCGGATGGGGCCACGGGTTCGGGGCCCTCCCGGCAGGGCCTCCGCTAGACTGGGGCATCGCCGGCCCTGCCGGATGCTCCTTGCCAGGAAGGTTGGCCGAGTGGTTTAAGGCTCTCGTCTTGAAAACGAGCGCGGGTGAGAGCCCGCCGGGGGTTCGAATCCCTCACCTTCCGCCAGTCACGCCCCGCCCCGCGGGGCGTTTTTGACGGTGCGCAAGGAGGGGGATTCGAAGTCGCTGAATCGCCAGCGCCTGTCTTGGCCTGGGGAGACAGCCCGGGGGCTGTCGGACCCGGGACAGGGCGCCCTGCGATTCGCGCGGAACGGAGGCCCGGGAGGGCCGGAGTGAATCCCTCACCTTCCGCCAGTCACGCCCCGCGCCGCGGGGCGTTTGCATGCCTGGGGACAAGGCGCCTTGTGCCCCCGGGCCGCCACAGGTAATCTGAAAGGCCTCGGAGAGATGCCGGAGTGGCCGAACGGGCTCGCCTGCTAAGCGAGTGTATTGGGTAAACCAGTACCGGGGGTTCGAATCCCCCTCTCTCCGCCACAGGAAGCCGCCGCAAGGCGGCTTTCTCCGTGATGGGAGAGGGGGATTCGAAGTCACAGCAGTGCTGGCAGGTAGCCGCAGGCTCCGGCAGCCCGGGGGGCTGCTGGAGCCGTGAAGCGGCGTGCCAGCGATGCGTGCGGCCGGAGGGAATCCCCCTCTCTCCGTGTGGGGAGGCGACTGCTTTGGCGCATGCGGTTGGATTGGCACAACTGGGACGGGCTCAATTGCGGCGCGGGTTTGCGGGCGCGGGCGGGGTGGTTTTGTTGTGCGGTTTATTTGGCACAGTTTTGCAAAACGCGGCGGGGAATGACGGTGTTTTGCGGTTGGTTTGGCACTGGTCCGGCTACCAGTCGCCCGGGGATGGCGCCTGGGGGGCCACCAGGTTGCGGCCGGACCAGCAGACCCGGCCGATGACCAGGTCCTGGATGGGGCTGTCGCCCAGCTCCACGTAGCGGTCCGGGAAGGCCTCCTGGTTCTCCGACCGCAGGGTCACCACCCCGCCGCCATAGAAGATGCGCTTCACCCGCACCTCCGAGCTGCCCACGGCCTTGCGCACCAGGTGCAGGGTGTTCTTCTTGGGCTCCAGGCGCAGCGGAAGGGCCGTATTCACCAGGATGGTGTCGCCAGGTTCGAGCAGCGGCTTCATGGAGTCGCCCTGCACCCGCGCCGCGAAGAGCGTCTCCACCGAGCCGGCGCCGCACTGGCGCAGCACCTCCTGGATGAGGCCGGCGCTGAAGATCATCTCCTCCGAATGCGGCCCCAGGTCGGTGATCTCCCCCGAAGGGCCGCAAGAGGGCAGTCCGTCCAAAAGCGGGATGGCTTGGGCGTTGCGGGGCGCCGTTCCCAACCGCTTTGGCTCCTCGCCATTCATCAGCCACTCCCAGCGGTAACCCCAGATGGCCTGGATGGCCAGCGCGTTTGGTTTTCGTACAGGCGCCTGTCCCGTTTCCCAGTGCGAATAAACAGAAGCGCCTACACCTATAGCCTCGGCCATGGCTCGCGTCGAAAGCCCAAGTTGATTCCTTATTAGCTTTAGACGATCACGCGCTTCCATCGGTCCCTCCGACGTGAATAAAAAAGGTGCGATTTTGGGTGTTGACATGCGCCTTAAAGGTGCGATGCTGGGTGTAGCGGCTCAGAAAGCTAAGCCAAGGAGACTCAGATATGACACGCAAGCGTCCCCGCCCGCGGGGGGCGGCCCCCGGCCTGCCTACCCATGTCCCCTCCATCCTCGCCACGGCGGCGAATGTGCAGCAGATGATAGCCCAGGGAATCAATCCAGACGGGAGTTTGAGCCCGGAGGCGATCCGCGCCCTGCTCAAGCTGAAGGGCATCAGCATCACGTCCCTCGTCAAGACCTACGGATTCACGGACCCACAGTACCACCAGGTCATCAACCGGGAGTACCGGAACGAGGCCATCGAAAACGCCATCGCAGAATCCTTGGGCCTGAGGTCCTCGGCCGATCGCATTTGGGGCCGTGGCTCCGTCTCTGCCGCGTGAGCGCCTGATGGTTCGGAAGTCTCATTCAGTGGCGGGTGCACCGTCCAGCCAGGGTGCATCGTTGGGTGCACCGTTCGGTGGGGCAACGATGCACCCATCCCAGGGAACGCTGCACCCATCAAAACCATCGGAAATACTGGGCTCCTTGCTTGCGTCGGAATCCGAACAGGCCGCAGAGGGTGCAGCGTTGGTTGCACCGTTTTTCACCCTCGCAGAGGCTGTCTCGCTAACCGGCATCAAGCGCCAACCACTGAGCCGCCGGTTAGAGCGCCTCGGCCTCCTCCACGACCGCATCTCAGAGGAAGGCCACAACAAGGGCCAGGCTTACAAGGTCGTCGGCCAGGCCAACCTCTTCCGCGTCTACCCCGCCGCTCAGGCCGCGTGGGAGGCCCAGCAGCGCCAGGCGGCCGCGCTCGCAGCGCTCGACGTGCCGCCGCCACCCGCCATCGCCCCGCCGGCCGATCCGGCCTCCATCCAGACCCTCAAGGACTGGCAGCGCCAGCGCATGGATGCCCGGCTGGCCATCCTCCGCTACTGGGACCGCCTGGTGGAAGAGGCCCAGATCAGCCGCGAGCGGGCCTGCAACCGCATCCTGGGCGAGGCCGAGGCCGGCACCCTGCCGGAGGACCTGAAGGCCCTCCTGCCCATGGCCAACTTCCGGTCCGGGCAGTCGGGGGACGGCACCCTCAGCCGGCGCACCCTCCAGCGCTGGGCCGCCGAGGCCCGGCAGGGGTTTGATCGCCTGGCGCCCCGCGCCCTCGACCGGGCCACGCCCGCCTGGGCCCCGTTCCTCCTGGAGAAGTACCGGCGCCCCCAGGCCCCCAGCCTGCGCCATGTGGTGCTGGACGTGCTGCCCGGCGCCCTCCCCGCCGGCATGAAGGCCCCCACCTACGACGCCGCCCGGCGCTGGCTGGACAAGGTGGGCGTTTTGGAGCGCGAAAAGGGCCGCAAGTTCGAGCGCGAGCTGAAAACCCTCAAGCCCTTCCGCCGCCGCGAGAAGCCCGAGGTCCCCTTCGACGTGCTCACGGCGGACGGCCACACCTTCGACGCCGAGATCGCCCACCCCGAGCATGGCCGCCCCTTCCGCCCCGAACTCACCATGGTGGTGGATGTGTGCACGAGCCGCATCGTCGGCTGGTCGGCCTGGGAGAAGGAGAGCAGCTGGTCGGTGCTGGATGCCTTCCGCATGGCCGTGCTGCAGGGCGGCGTCCCGCTCATCTTCTACACGGATAACGGCCCGGGCTACCGCAACGAGCGCATGGAGGCCCTGAAGACCCGCCTGGGCTACGCCCACGAGTTTTCCATCCCCTACAACTCCCAGGCCCGCGGCGTGGTGGAGCGCCTCCAGAAGAGCGTGTGGGTGGATCTGGCCGCCAAATCCTTCAACACCTACGTCGGCGCCGCCATGGACCGGGAAGCCCGGCAGATCGTCTACAAGGCCACCCGGAAGGGGCAGCCCTTCCTCCCCTCCTGGCAGGCCTTCGTGGCCTTCGTGGAAGAGGTGGTGGCGGCCTACAACGCCCGGCCCAGCCGGGCCTGCCCCAGGGCCCTGGATGCCGAGACCGGCCGGATGCGCCACCTGAGCCCCGATGAAACCTGGGTCCGGGCCGCCTCCCTGGGCTGGGCGCCCGTCGGACTTCCCCTCTCCCTGGAGGACTTCCGGCCCGAGGAGCTGCGCACCGTGCGGCGCGGCGAGATCAGCCTCTTCGGGAACACCTACTTCAGTCGCGAGCTGGCCGAACTGCACGGCGAGGAAGTGCGGGTGGCCTTCGATCTCCACGACGCCACCCGCGTCTGGATCCGCCGCCAGGATGGCGCCTTCGTCTGCGAGGCGGGCTTCGAGGCCAACAAGAGCGCCTACTTCCCCACGCCCTACGTGGAGAACCTGCGGGAGATCCGCCGCGAGGGCCAGCGCCAGCGCCTGGAGGCCAAGGCCAAGCGGGTGCTGGGCGAGCCCCTGGAGCGGCCCCAGGTCGAAGTCCAGGAACTCACCGAGCGCGAGCGGGCCCTGGCCGCCGAGACCTTCGCCACCCTGCAGGATTTCCAGCCCCAGGAGGATCCGGCCCCCGACGCCGCGCCTGCCCCCTCCACCCCCGGCGGCCGCCCCGCCTTTGCGAACGACCTCGACTACCTCCGGTGGGCCCAGGCCCACCCCGAAGCCCTGGATGCCGACGAGGCCCGCGAGATCCACCTCCGGCTCCAGAACGACCCCGCGCTCCAGGCCGTGCTCGGCATGGGCGCCTAACCCCCATCCCTTTCAGGAGGCTCCTTGAAGCCCACCTTCGCCATCGTCAGCAACGTCGAGCGCCTCATGGCCGGCATGGCCATCGTCCACCAGCGCGGCGCCATGGAGGCCGGCATGATGCTGGTCACCTCAGAACCCGGCTTCGGCAAGACGGAAACCCTGCGCTGGTATGTGTCCCAGCAGCCCTACGCGGTCTACATCCGCGCCAAGAGCGGCTGGACGCGCCACTGGTTCCTCAACGACCTGCTGGCCGCCCTGGGCGTCAGCCCCGCCCGGCTCACGGAGGACATGTTTCGCCAGGCCAAGGGCGCCCTGGAGGCCCGGCCCTACATGCTGGTGGTGGACGAGGTCGAGCACGCCCTGGCCGACCACGTCGTCATGGAGGCCATCCGTGATCTGAGCGACAGCACCTGCATCCCCGTGGTGCTCGTCGGCATGGACCAGGTGAAGGATCGCATCCGCAGCCGCTACCCCCAGATCAGCAGCCGCATCGCCGTAATCGTCTACTTCCAGCCCGTCAGCCGCGAGGACGTGGTCAAGGCCTCCGCCACCCTGCTGGACGGCCTGCGCCTGGAGGATGACCTGGTGGATGAGATCCACCGCCAGTGCGAAGGCCGGATGCGCCTGGTGATGAACGCCCTGGGCAACTGCGAGCGCCTGGCCCGCCAGCGCAAGGTGGACGCCCTGGCCCTCAAGGATGTGGAGGGGCAGGAGATCATCCACGACTGGCAGTCCAAGCGGCCCCGCGTCGTCAAGCTGCAGAGGCAGGGATGAGCCTGGGGCCCGGCACCCTCCTCCTGCGGGCCCTGGCCAGCCGCCTGGGCCGGGTGCGCTTCGGCGACCTGGTCGAGGCCACCGGCCTGACGCGCCTGCAGGTCCGGGATGGGCTCGACACCCTGCGGGGCCAGGGCCTCGCCGCCATGGTGTGGCGGGGCACCTGGAAGCTCACCCCCAAGGGCGCGGCCGCCGCCGGGCAGGGCCTGGTGCTCCGCCCCGGCCCCGCCGGTCCCAGGGCCCTGGCCGAAGTGCCCCACCACTTCCGGTCCCGCCTCTGGCGGGCCCTCCGGATGATGCGCAAGGCCACCATCCACGGCCTGCTGGTGCCCGCCTCCCGGCCCACGGACGGCAACCCCTACGAGTCCGCCAAGAAGTACCTCGATGCCCTGGCCAAGGCCGGCATCGTCACGCGCCTGCCCCACAAGGACGGCGCCCGCACCATCTACGCCCTGGTCAAGGACAGCGGCCCCCTGCCGCCCCAGTGGAACAAGCGGCAGGGCCGGGTCTTCGATCCCAATACGCGGGAGGTCTTCGATGTGGCTTGACCTCCTCCGCGACCAGGTGGATCGCCGGGGCCTCGGCCCCGTCAGCCAGGACCTGGGCTACAGCAAGGCCGCCGTGAGCCTCGTGCTCAACGGCAAGTACGACAGCAACCCCCGGCGCATCGAGGCCGCCGTGCTCAAGGCCTACGGCACCCTCCGCTGCCCCTTCGAGGAACGCGATCTGACCGCCGCCGATTGCCGCATCTGGCGCACCTGCGACCGCCCCACCACCTCCGACTGGGCCCTCAGGCACTGGACCGCCTGCCAGGCCTGCCCCCACCACCCCGCCTCCACGGAGCCCCGATGAACCCCACCGCCACCACGCCGCCGCTCTTCATGGGCACCGGCGCCTTCCGGCCGCTCACCCAGCCCTCCCGCGCCCGGCGCGAGGTGCCCTTCCTGCCGCCCCCCACCACCCCCGACAGCCTGCTCCATGCGGCCTTCATCGCTGAGGGCGCCATCGAGCGGATCCACGACCTCACCAGCTTGGACACGGCCTCCCAGGCCCTCCTGCACTACGAGCGCACCCTCCTCGACGCCACCCCCGATGTGCAGGTGGCGGCCCGGGACCGGGCCTTCGTGGATGGCCTGGTGGTGCCCACCGTCTTCGCCCTCACCAACAGCTACCTCAAGGCCTGGCGCCAGCTCTACCAGGCCGCCCACGCCACCCGACTGCCTTTCGACCCGGCCATCTAGGCCCTCCCAGGAGCAACCGCATGACCAAGAACCCCAAGATCCCCGAGGGCTACCGGGAGAACGCCAACGGCGACCTGGTCCTCATCGCCAACATCAAGGAGATCGACCTGCTGCGGGATGAGCTGGTGGTCGGCATCGCCGCCCGCGCCCGGGAGAAGTCCGGCGAGCTGGCCGAGTTCAAGACCAGCGTCATGGCCGAGGTGGATGCCTTCGTGCAGGAGAGCGCGGCCCGCTTCAAGGCCAAGCTGGGCGGCACCAAGGGCAACCTGAGCCTGATGAGCTTCGATGGCCGCTTCAAGGTCGTGGTGGCCCAGCAGGACAGCATCACCTTCGACGAGCGCCTCCAGGTCGCCAAGGCCCTCATCGACAAGTGCATCAAGAAGTGGTCCGACGGCGCGGACGCTAACCTCCTGGCCCTGGTCAACGATGCCTTCCAGGTGGACAAGACCGGCAACGTGAGCATCCGCCGCGTGCTGGGCCTGCGCCAGCTCGACATCGACGACCGGGACTGGAAGAAGGCCATGGATGCCATCTCCGAGTCCGTCCAGGTCGTGGGCTCCAAGAGCTACCTGCGGGTCTACGAGCGCAGCGAGACGGGCGACTACCTGCCCATCAGCCTCGATGTGGCGGGGGTGTAGCCATGGACCGCCTCCAGAAGGACCTCACCCTCCCCCGCCGGCCCATGGGCTACCTGAGCGCCCCCATCAGCGCGCCCGATGCCCTCACCCGCACCCGCCACCACCTGATCGCCCTGGGCGAATCCGCCCAGCTCTGGGAGGCGGGCGTCCTGCACTACTGCCCCCACCGCAACAGCCCCCAGGTGGGCACCACGGACCAGGGCTATGAGGCCTGGATGGCCATGGACATCGAGGTGCTCCGGCGCTGCGACTACATCCTGATGACCGGCCTTTGGCGCGAGAGCCAGGGCTGCCGCCGGGAGCTGGCCCTGGCCATGCACCTGAACCTGCCGGTGGTCTACACCGTGGAGGCCGCCATCGCCCTGGATGCCGAGCTGCGCGAGCGTCTGAATGCCGCGCCCCTTGAGGCGGCCATCTGATGCGCGAATCCGCCGCAGCCGAGATCCTCCCTGTCGCCATCCAGGTGAACGGGCAGACCTTCTACTGGACCCGTGCCGAAGGCCTCGACCCCGCCGCCGTCGCCCAGGTGGAGGGCTGGATCCAGCGGCGCGCGGACCTCTACCTCCAGGCCGCCGCCATGCGCGGCCTGGACCGGGATGACCTCCTCCAGGAAGGCCGGGCCGGGGCCCTGAAAGCCGCCCAGGACTACGATCCCGCCTTCGGCGCCAGCTTCCTGAGCTACGCCGACCACTGGATCCGCCAGGCCATGCGGGCCGCCCTGGGCCGCTCGCACGACCTCTACCTCACCAAGCGCGAGCGCCAGCAGGCCCTCAAGGCCAACGGCCTGCCCACCGTGCTGCGCCTCGATGCCCAGATCCACGATCACGACACCGTCCTGGGGGATCTCATCCCCTCGCCCGCGCCCGATCCCCTCGACCAGGCCGAGCGCTCCGAATCCGCCGCCCGTCTCTGGCGCGCCCTGGATCGCCTCGATCCCCGGCACCGCGCCGTCCTCATCCACCGCTACGGCCTCCAGGGCCAGGAAGAGTCCCTGGAGACCGTGGGCCTCCGCCTGGGATGCACCCGGGAGCCCGTCCGCAGGCTCCAGCTCCAGGCCGAAGCCAAGCTCCGCGCCCTCCTGCAGGAGACCGCCATGGCCAAGCCCCTCCCCCTCGCCGGCATTCCCCCGGCCCCGCCCCCCACCCATCACCGCCCCGGCACCCAGCTCACCATCGACGACGCCATCCGCGACCGCGAGCGCGAGGAGCGCCGCCGCCGCAAGGCCGAGCGCGACCAGGCCCGGGCCGACCGCATGGCCCGCCTCGCCGCCACCCAGGGCATGCCCCTGGGCCTGGAGGTGGAGCATGGCTGAGCCCTGCACCCGAGAGATCTGCCCCGGCTGCCAGGGCTTGGGCCGCACCTGGAAGGGCACCGGGTGGGCGATGATGACCTGCCCCGTCTGCCAGGGCGAAGGCCAGGTGGACGCCCTTCCCCCCGAGCCGCCCCTCTGGCTCGTGGCCCTGATCGTGCTCCTCGTGCTGGGCCTGGCCTTCTTCGGCCTGCTGGCCGTGGATGTGCTGGGGGGGGGCAACCTGTGAGCCTCCAGCACGCCGCCATCCAACTCCTCGACCACGCCTCCCACACCCTCGACGGGCTGGCCGGGTCTGGCGTCCACCCCAAGGACTGCTCCTACGCCAGCGTCAAGCTCGCCCGGGCCGCCCGGCGGCTCCAGGTCGAGCCCCTCCACACCGAGGACGTGGCCGCCGCCTTCCGCGAGATGAAGGCCGCCCGGCCCAGCATCCAGGTCGTGTGGGATGCCAAGGTGGCCAAGCCCCAGGCGGGCTTCGTGACCCTCGTGTGCTCCGCCTACAACGCCGCGGTGGAGCTGCTCAAGGGCCTGGAGTCCTTCCCCGAGCAGGTCTCGCTCGATCACCCCCAGGCCGGCACCCTCCAGGCCCGCCTCCGTCGCCTGCTGCCCGCGGGCTGGTGGGGCAGCCATGCCTGAGCCCCGTTCCCTGGCCGCCGAGCTGGAGCCCTTAGACCTGGAGACCCTGCGCGGCCTCCTGGCCCGCCAGGCCACCCTGCGCCCCCACCACGACGATCCCGGCTTCACGGCCTGGATGGAGCGCCGCGACGCCATCCGCTTCCAGATCGAGGTGAAGGAGGGCCAGGCCAGCCTGGCCTGGAAGCCCGCGCCCGGCCCCAACCATCCCCTGCCGCCCACCTCCCCCGACCAGGCCCCGCCCGCTNNNACGCCGGCCCGGCCGCCCCGCCTCTCCGAGATCCCCATGCCCAAGCCCGCCGCCATTGATCCCTCCGCCCGCATCGAAGACCTCCTGGGCCGCATCCGGGCCGCCGCCCGCAAGGGCCAGAAGTGCTACTGGGCCCAGCAGACCATCCGCGAGATCTGCCAGAAGCACCACCTGGACGTGCCCCCCGAGGCCGAGAAGGTCTATGGCTCCGGAAGGGCCCAGGCCCGACGGGAACCGCCCCCGCAAAGCGCCCCCCCCCAGCACTTGGCGGAAGCTCCGGAGGCGCCCATGCCGGCTGAGCCCACCCTCCTCCACCCCTCGCCCCTCAACGCCTTCGAGACGGAGATCCGCCGGGCGCTCGGGCGGACCCTCCTGGCAAACCTTCATCCCGTCGAGTGGCTCAACCTCATCAAGCCCTTGGCGGATCTGGAAGCCACGGCCCGGGTGCTGCGCCAGGTCGCCGAGCGGCAGGCGGAGGTGGCATGACCCCGCGCCGCGCCTTCACCCTCGCCGTCTGGTATGAGATCCCCGGCCGTCGCCAGGCCCATGCCGTACGGCTCCACGACCAGCCCTTCCAGAAGCTCAGCCCCGCGGCCCCCGCCACCGCCCTCTGTGGCGCCGACGTGCCCGAGGGCAGCCCCCTCCAGTTCGATACCGACTACCACGACTGCGCCGCCTGCAAGGCCGCGCTGGCCAAGGGGGCGTGATGGACGCACTCCTACTCCATCGGATCGAGTCCCAGCTCGATGCCCTTCGCCACGACCTCAAGGCCAACACCCCTCAGGCCCTGCAGGACCGCCTGCGTCGCGCCGAACTCCTCCTCGCGCAATCCGCGTTCTACATGGAGCCCAACGGACAGCCCGGCTCCGTGCAGTGGGTCCAGCAGGTGGTCGCCTTCGTCATGGAGAGGCTCTGATGGACGTGAAAGCCGCCGCCCGCATGACCGAGGACTTCGTTCGCTACCTGACTGCCGAAAGCACCTGCCAGGCCGTCTCCGCCGAGCACCTGCGGGACATGCTCACCAAGATCCAGTCCGGCGAGATCTCCGGCGAGAAGGCCCACCGCTGGCTCGGATGGGTCCAGGGCGTCCTCTGCGCCCGCGGCGCCGGAAGCCTCGAAGAGTTCAAAGCCGTCAACCACCAAGCATGAGGAGAACACCATGAAACTGTTGACCGTCCACATAGAGGTCGCCGACGAGGCCTCCGAAGAAGGCTTCAGCCTCCTTGTCGAGGAACTCGCCGAGCACCTGGTCAGCTCGGATCGGCAGACCCTCACGGTCCGGCTCAAGGAGTTCCCCGGGCTTTCCGGAGGGCTCTGATGAAAGACCAAAACGATCTGGCCCACCGCATGACCGCCCTGGCCGATGCGGACAAACTTCCCGCGGATCACGAGCTGCGTACCCTGGCTCGGACGCTCGAAGAGACCGTCCGCGGGTTCTACGCCGAGCCCCAGACCCACACCATCCAGCAGGCCCTCGGCGCATGGGCCCGGGCCAGGAAGGCCTGGTGCGCCTACACCCTGGAGGCCTTGGCATGAGCAGCGGGAAGCCCCACGCGGCCAGGGCCGCCACCCTCATGAGCGCCAGGACCAGCCTGGGATGGGATGACGCTCGGCTTGAGGAGCAGATCCGCATGGCCCTCAGTCAGGCCTACAACGAGGGCCTGAACGACGCCGATGACGAATGCGACTGCCCTGAGATCGAGCGTCAGATCATGGACGCGGGCTGCTCGATGGTCCGCCTGGTTGGCCGAATCTGGGACATCAGAACGGGCGCCATCCTGAGTGGAGATCTGGCCATGGAACTAGAGCGGCTGCGTGACCTCACCCAGGAAAAGGCCCATCTCTTCGGAGTGCTGACATGACTGCGCCCGACCCCCGCCGCGCCCGTGACCTGGCCCGGATCCACCTCGCCAAGAAGGAGCTGGGGCTGGACGACGACACCTACCGCAGCCTCCTGAAGACCATCACGGGCAAGGACAGCGCCTCAGACCTGGGGCCAGGCGAGCGGTGGAAGGTGCTCTGCGAACTGGGGCGCCTGGGCGCCAAGGCCGGGGCGGGGAAGCCCTACCCCGGCAAGCCCGCCATCGTCAGCGCCGACTGTCAGGCGCTCCTGGGCAAGGTCGAAGCCCAGCTCGCCGAGGCCAAGCGCCCCTGGGCCTACGCCCACGCCCTGGCCCAGCGCATGTTCAAGAAGCCCCAGGTCCAGCTCTGCGACGCCGACGAGCTGCGCCGCATCGTGGCGGCGCTGACTTATGATGCGCGTCGTAATGGGCGAAACGAGCGTTAGTATAATTCATTCATCACACCCCGGAGGTTCGTCATGCTGAAACCGAAAAGCCTTGTCGTTGTTCTTTTGATAGTCAGTGCCGGTTTATTCGCTGGGGAATCAAGCACGGGATCTGTGTTCAAGATCTATACAAAGGAACAAGAGGCCGCCGCCATCTCAGCCTCAAATGCGGAGGAGATGCGAATCCAAGCGGAGAGGGATAGTCAGAAAACCCTCCTCGACAATCAGCGTGAAGACAACGCGATCTCGATCAAGGACTACTACAGCCAGTTGAAGGTTTTGGAGACGAATTACTACGATGCCCTGATCGCCACCAAGAAACGCCTCAGGGACCAGTTGGTAGAGTTCCACCTCAACGGGGCTTCCGGTATCGACACGCGGAGTCACAGCGCCACCCAGGCTGGGAAGAGACGGGAAGGTTTTGCTAGTGCATATGAGACAAAAATGCTTGATCAAAAGAAGAGCTATGAGGTCTTCACCGAGGGAGACGAGGCAACAACACTGGTAATGCGATGGAATCAGATCGACCGCGTGTTCATTCACCAGCTTGGGAAGAACGCCCGGTTCCTCGGCAAGCTCAAGGCTCTTGGATTCACGAGGCTGATTGTGAGTGATGGAACGAATCTGACAGGAATTCATGAATTCAATTAGTCGAGTAGTGGTCATTCCCACGGCCCCGCACCGCGGGGCCTTTTCATGCCCAGCAGCCGGGGCGAGAACGGCCTAGATTCCAGCGGGGGGAACCATGGCGGAGTACCCGGAAATCCTGGAGGAGCTGGGGGCGCACTTGGGCGAGGCGCTGGCGAAGCGCGGCCTGGGCCGCGACATGGCCGCCGAGGTGGCCTGGAGCGCGGTGGAATGGCTGCGCCAGCCCACAGCCTGGGGCGGGCGCTCCGTCTACATCCCGCGCTCCGAGCAGATCGAGCTGCGGGCCCGCGATCTGGAGATCCACCACCGCTTCGTCTTCGAGCACTGGAGTTATGCCCTCCTGGCGAAGACCTACGGCCTGACCGAGATGCGCATCCGCCAGATCCTGGCCCGGGTGCGCCAGCAGCGGCGGCAGCGGGTGGAGGAGGGCGGCCTGTTCGGCGGCGAGGATCTGGGCTGAGCCCATCCTGAAAACGCTTTGCAAGCATGGCTCCCGCGCCCGGGCGAGGTTCAGGCCTCTGGAGGTCCCATGGACACCTCGCTCGCGCTCACCGCCTGGCAGCGCCTCCGCCTGGCGCTCGCCGGCGCCGCCTCGGCCCTGTGGCGGTTCCTCGTCGGCGCCCACGGATTCGAGCTGGACACCGCCGCCCGGGCCCGGGTGGCCCTGGCCTTCCTGCTGGCCGCCCTGGTGGGCGGCTGGGTCACCGCCAAGGCCCTGGCCGCCTGGGCCGTGCTGCGGCCCGCGCCGGACAGCCCCGCCTGGGAGCTGGCCCTGGTCGCCCGCATGACCCTCTTCCGGGGCAAGGTGGCCCTCGGGCTGGCCCTGGGCGTGCTGCTGCTGGCCTGGGCCGCCTTCCAGGCCCTGGATCGCACGCGCCTCGGGAAGCGGCTCTGGCACTGGTCCGCGGCCATGGATTCCGAGTCGAGCGCCGCCGCCAAGACCCTCTCCGCCAGCCTCGCCTTCGCCGCGTTGCTGCTGGCCTTCGCCTATCTGGCGGGGCAGGTGATCCGGTGAAGGCCCTGCGCGCCGTCCTCCTGGGGCTGCTGGGCCTGCTTCCCCTCTCTGCCCAGGAGGTGCCTTATGCGCTGACGTTCCGCGCCGTGGCTGGGCCGCGCTGGGTGGACCGCGCGGCCCAGGTGAAAGCCGAGAGCCGCTTCCAGGCCTCGGTCACCGCGCCGGACGGCGGCATGGGGCTGGCCCAGTTCATGCCCGCGACCTGGTCGTGGGTCCAGGCCCAGGGCTGGGTGCCCCGCGGATCGAGCGCCTACGAGCCCAGGGCCGCCATCACCGCCCAGCACGCCTACATGACCTGGCTGGAGGCCCGGACGGGCGGGCGCCTGGATCCGGCCCTCGGGGCCTACAACGCCGGGCTCGGCTCTGTGCGCAAGGCCCAGCTGCTGGCCGCCCAGCTGGGCCTGCAGGGGCAGGCGGCCTGGCTGGCGGCGCTCCCCCGGGTCACCGGGGAGCGCAACGCCGCCATCACCCGGGGCTACCTGGCCCGCAACCTCCAGTACCGGATCGAGCTGCAGGGGAGTCGATGAGCCTCACGACGCGCATCCTGGCCATCCTCCTGGCGTTGGCCACGGCGGCCGGGGGCTTGGCCCTCCGTTACGGCCGCCACGAGGCCACAAGGGCCACCCAGGCCGAGCAGCGCCTCGCCCTGGCCATCCAGGCCCAGGAAGAGCTGAAGGCGGCCCTGGCGGCTCAGGAACGCGGTCTGGCGGCCTTGCGCCAGGAGCGCCAGGCCCAGGAGACCCGGCTCCGCCTGGCGGACCAGGCCGGCGGCAAGGCTCGCCAGGCGGGCGAGGCCCGCGCCCAGGCCGTGCTGCTGGCCCCGGCGCCCGAGGTCCGGGACGGGGATGCCCGCGACCTGGTCCACTGGGCGGCCGCCCAGGCCCAGGGCCTCAACCGGCGCCTGGAGGTGCCCCGATGACGCGCCTGGCCCTTCTCCTCGCCCTGGTGGTGGCCACCCTCGCCGGCATCGGCTGTGCCAAACCAACCGCCAAACCCGTGATCGTGCGCGAGCTGGTGTCTGTGCCGTGCCCGCCGCCTGCCATTCCCGCCCGCCCGGCGCTGCCCTCAGCCCAGTTGGGCCCCGAGCCCAGCCTGCGGGACCTCCTGAGGGCCCTGCTGGCCGACCGCGAAGCGCTGGCGGCCTGGGCCCTCGACCTCGAAACCCGCCTGAAGGCCTACCTGCCGCCCGATCCCCCGAAGGAGTCCAAATGAGCGCCGAACGCCGCCGCCGCGCCCCGTCCTGCCCCGGCTGCAACGAGCAGTTGCTCGGCGAGATCAAGGGCACCCTCGACATGGTCCGGGAGACCCAGACCACCCACGGCGCCAAGCTGGACGCCATGGACGGCCGTCTGCGGGCCGTGGAGAACAAGGGCGCCATCGCCGGGGCCGTGAGCGGCCTGCTCATGGCCGTGGGCGTGAACCTGGCGGGCTGGTTCCTGAAGGGGAAGAGCTGACATGGCCCACCCGCCGGAGGTCCGCAGCCGGCTCCGGAGCCTCTACGTCCACAAGGGCCTGGGGCTGGAGCACGCCGCCCAGCGCCTGGCGGTGAGCCCGCGCACGGCCAGCCGCTGGAAGCAGGAGGCCGAGGCGGAGGGCGATGACTGGGACAAGGCCCGGGCGGCCCACCACCTGGCCGGAGAGGGCGCCGAGGCCGTCAGCCGGGCCGTGCTGGAGGACTTCCTGAACCTCTTCCAGACGGTGATGGCCGAGGTGAAGGATGAGAAGGGCGCCAAGCTGAAGCCCATCGAGAAGGCCGAGGCCATCAGCCGCCTGGCCGATGCCTACACCAAGACCACCCGCGCCATCCAGCGCAGCGCCCCCGAGCTGAACCGCCTGGCCGTGGCCAGCGAGGTGCTGCAGCTGCTGGTGCGCTACGTGCGGGCCCACGCGCCCAAGCAGGCCCAGGCCCTGCTGGAGGTGTTGGAGCCCTTCGGCGACGAGCTGGTGAAGCACTATGGCTGAGAAGCTCACCCGCAAGGGGTTCCTGGATGACCTGCGCCAGCTGGCCGAGGGTTTCCGCCGGGACATCGAGGCCCAGGTGGAGGGCTTCGATCCCGGGGCTGGGGCCCAGGCCGAGCGCAAGGCCCGGGCGGCGGAGGACTTCGGCTACTTCTGCCGGGAATACTTCCCCCACTACATCAAGGCCGAGCCCAGCACGCTCCACGCCTGGCTCTTCGAGCGCCTGCCGCGGCTGGCCCGCGAGCGGCGGGGCGTGAAGCTCTGCCTGGCCGCCCCGCGCGGGGAGGCCAAGTCCACCATCTGCACCCAGCTCTTCGTGATCTGGAGCGTGATCTTCGAGCGCTACTGGATGATGCCGCTGGTGATGGACACCTTCGAGCAGGCGGCCGAGATGCTGGAGGCCATCAAGGCGGAGCTGGAATCCAACCCCCGCCTGCTCATGGACTACCCGGAGGCCACGGGGCAGGGCCGGGTGTGGCAGGCCGGGGTGATCCTCACGGCCAACAACCGGAAGATCCGGGCGGCGGGCAGCGGAAAGAAGCTGCGCGGCATGCGCCACGGCCCCCACCGGCCCGACCTGGTGGTGCTCGATGACATCGAGAACGACGAGAACGTGAAGTCCCCCGAGCAGCGGGACAAGCTCCAGGCCTGGCTCACCAAGGCCGTGCTGAAGCTGGGCGCCGCGGACGACACGCTGGACGTGGTCTACGTGGGCACCGTGCTCCACTACGACAGCCTGCTGGCCCGCACCCTGAAGAACCCCCTCTGGGAGCGCCGCACCTTCAAGGCCGTCGAGGAATGGCCCCACCGCATGGACCTGTGGGACCAGTGGGAGGAGCTGCTCCTCAACCAGGGGGACGCGCCCGCCGAGGCGTTCTATTTGGCGCGCCAGGCCGAGATGGACCGCGGCGCCGTGGTGTCCTGGCCCGCCATGCGCCCCCTGGCGCGCCTCATGCGCATCCGGGCCCGGGACGGCCATTCCGCCTTCGATTCCGAGCTGCAGAACGACCCGCTGTCGGATGAAAGCGCCCCCTTCGCCAAGGTGGTCTTCTGGGTGGGCGAGAACCCGCGCTGGATCTACTACGGCGCGGTGGACCCGTCCCTCGGCAAGCAGGGCAACGGCCGCGACCCCTCCGCCATCCTGGTGGGCGGCTTCGACCGTCAGACCGGCGTCCTGGACGTGGTGGAGGCCGCCATCGCCAAACGGCTTCCCGACAAGATCATCAGCGATGTCATCGAGGCCCAACGCAAATGGCTCTGCCTGGTGTGGGCGGTCGAGAGCGTCCAGTTCCAGGAGTTCTTCCGGACCGAGCTGGTGAAGCGGAGCGCCGCCGCCAAGATCCCCGTGCCCGCCCGGGCGGTCATCCCCCACGCGGACAAGGCCCTGCGCATCGAAAGCCTCCAGCCCCATGTCGCCAACGGCCTGATCCGGTTCCACCCCAGCCAGGCCACGCTCCTGGAGCAGCTCCGCCACTGGCCGAAGGCCGACCACGACGACGGGCCCGATGCCCTCCAGATGCTCTGGGCCACGGCCGTCTCCGGCCTGGGCGAGTTCGACTACAAGGCCGTGGGGCGCACCGGGGCATCCCGGGGCCTGCGCGGGAAAGGAGCCCTCTGATGGCCACGCTCTACGACGCCTATGGGCAGAAGGTGGACCTGGGCCTCCTCCGGGAGGAGATCGCCGGGCCCAGCCTCACCTCCATCCGCCAGGTCTGGAACGACCAGGTCACCCCCGGCCTGACGCCCGGCCGCCTGGCGAATCTCCTGCGGGGCAGCGAGCAGGGGGATCCGGCCGCCTACCTGGCCCTGGCCGAGGAGATGGAGGAGAAGGACCTGCACTACCGCGCTCAGCTCGGCACCCGCAAATTGGGCTGCGCGGGCCTGCCCCTGGTGGTCGAGGCCGCCAGCGATGCGGCGGAGGATCAGAAGGCCGCCGACCTGGTGCGGGAGGTGCTCGGGCGCGAGGACCTGGAGGACATCCTCACGGACATCCTGGATGGCCTGGGCAAGGGCTTCAGCGTCTGCGAGATCGAGTGGGAGCGGGGCGCCCAGTGGCTGCCCCGCGAGATCCTCTGGCGCGATCCGCGCTGGTTCGGCTTCGACCTGGTGGACGGCCGCACGGTGAAGCTGATCGAGAACGGGGGCCTGGTGGACCTGGTCCCCTTCAAGTTCATCGTCCACCGACCCAAACTCAAGTCCGGGCTGCCCCTGCGCGGGGGCCTGGCCCGGGCCTCGGCCTGGGCCTACCTCTTCGCCAACTACGCACTGAAGGACTGGGTGGCCTTCCTGGAGCTGTTCGGCCAGCCCCTGCGGGTGGGGCGCTACCCCAGCGGCTCCCAGCCCGAGCAGAGGGCCATCCTCGAACAGGCCGTCCAGAACCTGGGCTCGGATGCGGCCGCGGTGATTCCCACCGAGATGCAGATCGAGTTCATCGAGACCAAGGTCTCCGGGAGCACCGACGGCTACGAGCGGCTCCTGCGCTACCTCGACGGCCGGGTGACCCTGGCCGTGCTGGGCCAGACCCTCACCAGCGGCCAGACCCAGGGCGGCGGCGGTTCCCTGGCCCTGGGGAAGGTCCATGAGAGCGTCCGCGACGACCTCAAGCGGGCCGACGCCCGTCAGCTCATGGCCACCCTCCGCCGCGACCTGGTCCGCCCCCTGGTGGACCTGAACCTCGGGCCCCGGAAGGCCTACCCCAAGGTGCGCCTCCAGATCGAGGAGCCCGAGGACCTGGCGGCCCTCACCAACGCCCTGAAGGAGCTGGTGCCCCTGGGCCTGAAGGTGGAACAGAGCATCGTCCGGGACAAGCTGGGGCTGCCCGATCCGCCCAAAGGCAAGGACGTGGAACTGCTGGGGGCGCCAAAGCAACCGCAAAACCCACCGCCCGCAGCGCCCGCCACGGCCGCCCAGGCCCAGTGCCCCCACTGTGGGACCGGCCATGCCCAGCAGGCCGCCCCCGCCCCGGATGCCCTCGATCGCCTGGCCGAGTCGGCCCTGGCGGACTGGGTGCCCCAGCTTCAGCCCCTGGCGGGGCCCCTGATCCAGGCCATCCAGAGCGCCACCACCTACGAGGAGCTGAAGACGGCCCTGGCGGCCGCGGCCCAGGCCATGGACCCCGCGGCCCTGGCCGAGGCCCTGGCCCGGGCGGGTTTCGTGGCCCGCCTGGCGGGGGATGCCGGGGTGGGCCTTGCCGATTGAGCTGAAGGTCCAGCCGCCCAAGGAGGCCCTGGCGTTCTTCGAGGGCAAGGGCCTGCTGGTCACCGGCTCCTGGCAAAGCCTCTGGCAGGAGGAGCACGCCCGGGCCTTCACGGTGGCCAACCTGGCGCGGGTGGACCTGCTCCAGGAGATCCATGACGCCCTGGGCCAGGCCTTGAAGGACGGCCTGGACTACCGGGCCTTCGCCAAGGCCCTGGTGCCCCGGCTCCAGGCCGCCGGCTGGTGGAACCAGCCCGTGCCCGAGGGGAAGCCGCTCACCCCCCAGCGCCTGCAGTTGATCTACGACGCCAACCTGCGGACGAGCTACGCCGTGGGGAAATGGGTCCGGATCCAGCGCCTCCAGGCCCGCCGGCCCTTCCTGCGCTACCACACCATGGGGGACCGGCGGGTGCGTCCGGCCCACCGGGCCTGGGAGGGCATCACCCGGCCGGTGAAGGATGCCTTCTGGGACACCCACTATCCCCCGAACGGCTGGCGCTGCCGGTGCAGCGTGGAGCAGCTCAGCCAGGAGGACATGGACACCGAAGGTATCGAGGTCACGCCCGAGGGCGCCCTGCCCACCGGGACGACCACCTACACCAACCGGGCCACCGGCGAGGTGACCACGGTGCCCACCGGCATCGACCCGGGGTGGGCCTACAACCCGGGCAAGGCCGCCCAGCCCGGCCTGCTCGACCAGGCCCGGCGCAAGCTGGAGGGCGCCACGCCCGAGGTGGCCCAGGCTGGCGTGAAGGGCCTGGTGGACAGCCCGGCCTTCGAGGCCTGGCTGCAGGCCCCCTCCGGGAACTTCCCGGTCCTCCGCCTGGCGCCCGAGCTTCAGGCGGCCATCCAGGGCGAGAGCCCCATCGGCGTCCTTTCGCCGGAGACCCTGGCCAAGCAGGCCGACGCCCACCCCGAGGTGGGCCTGGCGGACTACCGGCGCCTGCCGGCCATCGGGGCGGCGCCCGACCTGGTCATCCAGGACGGGGCCAACACCCTGGTGATCGTGCGGGACGGCGAGGGCCTCTGGCTGGCCGCTGTGAAGGCGGCCCAGGGCGGGGACCGGGAGACCTACGTCACCTCCTTCCGGAGGACCACCCTGGCCGACGTGGCCCGGAAGCTCCGGGCAGGGACGGTGCTCTTCGAGCGGGAGGGGTGGCGCGGGTGAGGCCTCCCAGGAACCCCACATGTCGCTCCGCCGCCACGCAAGGCGTGGGGGCGTGCTACGGCCGGGAGAATGGCACCGTGTCGCCGCGCCGGTTCCAGTATGGGCTGACCCTCGAAAAGCGCAAATCGCCGGGAAGGCCCCTGGAAGGCCCGGAAGGGGGGGGTGGGGGTCCATGGACCCGCGCCTTGCCCCTCCCGCGAGAACTAAACGGGTTCTAAACGGGTTCCCGGGGCACTCCCGGGTTGGGCCCAACCCCGTCGGCGGCTCTGGGGCCCCCAAAATCCCGAAAACGCTTTGCAAGAGGGGACGGCCCCGGCGGCCCAGGTTCGGGTTTTCGGAGCCCCCTTGGCCCGCCTCCTGGAAACCAGCCATGCCGTGCAGGTCCCCCCGACCGGGCCCGAGGGGGATCTGCCGGCCTGGTACCACGTCCTGCCTGCCGGCGAGTTCCGCGGACGGGATGGCCGTGGCCCCTACCGGCTGCTGTCCCCCGGCGACGTGGTCGAGGCCTTCGCCGCCTGGGGCGGCGACCTCTGCGTGGACTACGAGCACCAGACGCTGACGGCCGCCCAGAAGGCCGGCCCGGTTCCCGCGGCCGGCTGGGTCAAGGAGGTGGAATCCAGGCCCGACGGCATCTGGGCCCGGATCGAGTGGACGGAGACGGCCGCGGCGGCCCTGAAGGCCAAGGAATACCGCTACCTCTCGCCGGTCTTCGACTACACGCCCGCCACGGGTGAGGTCCGCGTCCTGAAGATGGTCGCCCTCACCAACATCCCCAACCTCCACCTGCAGGCGGCCGCCAGCCGCCAAGGAGACGCCATGAACGAACTCATGGAGCGGTTGTGCTACATGCTCAACCTGCCCCTGACCACCACGGCCGAGGAGATGGCCGCGCAGCTGGACAAGCTGAAGACCATGCTGGGCGACGCCAACGCCACGGCCGCCTCCTCCGCGGAGCTGGCCAAGGCCGTCGGCCTCCCGGCCGAGACGCCCCTCGCCACCGTGGCCCAGTCCATCCAGGCCCGGCTCGCCCAGGGCCCCGATCCGGCCCAGTACGTGCCCAAGGCCCAGTACGACCAGGTGGCCCATTCCCTGGCCGAGCTGCAGGGCGCCGCCAAGACGGCCAGCACCGAGCGCCTGGTCGAGGAGGCCATGAGCGCCGGCAAGGTGCCCCCGGCCCTCAAGCCCTGGGCCCTGGAGTACGCCACCCGCGACCCCGAGGGCTTCAAGAAGTACGCGGAGACCGCCCCCGTGATCGCCGCCCACGCCGCCGGGACGGCCCCCTCGGGCCAGGCGCCCGAGTCGGCCACCCAGACCCTCACCCCCGAGGAGGAGACGGTCGCCCATGCCCTCGGGCTGGCGCCTGACGCCTACCTCGCCGCCAAGAAGGAGACCGACTGATGGCCGCCCTCGCTGCTGACCGCAACACCGCCCGCCGGGAAGGCCGGTCCTACCTGGATCCCGTGGCCGCCGGCGTGAAGCTCTACGCCGGGGCCATCGCGGTCCTCGACGCCTCCGGCAACGCCAAGCCCGCCGTCACCGCCACGGGCCTCGTGGCCCGGGGCCGGGTGGAGTCCCAGGTGGACAACACCGCCGGCGCCGCCGGAGCCCTGAGTGTCCGGATCGAGAGCGGGGTCTTCGGCTACAAGACCGACGGCTCCATCGACCGCACCCACATCGGCAAGACCGTCTACCTGGTGGACGACCAGACCCTGGCCGCCACCGACGGCACCGGCACCCGTTCCGCGGCCGGAACCCTCAAGGACCTGGAAGGCAGCGGCGCCACCGCCACCGCCTGGGTCCAGCTCGGATAAGGAGCCGACGACATGATCCTGAACGCCACCACGCTGGCTTCCCTCACCACGGGCTTCAAGGCCGCCTTCAACACCGGGTTCCGGGGCGTCACGCCCGACTGGGGCAAGGTGGCCACCCTGGTGCCCTCCAACACCAAGACCGAGACCTACGCCTGGATGGGGCAGTTCCCCCGCCTGCGCGAGTGGATCGGCGACCGCCAGATCAAGAACATCGCGCAGTCCAGCTACGCGATCACCAACAAGAAGTTCGAGTCCACCATCGCCGTGAAGCGGGACGACATCGACGACGACCAGTACGGCGTCTACGCTCCCCTCTTCCAGGAGATGGGCTTCGCCGCGGCCACCCACCCCGACGAGCTGGTCTTCGCCCTCCTGGGCGCGGGCTTCACCACCGCCTGCTACGACGGCCAGTATTTCTTCGACACGGACCACCCCGTGGGCGACGGCGTCGTGAGCAACCACGGTGGCGGCGCGGGCACTCCCTGGTTCCTTCTGGACACCAGCCGCAGCCTGAAGCCCCTGATCTTCCAGAAGCGGCGGGACTACAAGCTTGCCACGCTGCAGAACCTGGAGGACCCCAACGTCTTCCTCCGCGACGAGTTCCTCTACGGCGTGGACGCCCGGTGCAACGTGGGCTTCGGCTTCTGGCAGATGGCCTTCGGCAGCAAGCAGACCCTGGATGCCACCGGGTTCAACGCCGCCTACGCGGCCATGATCGGCCAGAAGTCCGACGACGGTCGCCCCCTGGGCGTGCGGCCCACCCTCCTGGTGGTCCCCGCCAGCCTGCGCGACGCGGCCAACCAGGTCATCAAGGCCGAGCGCAACGCGGCCGGGGCCACCAACACCAACCAGAACGCGGTGGACATCCTCGTCTGCCCCTGGCTGTGAGGTGACCGATGGCCCTCTTCACCAACCCTGACCCCGCCAAGGCCCCTCCCGCGGCCGATGGCGGCACCCCAACCACGCCCGGGGCTCCGGGCACCCAGGCGGGGGGCTCTCCGGAGCCTCCCGCCACCCAGGCGACGTCGTCCCCCGCCAGGCCCCCCGTCAAGCCCATCCCGGGCCTGGCGGTCCGGGCAATCCCGGCCTCCGGCTTCTGCCGGGCCGGGCGGCGCTGGACGTCCGAAGTCCAGGTGGTGGCCCTCTCCGAGTTCACCAAGGCCCAGGTCAAGGCCCTCCGCGAGGAGCCGAACCTGGTCGTGGAGGACGTGGAGATCGCCCCCGAGCCGGAGGCCTGAGATGGGCTACTGCGTTGTCCAGGATCTGGTGGACCGCTACGGCCAGGCCGAGATGGCCGCGATCACGGACCGTACCGCCGGCACCACCCTGGACACCGTGGTGGCCCAGCGGGCGATCGACGACGCCTCGTCCGAGATGGACAGCTACCTGGCCTCCCGGTACCGCCTCCCCCTCACGGCGGCCCCGGCGGTGCTCCTGGTGGTCTGCGCCGACATCGCCCGCTTCCTGCTCTACAAGGACCGCCCCACCGAGGAAGTCCGCAAGCGGGCCGAGGACGCCCGGGCCTGGCTCAAGGACCTCGCCAAGGGCTACGCCTCCCTCGACCTGGTCACTGAACAGCCCGCCCAGCTCCCCGCCTCGTTCTCCGCCAACGCCCGCCAGTTCACTCGGGAGGCCCTCCGTGGGCTCTGAGTTCTCCATCCAGGTCCAGGGGGACCGCCAGGTGCTCCAGGTGCTCGCGCAGCTGCGCGGGAACCTGGAGGACATGACGCCCGCCTGGCAGGAGGCGGCCGATGAGCTGGCCGCCCGGGCGGACCGGCGCTTCGAGACCAAGACCGATCCGGCGGGAAACCCCTGGACCCCCTGGTCGAAGCGCACCCGCCGCCTGCGGGAGAAGGAGGGCCGAGGATCCCTGCTGGAGCACACGGGGCTGATGCGGGCCTCCCTCCATGGCGAGGGCCGGAAGGACGGCCTGGTGCTGGGCCTGGGACGGTCCTACGCCCCCTACCACGAGACCGGCACCTCGCGAATGCCCCGCCGGGGCATCTTCCTGGCCCAGGTGGACCCCGAGCCCGCCCTCGCCCCCGGCGACAGCCAGGTGGTGCTGGACATCCTCATGGGCCACCTGGCGGGGGGCGGCCGTGGCTGATGCCCTCACCGCCTGGCAGCCCATCATCGACCGGATCAAGGCCCAGGTCCCGGCCCTCCACGCGGTGCTGGCCGCCTGGGACCTGGCCACCGTGGTGGAGCGCAGCCAGGTCACCCCCGCCGCCTTCGTCATCTACGACGGCGAGGAGCCGGTGGATTCCGCCGGGAACGGCAAGCGGATCCTGGAGGACCAGCGGTTCATCGTGGTCCTCGCCGTGCGCAACTCCATCGACGTGCTGGGCGGGACCGGGGCCCGGGAGGATGCCCTCGCCCTGCGCGGGGCCATCCTCGCGGCCCTCTCCGGCTGGCAGCCCACCCCCCAGCACCGAGCCCTCCAGCGGGCCAAGGGCGCGCCCAGGCCCCACTACACCACCGGCTACGCCTACCTCCCCACCGTCTTCGAGACCAGGAGCTCCAACCCATGAGCAAGCCCTCCGATTCCCCCCAGCTGGTCAGCGTCAAGCTGCTCAAGCCCCACACCCATGCCGGCGTCGAGATGGCGGCCGGAGATCCCCTCGAACTGCTCCCCGACCAGGCCCAGTGGCTGGCTGGCCAGGGCGTGGCCGAGATCCTTCCCACCACCCCCACCAAGTGAGGTGATCCATGGCTGATTTCTACTTCTCCGGGCAGGGCATCCTCTACGCCGCCATCCGCCAGGTGAACGGCAAGCCCGGCAAGCTCTACGACATGGGCAACGTGCCCGAGATGAAGGTCTCCCTCAAGACCGATGTCTCGGTCAAGAAGGAGAGCCGCACGGGCTTCCGCCTGCCGGTGAGCCGCCTGACCAAGGGCAACGAGGCCGAGCTGAGCATCACGCTCGACGAGTTCACCCTGGACAACCTGGCCCTGGCCCTCTACGGATCGGTGATCACCAAGGCCGCCGGCACGGTGACGGGCGAGGCGCTGCCCACGGGCCTGGTCGCGGGCGACCGGGCCCAGCTGGCCAACCCCAAGGTCTCCACCGTGGTGGTCAAGGACAGCGCGGGCGCTCCCGCCACCCTGGCCCTCACCACCAACTACACCGTGGACGCCGATGCGGGCCACATCGTCATCGTGGATCCGGGCGCCTTCGTCCAGCCCTTCAAGGTGGACTACGCCTACGCCTCTTCCAAGAAGATGGGCGCCTTCACCCAGGCCGCCCCGGAGCGGATGATCATCCTGGAAGGGATGAACACCCTCGACAGCAACCGGCGCGTGCGGGTGACGCTCTTCCGGGCGCTGATGGACCCGGCCTCCGACCTGGGCTTCATCCAGGACGACTACGCCAAGCTGGACCTGAAGGGCTCCGTGCTGGCCGACGGCACCCGGGCCAGCTCTGATCCCCTGGGCCAGTTCCTCAGCTACGAATACCTGGACGCCTGAGGTGATCCGTGGCTGACGATCTGAGGGGGATCCTGCCCGCGGAGCGCCAGGTGGAGGCGGGGGGTGAGCCGTTCACCCTCCGCCCCTTCGCCTTCCGGCACATGCTCAAGGCCCTGCCGCACTTCAACGCCCTGCTGCGCTTCGTCCAGGCCCGGGAGATCGGCGGCGAGCTGCGGCTGGAGATGGACATGGACCAGCTCCTGACCGAGGGAGCCGATCACCTGGTGCCGCTCATGGCCCTGGCCACCGGCCGCGACCAGGCCTGGGTGGATGGCCTGGGATTTGACGAGGGGTGCGCCCTCGCGGCGGCCATGCTGGAGTTGAACGCGGATTTTTTCGCCAGGACGAGAACCAGAGCGGCCGGGGCCAGCGCAGCCCCCGCCGGCCCTTCCTCTGGAGCGACCTCGTCGCCGAACTGATCAGCGCCGGACACCGCTGGACCGACCTGCTGGACTACACCCCCTGCCAGATCCGGCTCTTCGCCGAGGCGGCCCGGCGCCGGGACCAGCGCCAGCGGCGGGATTTCATCGGGGATGTGCGCGCGGCGGTGTGGGCCGAACCCGATCGTCTCAAGGAACTGCTGAGGGAGCCCGAAGGTGGCTAACAGCTACACCATCACCATCCAGGTGGACGCCCAGACCAAGGGGGTGGACCAGGTCGCGGCCCTGGAACAGGCGATCCTGAAGCTCACGGGCCAGACCCAGGCGGCCGCCAAGCCCACCACCCAGCTGGTGGATGCCTTCGGGAACACGGTCACCGCCGCGCCGAAGGCCTCCAAGGCCGTGGATGCCGTGGGCCAGGCGGCCACCACGGCCGCCGCGGGCGAGACGAAGCTGAACCAGCAGGCCGGGGAGACGGCCAAGGCCCTGAAGGACCAGGGCGAGGCCGCGGGCCAGGCCGCCGGCAGGACCCGGGACATGGGCCAGAGCCTCACCTCGGGCTACGCCCAGGTGGAGCTGCTGAAGGCCGGGATCACCCAGCTCTATGGCGCCGTGAAGCAGGCCTGGACCGGCTTCACCGACCTGGAGACCAAGCTGGTCAACATCCGCACCCTGAGCGCCCTGACCGACCAGCAGTTCCGGGCCATGGGCGCGGAGGTGATCGCCATGAGCACCCGGCTGCCCCAGAGCGCCGCGAACCTGGCGGATGGCCTCTACCAGCTGCAGAGCGCCGGGGTGGATGCCCAGCAGGCCGTGAAGGGCACCAACGGCCAGCTGGGGGCCCTGGAGCTGGCGGCCCGGGCGGCCACGGCGGGCCTGGGCACCACCGAACAGGCCGTGGACGTTGGCACCAGCATCCTCAACGCCTACCGCAAGCCGGTGACGGACCTGGAGGGCGACTTCGATGTGCTCTTCCAGACCATCAACCTGGGGAAGACCACCTTCCCTGAGCTGTCCCAGAGCATGGGCCTGATGCTGCCCCGGGCGGCGGCCACGGGCACCAGCCTGCACGAGG
>MTLD01000974.1_pt1 | contig 32779 bp, 40 predicted proteins | sample 1982471 | NCBI WGS metagenome assembly MTLD01 (sample SAMN05712604, study PRJNA340218) | biofilm metagenome | isolation source: sample SPM anode biofilm adapted to -50 mV | place: USA | collected 2012-02-03 | reverse complement strand
AGCGCAGATGAAGTCGAAGCCGCCGTTAACGATGATGTTGTCTTTCTTCCGAACCTCGACAGAGCCGTCTTCCTTCTGGAGCGTGAGCGTGAGCGTGCCTTTCAGATGCAGGTCGTGGTTTTCCATGGGTTCCTTCCTCCTTGAAATGTTTTTTTAGGAGAGCTTAGGGTATAGAAAAGCGGCCGTGAAGCCGCCGATCGGCCCGAAGGCCATCTCGGAGGCACCGACCGCCCCGGTGCTGAAAGAACTGACGAATAGCTTCCGCGTGGTCGCGTTCTGCGCTATCCCGAAGGAGAGCCAATCCGTCTGCTTGAATTCGGCGCGAACCGCGTTCTTGTTGCCGAGGTTATCCTGGAGGAAGAACCCCAGCTCGGGGTCGTAGCCGACTATCAGATAGCCGGAATCGCCCCGCAGCGTCAGGAAGACCACGCTGTCGACGGTCGGCTGGTTGACGACCACGCTGAAAACGGTGTTGAAGGTTTCCGGGAGGTTCACCGCCCAGGAGAGCCGCGTCAAATCGCCAACGAACGCCCCCTGCTTGAAACGGCCGTGGTCGTAGGTGACATTGACCGCCTCCAGGGCCGGGGTGCCTTTGTCGCCGGCAGCCGAGCCGTCCAGGGGGATGGATTCGACGATGTCGGGCGGCAGGCCGGTGTACAGGGAAATCTGGTTCTCCATCGTTATCCCGGTAATATCGCCGTCCGCCTCCCACGGCGCCTGCGCCTCGACATCGGCCCAGGTGAAGTTTGCATCGCCCCAGGTGATGTCGGTGTCGGCCACGCCGATCATGCCGGCCAGGATTGTGTTTCTCGCCGTGAAGGGTTTACCGAGATCCACCTCGATAATGTGCTGACCGCGCACCGCGCCGTCGGCGAGCTGCAAACCGCCTTGACTAACGTAGGTGTTCATCGAAACGCCCGGCCAGCCGGTGGCCACCGGGTCCACGGCAATAACCGCGTTCCGGCCGCCGGCGTCCACGATGACGACGCTGGCGTTCCGGGCGTTCGCGCTGTAGTTGCCGTAGCTGTCGATGGCTTTGATATAAAAGTCGTGGCCGCCAGGCGTCGGGAACAGACAAGTAAATTGCGTATTGGTCGAGCGGCCGATGCGCTGGCCTTTTTCCCAGCTGCCGCGGCGAATCTCGTAGGCGGCGGCGCCGGGCACCGGCTGCCACATGAATGACAGGTTGTCGCCCTGGCGCACCACGTCGAACCCAGTAACGTCCGCCGGCAAGGCGAACGAGGCCATGATGGTGGCTGGCGCCGTCGATACGTTGCCGCTGGTGTCCACTGCCTCGACATGGAAGGCGTAGGTGCCGGCCGCGCCGATCGGGACGAACAGGCTGGTGGTCATGATTTGCTGCGCGATGATGACGCTGCCGCCCATGGACGCACCCTTATCGCCCTGGTAGACGTTGTAGCCGGCGATGTCAGGCTCGCCGTTCGCCTGCCAGGACAGGAGAAATCCACCCAGGACTTCGCGGTAGGCCAGTCCTTGCACCGGGCCGGGCGGCATGTCTTTGCCGGTGACGTAGACCGGCGGCGAGACGACGCCGGCCGAAGCGACGCCCGCGCTGTTGACGGTGGCGACCTTGACGAGGTAGGTGGCCTGCGCCTTTACGCCCGTTATCGTCGCGGTGGAGGATTTGGTGCCGCCTGCCCACAGCAGCCAGGTTTCCCCGTCGTCGCCGCTGTACCAGACGTTGTACCCCGCGACGAAATCGGCATGTGGGACGGCCCAGGAGGCGCTCAGGCTGGAGAGAATGGTGCCGTCCTTCTGCCGGTAGGTTTCTTGCCCGACGTTCAGCCCCGCGACCTCGACCGGGGAGCTGTCAAGCAGGCTGTAGTTGACGACCGGCGCTGCGATATTCTCTTCGTAGACGGCCGGGACGTACTCGACGCCGGTGATTTTCGCCTTCTGGTCGCCGCTTTTGGATATGGCCGTGATTTTGTAGGGCTTCGTTTCCTTGCCGACCGGGCCGAGGGCGTAAACGTCGTACTTTTCCGGAACCGCGGCGAGCGGCGCGACGAGGACGGTGTCGGACGTCAACTCCAGGCCGTAGGAAAGGACCGGCACCGTGATAATCTCGTCGCTGGCCAGCCGGTATTTGATCGCGTAGTTCACGCCGGCCGCCAGCGTGACTTCCTTGTCCAGCGTGATCGTGGTTTCCGTGGCCGAGACGATGCGGCCGCCGGCGAGGCCCCACCGGGGAATGTCGTGCTGTACGTCGACAACATCGCCCAGCGTGCAGGCGATGGCGTCGATGTCGGCTTCCCAATTCTCCGTCCGGACGAGGTATTGGTTGCAGCGGGACAGGTAGGCGGCCTCGGCGTAGGCGTGCTTATAATCCGTGATGCCGTAGTAGGTGGCCTGCACCGGATTGGCGACGATCGCCGAGGATTCGTAGTCCGGACCGTAGTAAACGGCCTGGTCGGCCGAATACTCCCTGGCCTTGTTGTAGAACGTGACCTCGATGCTGCTCGCCCGGTCCCTGGTGCTTTGAAACTCGCCCTTGAAGGACTTGGCGGCAATGTTGCCGACCGTGAACAACTGCACCGGGTCGCCGGGCATGTCGCAAATGCAGCTGTACTGCGTGCCCTTAGGAATGACCGTGCCGCGGCCGGTGACGGCGAAGCGGGCCAGGGCGTCCCAGAAGCTGATGCCCTCGGACAGGTAAATGTTCAGATTGAAGCGATAGTCGCCGTCCCGCCAGCCGTCCGCATAGGCGGCCGCAACTGCGAAGGCGGCATAGTCAATCCGGGCGGGCGGGTTGCCGTCGACGACGTACTCGCCCTGGCCGGTGTTGACGTTCGTCAGCAGTTTGCATTGGTGGATAAGGTCATAGCAGGCCCAATAGGGGTTTGACGCCCGCTGCGTTTGGTACTCCTGCGCGTAGGGGTTCCAGACGAAGACCGTCGAGCGCGTCTGCTTCCAGGTTACGCCCGGGTCGGAATTACTCAACTGGCTGGTGGCCAGGGCCTTGATGCCGACCAGGACCCGGTTCGGGTAAGCGAAATCCTGGTAGATGATCTCCGAGAGCGTCGTCCAGAAGGTGCGGGTCATGTCGCGGGTAGACGTGCCGGATTTGCCGGCGCAGCGGACGCGGACGACGTACTGTCCGGGTTCCAGGTTGTCGAGCCGGAAGGATGCCCACATGGTGGTGTTTTGCGAACCGCGGACGACGCCGCCATCCGTCAGCGACCAGGCGTGCCAGCCGCCCTCGTCCGCCCGCCGGTATTCCGCCGCCACCGTGACCGATGCGGTGCCCAGGCCGCCGTCATCCTTGATATGGCCGAGGCCGCCGGGGAATTCCAGCGTAAGCTGGAGGCCCTGGATGGCGGTTCCCACGGTGGTCTGCACGGACCAGTCGCCGGCGGTGTCCAACTCGTAGCCGAGCCGATAGTCGGTGACGGTGTCGTTAAAATTCGGAATCGGTTCCTGGTCATTGGTGCCGAGCCGGATGTCGCAGACGACGTCTTTGTAGTTGCCGATGGGGTTGCCGTCGATGAGGATGTCCTCGACGGAATCGACCGGCCCTTCGCCGCCGGAATACAGGAGGTTGAGGTACTGGTAGCTACCGTCGGACGTGACGAACCGCGCCAGCAGCACCGGCGCGATGCGGACGGTGCCGTAGGTCTTCGCCACCGGCGTGCCCGGCTCGGCCGTCGGTTGCGGGCCGTTCCAGCCGTAGGTGGTCGATTGGTCCTGCGACTTAAAATCCTGTTTCGGCGGCGGCAGGATGGCGTTGGCGACCCGGCCGCCGACGTAAGCACCCACGGCACTCCAAACGTTCTTCATAAAAGAACTAGCCCCGCCGAGCGGAGCTAGTAAAACGGAGCCGTAGGCCATGAGAGCGACATCGAAAAGGGTGCGGAAGAAGTTCGACGCGCCCTTGCCCAGGACGGGGTGCAGCACCAGGCTGTCGTCGTCGCCGGGGAGCAGGGTGTCCCATTCTTCGCGGAGCAGTTGGTGGCCGTTGATGCTGGCGGCGAAGTCGGTGTCGGGCCAGCGCCGGATGATCGGCGCGATATGCTCGGCAACGGTCGGCCCGGAGGCCAGGTACTGTACCTCCCGCTGGTCCGGAAAAACTGGGTTGCGGATGAATATCAACTTCAGGTTTACCACCGCCAATACGTCTCGTTTCTTTACTTCATGAGGTTGCATAGACGCGGATTGTATTGTACAATATATTGTACAGGAGGTGGTCGACGTGTTAGCGGCAAACTATAGTACCGTCAGAGACAATTTCAAAGAATTCTGCGACAAGGCGAACGAGGATGCGGAAACGATTTTCATTACCCGCAAGGCCGGGGGAAACGTTGTCTTGATTTCGGAGGCCGAATATAACAACCTTATGGAAAATCTGTTCGTGCGTAGCGGCAAAAAGAATTACGCCCGGTTGATGGAGTCGATCCAACAACTTAAGGCGGGCAAGGCAACGGAAAAGGCTCTCGTTGATGATTAAGGTTTTTACGGACAATGCCTGGGAGGATTATCTTTACTGGCAGGCCACCGATAAATCGATGTTGAAGAAAATCAACGCTCTCATAAAAGACATTGAGAGAAATCCGTTCACCGGTTTGGGTAAACCCGACCCGCTACGGCATGAATTATCGGGCTTCTGCAGTCGCCGGATCGATCCGGGACACAGACTGATATACAAGGTCGAAGCCGATAGCATTCAAATCGTTCAGTGCCGCCATCATTACGACTGACCTTTAACACCGCACTTGCCGACTGACATGGTTCCACAATGGAACCTTGTTTTTTTATTCCGCTACCAGCCCGGCACGTAATAACCCTCGATGCGCCGTTTCCAGAAGATGTGGTCGACCGCGGTGATCACCACGCCCGCCGCGCTGTGCGCGTGGATGAACTTGCCGCCGCCCAGATGGACGCCGATGTGGTCGGCGATGCCGGCCGTCGTGAAAACGATGAGCGCGGGCGCCGGCACCTCGCCGATGCACCGCGTCCACTTGTCGCGATTATCCGTGACGCCGTTAGTAACCGTCGCGCACGTCAGCCGATAGTCGGGAATCACGATGCCGCACCGGCGGAACACCTCCACGGCCAGGCCCCAGCAATCGTAGCCGTCCGGGCCTTTGCCTCCCTCAACAAAGGGTTTGCCGATAAGGTCAAATATTCGACGCATAAAACCCTCCCATTCCGGGGGCGCCGCCGAACCTTCTCGCGTTACCCCGCGCTTTACAGTCGGCCAGCGTGTGGCCGCAAGAGGGATACTGAAGCAGCGTCGCTGCGGGCACGCCACACTTCACCTTGCCGTACTTCCAGCAGCAGAAGTCGGGAAGATACCTGTCGGCGAGCGCCCGGTAGTACATCCAGAAGTCCGCACCAAGCGTAAACGTGACCCACTCCTCGTCGTAGGCAGTGCTTTTCACATTGAAGGTTTCCTCGATCTCCGCGGATGGGTTGTCCAGGTGGGCCGTGTGAATTAGCCGGATGACGACCGCGCAATCGACCAGGCCGTTATACTGTTCCAGATATGCCTGGATGACCCCGGACACGTTGGACACCTGGATGGTGAAGGTCGACATCGCCTTCATATCTTGCGTGGTGTCCGACAGCAGCACCGGAATCGGCTCCCAGACGGTGCCCCGCCAGGTCACGGCCTCGTTGTTCTTCGCCAGATACGCGCACGTCCCGTCGGGGAGCTGAATCTCGAAAAGCACAATCCAGGGGTGGTCGTTGGCGAGCTTGTTTTTCTCTATCAGACCGTCACTGGAAAAAGGCAGCGGCATGAGCTACGCCCCCATGATCGAGATTTCAACGTGCCAATAGCCCAGGAAAGACTTCGTAGCCTTCGGCGGCGACGCGAACTGCATGTTCACCGGCTCGCCGGTTTCCTGGTCGGGCCAAATAAAAATGTTGGCGTAGTTCGCCAACACAAAGGATTTAAAGAGCGCATAATCGTCGTTCGTCATAGCCGTCCAGGTGTAGTTCTTGCCCATCGTGGCCCTGGTGTAGCGGGGGCGGCTGATTGTGTAGCCGCCGTCCGCCGGGGAGCTGATGCGGTTATCCTGGAACACGTCCTCCTGCGGCCCCGAGGCCGACAGCGACGGCGGCGCGATGTTCGGGAATACCGGGTAGCCCATCTTTAGCCCCTCCCAAACAGCAGGTCGCGAGACCCCGCTATATTCCTGGAGATGCCGTCCACGAACATCTGCATCAGCAGGGTGTGGGTGGCCGGGTCGTACTTGGCCTGCTGCGACACGGAGAGCTGCTGGCCGCTGCGGTTTACCACGTTGACGTTGACGTTCGGGCTGCCCGCGCTGGGGGAAGCCCCCAGCATGGACGCCGTTTCCCCGGCCGTGTAGACGCGGGCCGTGTTGCCGAAGTAGGCCAGCTCCGGGCCTTGCTCGCCGACGATGGCCCAGCCGGCGGCGTTGCCGCCCATGGCGTGTTCGGACGGGGTGATGCTGCTGGCCGGTGCCAGTTTCCCCCCGGAGCCGAACACGCTCCCGACGATGTCACCGAACAGCTGCTGGAGCGGCCCCATGATGTACTTTTCCGTCCACATCCGGAGGAACATCTTCTCGATGTCGGCCACGACCGTCTGGAACACGTCGTGCAGAACATCGGTGGCGGATTTCCCGTCGTCGACGATCTGGTCGAAGGTCGACGTGACGGAGTTGTGAATATCGTTCCATGTGTTCACGATGATGTCGGCGTAGTCGGTCTGCTGGTTCCTGATTTCGGTGAGGGCGACCGACCAGGCCGTCGCCACGTTTTTAGAGGCGATCTGGTTCTGCTGCGCAACTGCGTCGGCGAGCTGGCGCTCGATGGCCAGCCGGCGGTCGGCATCGGCGCCGGCGGCCGCGAGCTGGGTGTTTAAGTCGTCGATGTATTTCCTCAGGCCGGCCTGCCGGATGGCATCCACCTCGGCCTGCGTCTTGCCGGCGATAGAAACCTGGAGCTGGGCGCTCTCCAGATAATCGCGGTCTCGTTGAAGGAGAATGTCGCCTTTTGCATGATCGCGCTTCTCGGCGGCCGCCTGGCGCTTGGCCTCGGCATCGGCGTTCGCCTGGTTATGGGCCTCTTTGTCGTTGCCGTTTTTGGCGATGGCGTCCAGTTCCGCCTTGCGTTCTTTTTCGATGCGGGTCAGCGCAATCTGGTACTCGGCGTCGGCTTCGGCCATCTTATCGTGCCGGAGCTGGGCGTTCACCAGGGCCGCCTGGTCTTTGACGTCCTGCCAGGCCCGCCGCCAGGTGTCCATGACCTTAGCGGAGGCCAGCTTTTGATACTCGGCGATTTTATCCGCGAGGCCCGAAGCGTTGCCGCCGTTGCGCGTAATATCCGCGACCTGGTTGTTCATTCGCTGCACTTCGGCCGCGATGTTAGCCATGGCGGATTCATAGGTTATCTCACTGTCGCCGGCGATGCGCTTGTTCAGATCGGCCATGAGCTGGGCCGCCTGCTGGTTGGCCCGTTGGATAGCCGCCGCCTTGTCGTGAACTTTGGGGGTCTTGTGATCCGCCAGAATAGCGGCCATCCTGGAAGACAAATCTGGGTCGGTGCCTTCGCCGTTCTGGAGCCAGGGTTTCTGACTTTTTTGCCTGTCGGACCACGCCTGCCAGGCGGCGTGTTCTTCCTCCTCCGCGTCCGTCATGGCGACCCGTTCGGTGTGTTCCGGCATGTAATAGCCGCCCATTTCGGTGCCGGGCGCGTCGACCCATTGGCCGGCCACCCGGCGACCGACCAGGTGCTTGCCGGGGCGGCTGGGGTCATCCCAGACCTCCGCCTTGGCGTCGTAGCTCTGCACCTTGTGCAGGCCATCGAGGTACTCCACCAGGGCCTTTATAGCGAATCCTGTGGCCACAGCGACGCCCAGCCAGCCCCCAGCCAAAGACCAGAGGCCCGACAGGAAGTTACCGGCGGCCGTCCTGGCTGTCGCCATGGCGCCGACCGTCTTCTCGCCGGCGACCACCGCAGCGTTACCCTGCGCGGCCGTCGCGGCCGCCATTTCCATCTCGGCCGCGGCGGCCGTGGTAGCGGAGGCGGCCGCCATTTTATTGGCCGCTGCCGTTTCGGCCGCGGCAAGCTTGGCCGCCTCGGCCTGCGCCAGGAAGGCGGCGGTCATATCCGTCCGGATTTTCGCAGCGGCAACCGAACCGGCCTCGGCGATCTCGACGCACTTTGCCGAGATGACCGCGGCGGTTTCCTCCGCGCTCAGGCCGGCCGCCTGGGCGGTTTTCACCGCATCCGCCTGCATCTTGGCGTACATTTTGTCGCTCGCCGCGATGGTTCGGACGATAGCCCGTTCCTGGGCGTCGGTAAGCCCCGCCGCCGCGACTTCCTGGGCGACAGCCGCTGCGGTCGCCTGGGCCGCTGCGTTTTGCCAGAAGGCGGCGATGGTGCCGGCGGCGCTACCCAGCAGTTGGATGCCTTTATAGGCGGCGGCTAGCTCCAGAGCGGCCGTGGTCAGTTCGACGATTTGCCCCTTGTTTTCGGCCAGGAAGGTGGCCGTCGCTTGCAGGCCCGACATGATCGGCGGGAACAGTTCCTCAGCCACCGGAGCCAGCGCGTCGGCGAAGGCCAGGCCCATCTGCCCGGCCTGGATGGACACGACCTCCATATTCATGTGTAGCTCATGGAGCCGCTCAGGGTCGAGGCCGACACCCTTCACCAGGGCCGCCTTTTCAGACGCCTCCTGGTAGTCTTCGAGCGTTTTCACCAGCGCCATGCCGCGCACGCCCAGCGTTTCCATGACAAACTCTTGCTGTAACCCGTTGGCCTGGGCGAGCTTGTAGCCTTTGCTGAGGTTCGCCAACTGCTCGGTTAGGGGGAGAAGCTTCCCGGTGCTGTCGGTCAGTGAAACACCAAAAAGCGCCAGGGTGGCGCGGGTCTTCTCCCCGGCCTCCCCTGACGCTGTGAAGTTCTTGTCCAGCCGCATCATGGCGCTGGCGAAGGATGCGCTGTCGCCTTCGGTGAGTTTCAGCACCCTGGCTAGCGTCACCGCTTCTGATGTGCTAATCCCGAACCTTTCGCTGAGTTCGTGGACGGCCTCGCCGGCGCTGACCGCGCTCCCGACGATGGCTCCCAGACCGAAGCCGCCGGCGGCTAGGGCCGTGAGGCCCGTCAGCTTGCTAATCATGCCGCTGATGCCGCTGGTCGCCCCGTTGACCGCGCCGGTGAAGTTGGTGACAGGGAGGGTCGAGAAGGCGTTCTGTACGCTGGACTGACTGTCGCTGAGGGTTCGCTTCAGCCCGGAATTGTCCGCCCCGATTTTAACTAACAATTCAGCGATAGTCGACAATCCTACGCACCTGCCCTTCCCAAAATATCCTTGAACTCGTTTAGTAGGTACGCCTCGTCTTCATCCCGCTTTTGCGCCTGTTTAGGCCCGCCGCGAAGCGGTTCCAGCAACTCGGCGACACCGATCGGCGCCGTCAGGCTCTTGCCTTCCACATTCAGCAGGTGGCAGACGAAGTACGCGATAAGGTTCTCTTGCTGGGTGCGGCGCCAGGTGTAGCCCTCCAGCAGCATGATGAACTCGGCCGGCTGCAGCCGGCCGAACTCCCATGGCAGCATCCCCAGCGGGCCGTAGGCCAAGGGTTCCGCCCACTCCACCCAATCCGCGAAGGAGGCGAAGGTTACTCCTTGGCCGCCGTCGAGTTTTTTCTTTCCGGGTCCGCCTTTCCGAATATCCCGGAAGCGAGGATAGCCTGCACGAGGGGCAGCGCCAGGTCGTCAAGTGTGCCGCCGTTGTCGAGAAACTCCTCAATCTTCTCGGCCATGAGTGCCGGCGTCGGCCGGCTGTAGTGGTGCTTCAGGCCGATGAGGCAGCCCGCGATGCAGAAGTTGACGCCGGCGTCCTGCCGCCGGACCACGTTTATAATTGAATCGCCTAAAACTTTTTCCAATTCGCCAAGACGAGTGATGTCGAAGTAAATGGTCTGCCCGGTCCCGAAACAATCGAACGGCACGGTTTTCTTCACAATTTTTTCCTCCTTGGTTGGCTGCATAGAGGTTTCTTTTTGTGCGTAATTCGGATATACTGAAAATAAGAAATTCGGAAAGCGAGGGCGTTCACGATGACGGGACGCATGGAAGTACGCAATAGAAATCAGGTCACCCTGCCCAAATCACTGACCAAGACCCTGGCTATCCGCGAGGGTGACATCCTGGAATACACCATCGAGGACGGCAAAATCATCATCACGCCGAAGACCCTTGTTCCCAAAGAGCAAGCATGGTATTGGTCGAAGGAATGGCAAGCCGCCGAGAAGGAAGTGGAGCAGGAGATAGCCGAAAAGGGACACGGCAAGGAGTACACGAAGGACGAACTCCTGGGGGAAATAAAACGTGCCCAAAATTAGCCGCAGTGACAGATTCATAAAAGAAATCCGGAAATTGATCGGCAAAGGCGTTCTCACAATCGAACAAGTCGAGAAATTCCTCCGGCTCATCGAAGATAACCCACGGCATCCTTCCCTGCGCATCAAGAAGATCCAGGGGACTGCGGACATTTTTGAGGCATCGGTAAGCATGAGTGTCCGTGTGTCCTTCCAGTACATAAAGCCTGATACGGTTTTTCTGCGGAATATCGGTGAACATGATATGACCCTCAAAAGACCTTAAGACAACTCCCACCGGCCTTTATAGGCGGTGGGAGTTGCTACTTTTTCAGGTCCGCCGCGGACCCGGCCTTGCTTATTCATCTCAGGCTGCGGGGTCGGTAAGATCGGACAGCGGGCCGACGCCGTCGATGGTGCCCTTAAGCGTGGCCGCCTGGTTATACTGGTTGTCGATGGTCAGCTCGGAAATAGTGCCCCAGCCGGTACGGTAGGACTTGCTCGGGTAGACGAACTGGACGTTAATCTGCTGGCCGGCGTTGAACGCGGCTTCCAGGGCGTCCAGGCCGTCGTCCTGGAGCAGCACCAGGCCGTCGAGAGAAATGGACCAACTTAAAAGACCGATCAGACTGGCTTTCCAGCCGCCGGTGGTCTTGTCGGAGGCTTCGACGGAATCGGCCTTCCGGGTCAAAGTTCCCGCCCGCTGGCCACCGATGAGCGTCCAGATTGGGATGGTCGGGGTGCCCGTGTTAATGTAGAGCAGATAATCCTTGCCGACCGTAGCCTGCGCCGGCGAAGGGTTGCTCGGGAGATTGATGGCCATAGCGCTCAGCCCCCTATATTTTGAATGGTGACGACGATTGTAAGGACGCCGTGATAGCCGAACTCCTCCTCAGGGAACGCCTCGAAAAAGTCCACGTCCTGACTGATGACGGCGAAGCCCGGCGCTTCGATGGCGGCCGACGTGATCACCGTGACGATGTCGTCGGCCACCGCGTTGATTTCCGCCTTGCCGTTATGGTTGGACCAGATGTGCAGCTGGATGGAGGCATCCCAGATGTCGGAGGTTTTGTCGGCCACGCGCTTACAGGTGAAAGCGCCGATGGTGATGTAGGGGAAGACCACGTCCTCCGGCACGTCGTCACAAACCGGCGTTGTCTGCCCTGCGGACAGCAAAGAAAAAAGCCCTGTTTGCAGGGCTGTCATGGGTATGCGCCGCATTACGATCATGGATTTATCGCCGCCTCGACCGACCTTACGAGGTTTGGTTTTTCATCCTCGAACGCCGGCCGCATGAAGGGATGCTCCGCCCGGGCCGGAATGTTCGCCGACGCGGCGAAACCGGTGCCCGTGAGAGCCCCGCTGTGCAGTGCCTTCTTTCTCGACGGCAACTCCTTCGTCGCCTTCGCGCCATATTCCACCAGGTGGGCGTGCGGCGACTTGGCCCGGACGGTGCCGATGTTGCGGACGCCGTCATAGAACATCGTAATGCTCTTGACCAGCTTTCCGGACCGGACCCGGACCCGGCGTTTTGCGCCCAGCATGATGTTCGCCGTAGACGTTTGGACCGTCGCCCGCAGACGCTCCCGGGTTTGAACGTCGTAGGTTCGGAAGGCTCCTAAGACGCGCTGCAAATCGTTGATGCCCAAATTTACTACGAAGGCCGCCATATCAAGTCGTCACCTCCCGGCAGACAAGCATTGTGGTTTCCCTGTCGATGTCGTAGGCCGAGAGAATGTCGTAGGTCCGGCCCTCGCTCTGGGCACGCCAGCCGCGTCTTATGTCCGTCCGGCGCCGGATGGAAACCAGCCGGACCAGCTCGCCGACGACAGCGCCGACCGCCGGCGTTTCCTTAAAGTTCGGAATCCGGAACTCGGCCCACACCGAACCGGCGTCCTGGTAGCTCGTTTTCGAGCCGCCCATGCCGTCGGGAGTCTTAACCGGCCGAAGCAGGGAGAGCCGCCACTTCATTCTCCCGGAGATCATGGCGACACCGGAAGGTCGGCGTATTCGTCGCACAGGGAAATGTGGTTTATAAGCGCGTCGATGGTGTGGCCGACCTTGGCGTCACGGCCGGCGACCGTGTCGTCCCGGTTCTCATACCAATGCGAGCAGAGATACTTTATAGCCATCTTCCACACGCCGTCAGCCGGGTCGTAGACCTTGCCGGTCATCCGTTGCATGTAACCGACAGCCCCGTCCATCAAGTCCTGGATGAGAGTGTCCTCTTCGGCGCCGTCAACCCGGAGGTAGAGCTTCACGTCGTCGAGCATGAGCGCCGCGGCCATGGTCAGTTACCAGCCTTACCGGTTTTCGTCGTCTGCGCTGGCGCGACGGGTGCCTCGGTTGTGGGGTCGGAATCAATGTCAAATTCCTTCAGGGCTTTGAGGTTCTCGCGAACCGTGGCAAGCGTTTCGGCATCGGAAGGCGAATAGCCCCGGGTATGAATGTCCGCGATGATCTTATGGTTCAGCTCGGCGAACGCAACCGCCACGCGGTCAATTTTGCGCATCTGTTTTCACCGCCTCAAAAAAGTCGGGGCGGACTATGCCGCCCCGTTATTACTTGACCAGAGTGACCAGGGAGTTAACATCCGCGACCTTGCCGTCGGCGATGAGGACCGCCCGGGTCACCCAGTCGTCACCCACCCAGATTTCCTGGTAGCGCTGGATGTTGATGTTGTAGTTCGTGTTCAGCACATAGTCGCTGAAGTCGAACAGGAAGGCCCAGACGGTGCCCGCAGTCAAGCCTGTGGCGTAAGTCGGGAGATAGTTGCACAGTACGACGTCACGGCCGAGCAGTGTACGGGCCGTCTTGCCGGGGATGCCTTCATTCACGCGGGCGATCGGCTGGCCGGCGCTGTCGACTTCGGCCAGCATGGCGTTCCAGGTCTGCTTCGTCATGCACCATTTCGACGTTGCCTCATAGGCGATATCGAGAGCCCCCTCGGCCTTGATGAAGTCGGCCCGCTTGGGAACGCCGGTGATAACCTGACCGGCGTTGACTGCGGTGCCGGCCGAAATGATGCCGGTCGGCTGACCGACACCTGTACCGGAGATGATGGCCTGTTCGAGCGCGATGACCATGGCCTGAGATACGTTGTTCACCAGGACGGCCTCGAAGGCAGAAAGCGCCATCGTGTCGACTTCAAGGCTGACCGCGACGGCGCAACGCAGTTTGTAATACCCGAAGATAATAGTACCGGTCGTCTTGGCCTGCTTGTTACTGCCGGCCGATTCGGCGACCCATGTGGCAACGGGCTTGACAGTCGAATTGGGAATAGCCAGGCCGCCCTTGTAGTTCGTCTGGGTGACAAGCGGCAGTATCATGCCGCTGGCCAGTAGTTTATCGATGACGGTGTTGAGGACGTTCTGCGGAATCGGCGCCCCGGCAGTAGTGGTAGTGGCGTCGGCCCGGAATTCGGTCGGCAGCGGAGTACCGCGCAGAACAAAGTTCATGAAGGCGGTCCGGTACTCCATCGAGGTGGTGTCGACGCCGGAACGCTCCTCTTCTTCCTGGGCAGGTTTCACGCCCGGCGGCAGGACAATTTTGCCGCGGATTTCGCCGACGTTCAGCTTCCCGGCGATGTCGAGGCGCTTCTGGATGTTGCGCTCCTCTTGCTCAAGAGTCTCCAGTTCGGCCTGGATGGCGTCCAGGTCGCACTCGGCGTCGGACTGCAGCTGGCTGCGGATTTCGGCTTTCCGGTCGGCGATCTCTCTCATTCTCTGGTCCACGGTTAACCTCCGAAAGATGAATTTTATTTGCGGAGTCGAAACAGGAACCGGAGCCCGCCACGCCCTATCCAGATGCGCCCGCTAGGCCATCCAGCTTCGCGGTTTAAGGCATTAAAAAAAGCAGCCCTCCGGGCCGCAGTTTTACAAGTATGTTCTTACGATATACTGTTTCCGCCGGATGGCCAGCTTTTCACGCTCCTCCGCCTCGCGCTGCTCGCGATCGATCAGGTCGGCAGCATCCTTCTGTGCTTCGCAGTACGACCTGGCCGAGAGAGAAGTCTGTTCATAGGCCGGCGTGTCGACGGCCGAAACATCGCCGATGGCGGCGAACTTGTTAATCCGCCTGGTAGTAGTGGTTCGGTCAAACTCGTCACTTGCCACATAAAAAGCGAACGACATCTTGTCGATGTCGCCCCGCTGGACAAGCGCATATAGGTCTTTGCCGGCGGTCGTGGGCGCCAGATTGGCGATGACTTTAAGCCCCACGTCGTCCGGGATAAGGGTCAGGGTCTTGCTTCGTGACCGCGCCACGATCATCACGCTGTCGGAGTGGTTGTATTTCATCGGAACGTCCGACAAATCGACGCCATCCAGGGCGCCGCGGGAGATGACCTCTTTGTATTCCTTCCCGGTGTCCGGGTCGGTCCAGAGCACGGTCGGCTGCTCGAAAACGATGGCGTAGCCCTCGACGATCATATCCTGCTGGATATCATCAAGCGGAAGCGCCCGTACCTCCGCCAGGCGGATTTCCTTCTGCCGTTTTTCCCCCATCCGTATTACCTCCTGTGTTTGGTCTTTGGTCCGCCGGCGCCCCGGTCTGGTACACATCGGCCAGACGGGCATTGACGTAGTTCAGCGAAAAGATGCGCCGGTCGCCGTCTTCCACCGGCGGCATGTTGAACATCTCCAGAACGTCGTTGACAGAAAAGATGCCCATGGGCATCAGATATTGGACAAGGTTGCACTTCGTCTGGTTGCTGGCGTACTGGAGCCGGTTGGCCTCGAAGATGATTTCGTTGCCGAATCCCTTCTCGCGATCGGTGAAGCACTTCTCCGTGAACTCAAGCGATAGCTGTATGGCGATGGGTTCCAGGACGCTCTCGTAAAAGGCGTTCCATTGGTCCTCGGTATAATCGGCCTTGACGATATTCTCGCTCACCCCGAAGTAGCGATAGGCATTGTCGCGGATGACAGCCATCTGCTTGTCGTCCACCATTTTGCCGTTCATCTCAACCGGTGTGAAATCGGCTTTGGAGTCGACCGCGCCGATCCCGCCGTCGTTGGTGATGGACAGGTAGTCGGCCACGAATTGGTCGCGTTGTTTTCTCAGATCTTCAGGCCGGAGCGTTTGCGTGAACTTGAGGAAGCCCCGCAGCCGAGCACTGGATTTTATTGCGTTGATGATCCCCTCGTTGACCGTCTGGATGAGCGACAAGGTGGGCTTGAACGGCCTCTGGTTGCTCTCGCCGAAGATGTCGTCGTTGTTGAAATGGCGGCGAAGGTGTATGAGATCGGTGTACGGCACCGTCATCCGGAAGCCGCTTAAAAAGAAAAACCGGCAATACAGCTCCCCCTGGTACTCCACAAACTCGAGCGAAGAGTACGCCAGCGGGAACAGGCCGGTTATTTTGCCCATGGCGTCCGTTTGGAGATAAACGAACGAGTTGTTGTTGGTGTAGAGCTGACTGACTACTTTGTAGAGGAAGTCGTATGACGACATATATGGGTTAGGCCGAACCTCCAGCAGCCACTGCAATCCGTCCGAAGCCTGCAGGACCTGGCCGCTGGTACGCCTAATGTGTTTAGGCTTCAGCTTCGCTGCATTCCGTGCAATGGCGTCGATACAGGTCCGGACAACATCGTTGTCGTAGAAGTTCCCGGTTACCGACGAGAATATCGGTGAAAAATCGTTAAGAAACTGGTACTGGGTAACATCCACCGGGGGTTTCTTCGGTCCGAAAACGGCGTCGAACATATTCCTAAGCTCCAACTATTCACCCCCTCGTACCAGGCTGCCTCGCTCGTCGAACCGGAGCCCCTCCCGCACCGGGCGGCTATCGCCATGCGTCTGGTTGTGGCACCGCTGGCACAGGTACTCCAGCTGATTCCAATTGAGCGTAATGTCCGGGTCGTCGATATTATCAGGCGTCAGCAGAACCTTGTGGTGGAGAATCCCGCCAGTGCCAGCCGGCTCATGGCACAGCTCGCAGCAGTAGAACACCGACGCAATATAAGCGGCCCGGCATTTCAGCCAGGCCGCGGAGTTGTAAAACGCCTTGGCGAAATCTCGGGCCAGCGTGCCCCACCTCAGATCAGGTTGGTGTACTCGTCCATCTTGTCTTGGAGGACGACGTAGGCGATGATGAGCGCCATGGCGCCGTCGATGCGCCGGCGGGTGTCGGCGCCCTTTACCGGCTGAATGTTCGCGTTGAGGTCGGTGCGGATTTCCAGGTTTGAGAGGTTCCACATATCTACGGGGTTCTTGTTAAAGACTATCCTTCCGGCGGCCAGGTCGCCCTTCAGCGACTTCATCGGATAGGAGAGCGTCTGCACCCCTTGACGCACCTTAATCATAGACTCCTGGCCGAACTCGGCCTTGAATTCGTTCAGCAAGGCGTCCTCGATGTGCCAGGGGTCATAGCCTATCCAGGGGATGTATAAATCCTCCTGGTCGCGCAGTTCCTTAAACCACTCCAGAACGCAATGCTTGTCGATTTTGTTCCCCGGCGTAGTCCGGAGCAGGCCCTGTTTTTCCCACAGAAGGTAGGGCACGTTGTCGCGCTCACGGCGGTTGCCGTCGACGTCCATCTTGCGGAGGACATCCTCCGGAATCCAGTACATTGACCGCACATAAATGCGGTCGTCGCCGGGCTTCATGGCGATAGCCTTAGCGGCCGTGAGGTCCGTCGTTTCCGAGGCATCGAAGCCGCCGATGCCGTAGCGGAAGTTCTTGGCACGGAAGTCGAACTCCGCCTGGTTGTTGATTTCATCCCAGGTGAGCCAAGCCGAGGAGGAGTTTTCTTTCATGTTGAAATCTTTAACCATGACCGTCGGCTTAAAGGCCGGGTCGTTCTTGGCCTTGGAAACACAGTCGCGGAGAAACGCCAGGGACTTGATGGTGCCCAGGCCGGGGTTGGCCTTTATCCAGCACTCCTCCCTGTCCCATTCGTCCTTGTCGTCGAGCTCGTAGATGAACGGCAGGAAGCGGTCATCCCGGACCTTGCCGTCGAGGACCGCGCAGGCGTAGTCGTACTGAGCATCAAAAATGCCGTCCCGTACGAAGCCGTTGGTCGTGATGCAAAAGAGCAGCGGCTGCTGGCGGGCCGACATCGATTGTTTCATCAGGTCGTAGATGTCGCGGTTCTTGATGGCGGACAGCTCGTCGATGGTGACGCCGTGGGCGTTCAAACCGTCCAAGCTGTTGCTGTTGCTGGCTAGGGGTTTGATGATCCCCATGTTGACCGGGAAGTATAGGTCGCTGATGCGTTTGCGGATATGCTTCCGGAGGACCGGCGACTGTTTCACCATTTTGTAGGCATACTCCCAGCCGATCTTCGCCTGGTCGAGCATGGTGGCGATATTGTAGATTTCCGGCGCCCCCTCCCCATCCCCCATGAGCAGGAACAGGTTGACGGCCGCCGATTCCGAAGACTTGCCGTTTTTGCGGCCCTCAATCGTCAGGCACTCGTTGTACTGGCGGAACCTGGTGTCCTTGTGTACAAACCCGAAGATGGCCTGGAATTTCGCCTTCTGAAACAGCTCCAGCGTTATCGGCGTGCCCATTTTCCCCTGAGCCTGCTTGCAGAAGGTTTCGATAAAATCAATGGGCTTTTCGGTCAGTTTTTCATCGAAGACCCAGGGGTCGTACTTTTCCGGGTGGCGCAGCTTATCCAGCAGCATCCCGCAGACTTGCTTAATCCGTTTACAGGCGACGATTTCGCCGGAGAGGACCTTGCCGGCGTATTCCTCCAAGTAGCTCATGGCGGCCGCCTAGTGCTTACGCAAGAACGCGAGCAGTTCGTCCTCATCTTCTTCCTTGCCGCCCTGCCGGAGCGTGGTGATTATCTTTACCAGGGTGGCCACCGTCCGGTTAGAGCTGTCGACCGTTTTGTTGTAGTCGGCGATGGCCGGGTGGGAGTACACGTTCTCCCTGCCCTTGACGTACTGCTTGGTGACCAGTACGCCGTCCTCGTTGATGGTTCTCTCCAGCTCGTTTAAAATTTTGAGCTGCACCTGGTAGCGTTTGAATGTAGTTATAAAAAAGAAATTCTGCTCGACGCCGTGTTTCTCGGCAATACGCAGAATCTCAGCCGCCTGTTCGTTTAGATTTAGCTTTCTTTGTTGTTGCATCTAATATCGCCGCCCTTATCTGGTAGCTGACATTTGGATTTCAGGTCGAGCACTTGGCTATACTAAGGTCGGCTTGTCTACCGACGCTAAGGAGGATATCCCCGATGAATGTAGCGGAAATGATTCACCAACTTAGAGTCGACCTATGGAATATATCCTATACTCAGTGGAAAACAACTGTACTGTTTTCACCTCATTGGTGGGCTTTAGTAGTTCTTATTGCCATTTCCTATATAGTATGGTGGAAACTGGTTGATAAGAGCCGCTTGTCGCAAATGCTTTTGTTTGGTTCTTTCATCGCCGCAGGAAGAATCGTAATGGATATCATAGGGAGCAACACCGTTCTGTGGAGCTATGATATTCGCGAAGTGCCTTTTACGCCCAGCCCCTTTCTTCATGACTTTACCATTACGCCATTAGCTTTAATGCTAGTCTACCAATATTGTCATTCGTGGAAAAAATTCCTTGCCTGGACTTCGATAGCTACGGGATGTATTACCTTTGTCTTTTTCCCATTATTGATTGTCTTTGATTATCTGAAATATTACCATTGGAATCATATCTATAGTTTCATTCTCATCATTCTCATAGCCGCTCTTTCGCGGGCGGTTATATTGGGCGTTTTACAACTGGAACAGAGTTACAATTGCGCCCATTCGAATGATTCACCTGGAACCTTAATCAGCCAACCAGCAATGAAACCTTTGAGTAAAGAAGACGACACTCAAAACGATTAATTCGCGCATAACATACGTGTTGCTTGACCGGCACAGAGAACATAGCGTCGGCAAAGTTTTATGTGTCATTCGAGCCATTGCCTCAATTGCAAGAACGAGTACAGATAATGATTGTTGCTGATAGGCGTGAAGCAATATATTATGCGAACAGAGCCATTTTTTCGTTAACCAGTGTTGCCTTCTTTCCGGTGAGCTGCTCCCACCTGGCGACGATAACGTCGCAGTATTTTGGGTCCAACTCCATGGTGTGGCACGCCCGGCCCGTTTCCTCGCACGCGATTAGCGTAGAGCCGGAGCCACCGAACAGATCGACGACCAGGCCGCCAGGCTTGCTGGAATTTTTTATAGCCCGGGCGCAGAGCGCGAGGGGTTTCATTGTCGGGTGGTCGGCGTTCCGGGCCGGCTTTTCCACCCGCCAGGTCGTCGTCTCGTCGTCGAGGCCAGCGAACAGCACCTCGTAGCTAGGCACCCGGATGCTGGCGCTAGCAAGGCCGGAGGCGAACGAGATAATGTACCCGTCGCCGTCCGGTTGGACGGTGACACCGGCTACGTCGTCGATGACGGTGGACTGTTTGCGGCCACCGTGGAAATAGTGGGCCTCGCCCGGCTTCCAGCCGTACAGAATTGGCTCATGTTTCCATTGGTAGTCCTGCCGACCGAGAACGAAGGTGTTCTTGACCCATACCAGGCATTGCTTGATAAGCCAGCCGGCATCGACCATCGCCTTCCGGAAGTTGAGGCCCTCGGAATCGGCGTGACAAACGTAAATCGCGGCCCCAGGTTTGGCGGCCGCTAGCATCGTTATATATGCGTCTTTCAGGAATTGATAGAACTTTGAATCGGACATCGAATCGTTCATTATGGTAAGCCGGTCGGCCGTTCCGCCTTCGTAGGCCACGTTATACGGCGGGTCGGTGAAGATCATGTCGGCTAGGGCACCGTCCATCAGCTTCTTAACGTCTTCTAGCTTCGTCGCATCGCCGCAGAGCAGCCGGTGCGCTCCGAGGACGTAAACGTCGCCAAGCTGCGTGGTCGGATTGGCAGCTTTCTCCAGCTCGGCGCACACGTCGAAATCATCGTCTTTGCCGACGCCGCCCTTGCCGTTCTCCTGCTCGATCAGTTCCACGTCCGCCAGGTCGAAGCCGGTGAGGGCCAGGTCGAAGTCCATGTCGCGCAGGGCCTGGAACTCATCGAGCAGCAGCGCGTCGTCCCAGCTGGAGAACTCTGCGACCTTGTTGTCGGCGATGCGGAACGCCTTAACCTGGGCCGGCGTCAGATCGTCGGCCACGACGCACGGAATCTGCGTGATGCCGAGACTCTGGGCGGCCAGGATGCGGGTGTGGCCTGCGACGATCTCGCCGGCGCCGTCGATGATGATCGGCACCTTAAAACCGAACTCCTGGATGCTGGCGGCCACCTTATCGACGCCGCGCTCGTTATGGCGCGGGTTGTTAGCGTAGGGAGTAACCTCGCTGATGTCTTTGTAGATGATTTTTAATTCAGCCACACCGTCACATCCTTTCCAAAAAACCGTAGTAATTTTTCACGCGCAATATTTCTTGTGCCACCTCCGGTCCAGATGCGGCGGCCTCCGATGATACCCCGGGGGGGTTGCCAGGCCATACTTGGATGGTCGTCGACGACCGGACTCAATCTGGCAAAGACACTTCCGGGATTAGCGAAACACCCGCCGGCCGTTACGCACCGGCAGCGGCACAGGCTCATGGACCAGCGCCGTTTTGTCGTTGCGGAGCACTTTCTCCTCGATGGCACACCGGCCGCCGTCCGGCCGCCAATGGACACAGCCCGGGCAATTGATGGTGTAGTCCCGGGAAGGCTTGTAGTAGTCGCAGTCGTTCTTCATGGACGCCTACCTCCCCAAAAAGAAAAACCGCCAGGTCAGTGGCGGCTTGCAAGAACTCGAAACCCTCACCGAAAACGCAATCGGCTAAGGCTCTTGGTACCATATTAGCACGGAAAAGTCGCATTATCGGGTGGTGTTTTATTCTTAGAAAGTGCATCCCCGGGCGATAGCAATCCGCACCGCGATGTTCACAATCTCGTCCCACCAGCGCGCCAGGGTCTTCGGGTCGGGATAACTCACGGACCCATAGCGCCGATAGAACCAATCGGTGTACCGGACCTGTGTTGCACTCACCCAGCCAGGCCGCCCCTTCTCGGCGGCGGCGTACCGCTGCTGCTTGTGAACCCAGCGGCGGGCGTTGAGGAAAGCTAGCTTCTTCTCGCCCAGGCACCTCTCGGTGTCTTCGATGGTGACGACCCACAGCCTGATTTCCTCCAGGCGAGCCAGGGACAACCCGAGCCGTTCGGTTGGCCGGCCGACATCGGTACCCATCGGCAACCCGGTCATCTTCGTGGCTGCCATTTCAGAGAACTCACCCATCCGTTCTAGATAATTTAGCCGTCGTTCGGGATATTCAAGGAGCCAGTTAGATGCGAACCTGTTCTGGCCGGCGTAGTCAAGCAACCTTTGTTCCCTCCCCTGGGTTTTTGCTTCTGCGCTTCACGTTGCTTGTCCGCCCACTTAATGCGCCGTTTCCATTCGTTTGCGATTGATAGCATATTCTTTAGTGCGTCCTCCCCCGTTAGGCAGCGTTTATTTTCTGAGCCTCGTAGATTCGCGATCGGACCGCAGCCATCAGCGCGTCCTGCCCAGTCGCCTTATTCTGCAAGGCTTTCAGCACATCTTCGTCAATCGTGCCAGCGGCGACCAGATGATGGACGATGACGGACTTTGTTTGTCCCTGCCGGTCGAGGCGGGCGTTCGCCTGCTCGTACAGCTCCAGGCTCCACGTCAGGCCGAACCAGACGATGATATTCCCGCCAGCCTGTAAGTTTAGCCCATGCCCGGCGGAGGCGGGATGCACAAGCAGCAAGGGAATTTCTTTGTTGTTCCATGCCTTCACATCCTCCGGCTTTTCCAGCGTTCTCGCGGTCGGAAAACGTTTCTTGAGCCTGGCCAGGTCGTGCTTGTACCAGTAGAACACCATGACCGGGTTTCCGGCGGCCGCCTCGATCAGTTCCTCCAGCGCGTCCAGCTTCGCATCATGGACGACGCGCACCCCTTTGTTCTCGTCGTAAACAGCGCCGTTGGCGAGCTGGAGAAGTTTATTCGACAGATCGGCTGCCTGGCCGGCGACGACATCGCCGTCGGCGAACGGCAGCAGCAAGTCTTTCTCCAACTGCCGGTAGGTTTTGCGGACGGCCGCCTCCAGCGGCACCTTGACCACATTGTCGATGCGCGGCGGCAGCTCCAACCAATCCTGGGCCTTCATGCTGACGCAGATGTCGGCAACCCTGGCGTAAATCGCCTCCTCCGCCCCGGGTTTCAGCCGCCAGGAATAAACCATGTGGCCGTTACGCTTGTCCGGCTCGAAATACCGCTCGCGGTAGCCGGTGATAGTACGGCCCAGCCGCTCGCCGCGGTCGAGAAGGTAAATCTGCGGCCAAAGGTCTAGAAGATTGTTCGGCGCCGGCGTGCCGGTCAACTCAACCAGCCGTTTAATCAGCGGCCGCACTTTCCGTAAGGCCCTGAACCGCTGTGCTTTGGGACTCTTAAAACTCGATGATTCATCGATGATGACCATGTCGAACGGCCACCGCGAACCGAGATGGTTCACCAGCCAGGTGACGTTTTCGCGGTTGATGACCCAGATATCGGCCCGCTCGCGAAGCGCGGCGATCCGCTGCTTTGCGGTACCGAGAATCTTCGCCAGCCGCAGATACGAGGTGTGGTCCCACTTCTCGATTTCATCCTGCCAGGTGTACTTCGCCACCCGCAGCGGCGCGATCACCAGCACCCTCTCGACCTCGAAGGAATCGTGCATTAGCTCGGCCACGGCCGTCAGCGTGCTGACCGACTTTCCGAGGCCCATGTCCAGGAACCCGGCGACGGCAGGCTTTTCAAGGATTAGCTGGGAGAAATGGTTCTGATAGACATGCGGTTTGTACTGCATTGTTGCGACATCAACTCCCCGATAAAAAGGTCGACAGCGGGAAGCGAATCCAGGACAGCAACCTCGAAACCCAGCCGGCGGAGCTGCGCGTGGCGTTTCAGTTGGAGCGGCCGCGGCGTTTTGCCAGGCCGCTTCAGTTCGACAAAGATCACCTTGCCGAACAGGAGAACGATGCGGTCAGGTACACCATCGTTACCTGGCGAAACGAACTTCCAGCAAACACCGCCAAGTTTATCGACGTAGCGTTTCAGGTATTTTTCGACCGCGCTCTCTAGCACTTTTACCTCCCGGTTTTCAGGTGTAGCCGGTGAAGCCAGCAAAAAGGGGGAAAACATATTTATACGTATTAAGGCGTATATAGGTGCCTATTACTCCTTATTTTTTTATTATTACTTTATAGAAAAATAGTGGCTACACTGGCTACATTAGGGGCATCGGTCCTTGATTCATAAGGGTCGCTGGGTGTAGCCGGGGTGTAGCCAGGGACGATTTTCCGGCTACGACCGGCTACACCCTCGCCTCCTGTGTAGTCGGCTACACTTTGGTCCTTTTGTAGCCGGCCGGCTGCACCTATTTCATCCTTAAATAGCATCTTTGGATGCCGTAGGCTTTGCCAAAGCGCAGCTTCTTATCATGGGGCGCCCATCCCGGCATGCGGTACATAATGTCCTTGATTTCCCGCGATCTAAAGGCGTCGAAATTCTTCGGATCGCCGCCAAAGCACTCGCACCATATCTCCATGGCACAGATGCGCTCCCGTTCGATATTGCCCTCGGGCAGTTCGCCAAAATCGCCAAGGAAGTATGCCCGGCGGTCGTTAAGGTCGCGGTCGGCCCAATCCTCGGGTAGCTTGATTTTGAGAAACTCCTGCACCTGGCCGAACTTTTCGGATTCCTCCATGTGCTCTTCTTGCACGGTCGCGGCAACAGCGGCCATGTCCTGTTCCAGATAAAGCGTTTCACCGGCCTTGTAAAGTTTGACGGCCTCGGCCCATACCTGATCAACCTCATCGTCAGTAAAGTCCGTGAACAGGTTTTTTGCCGGCGCCTGCGCCATCGTGGCTACCGGCCACGTGCGCCGGTTTCCGGTTACATCTCGCAGGAAATCGGTTCTGTTAGTGCTTCCGAAGAAAACGCATTGTCGCGGAAACGAAGTCACGTTACGGCCATAGGCGACGCGGAAAGTATCCACCTGCTTAGACAGGAAGTGCTTGATCGCTTCGACCTCGGCCTTCTTCGTGGCCGACAGTTCGGACATTTCGAGAATCCAGGAACCCTGGAGCTGTTCATAGGCTTCCTTGCCCGTCACAGTCGTCAGCGAGTCGGAAAACCAATCCCGGCCAAGCCTTTTTAGGATGTAACTTTTTCCCTGGCCCTGCTTTCCAACCAGGACGAGCATGTTATCGAACTTGCAGCCGGGCTCCATCACCCGGGCGACGGCGGCGACGAGCATCTTTCTGGTGACTGTGCGGGTGTATTCGTTATCAGCGGCGCCCAGGTAGTCGATGAACAGAGTATCTACGCGGGGTTGCTTGTCCCAGGAAAGGGAACTCAGATAATCTCGGACCGGGTGTCGTTTACTGTAAAACAAAGTCTCCATAAAAGCGTCTAGTACGACTCCTTTCCCGACTATGCCGTAAACACGGCTGATGTAGTTTCGTAGGCCGGCTTCGTCGCCGTCCGTCCAAAAGCGGTCTTGCTCGGCTGGCCGCCAGGGCAGATCAGCGAGGACAACGATTCTGTGGGCGAAGTCGTCCATTGCAAACCCTGCTGCGAGGTTCGGGTCATGGGTGAGGATGATGAGGACGTTCTCGGCGACCGCCAGGTAGGAGCCTTTGCTGTTGGTCTTCAGCTTTTTTAACCAGTTCAAGTCGCCGGCGTCCACGAAAACACCATCGAAAGCGGTCCGGGCGCTTTCCAGCCGCTCGGTGCCAAGGGTCATCTTCACGTCATCATCTTCGACGGCCCACTCCACCATGGCGACGTAGCTAGGCATTTTTATGATTGGCGTGCCCGGCCGGACATCGGCGTCCAGTTCGCCGAACTTGTGGAGCCGCACCATGTCGAAGGCGTTCACCAGTTGCCCGCCGATCGGGTCGGTGCCGTGGTGAGAATAGGCGAACCGATTCTCATAGATGACCAGGCCACCAGCGGATGAACCCGGAAGATATGTGTAGCGGCCAGGCACGTCGCACGCCTCGTAAATGTCGGGCAGGAACTTTTCAATGGCGTCCTGGATGGAGTACGTGCGGCAGAAGGCGCCGACGACGCCGGGCTTGGCGAGCGGGTCGCCCTGCTGCTCGGCCGTTTTCTTCCGCTTTTTTCGCGTCCGCGAGGATTCGGGCCATTGGCTCTGGTCTTCCCAGTTCTGGTACTGTGCCAGCACCTTGTCCGGGTCGAGCCAGGGACCGTCCTGGAGCTGAAAGAAGAACTCAGCGTCGGCCGACGTTGACGGCCAGTACATCAGCCGGTGCGGCTGATAGGTGGTGTCGTCGAAGTAGTCCATCCCGAGTCCCTCGGCGATTTTTCTCGCGACGGCCTGGTATTCGTCCGGGTTGACCGCCCGCGCCAGCGGGATGACGAACCGCAGACGCGGCCGCTCCGGCTGGTGCTTGTGCGTGGAGTAAACGGCGCAGGCATAGTCGTTGAGCAGCACGAAGGTGTCCCAGAGATCAGGCGAAGCGAAGTCCGCATCGAGGGTAATGATCTGGCGCCAGGCAACTGCCTGAGCTGTGCGCCGGCCGCCTTTGAGCAGCCCGCCTACGAAGGCCCCGACATCCTTCAGTTCGTCCTGTTCGGTCTTCGGCATGGCGCCGTACTCGGCCAGCGTCTCCCGGGTCCGCGTCGTCTGGCTGAGGTTCCGCACCAGCTCGGACCAGGGCAGTTCTTTATTTTTCCATTCCTTCTCAAACCGGCTGCGACCGGTGGCAACGGCGAGTTGTCCGTCATGTCGGAGGCTGAGGAGGGCGCGGGGGATGCTCATGCCGGCACCTCGTCGGTGACGAATCGCACCTTGATACCTTTTTCCCAGGCGAAGATTATCTCTTTCTGACAGCCCTCCGAGGTTTCCCAGGCGCCGTGAACCCAAAGTTCTTCGCACGTCTCCAGCAGCGAAAAGCAGAAAGTCATTCCCTTATCCGGGTCGAAGATATGCGGGTCGAGGAAGCCGAACGCATGTAACGGCGATACCGGAACGACCTCTCCACCCTCGGCGTATTTCCGGCAATATCGACCGGCTTTGTCGATATTTTCCCGCCAGCTGGCGCCCCGTAGCGGGTGGGCGATATAGACCCGTTTCATTATGCCTGGCCTCCGTTTTTTAGATGAGAGACACGGTCGGTCGTCTCGACCTTTTTGGCGTCGTTGAATGAGTCCAGGACGCTGAGGTAGCCCGTTATGCGCCGAACCCGCTTAATGGGGCTTTTCTCGCGGGTGAAGACGACCAGCTCGTCGCCGTCGATGGAGATGTCGATGGAGCTGATCGCCCGCTGGCGGGCCGCCCAAATTTTTATCTCCTCAATGCATATTGCCTGGAAATACTTATCGGTTAGCCCCTCCGGGCATAGGACCGGGATGCCCTCGAAGTATCTGGTCTCCCGGGTCCTGATGCCTTTCGGTTCGCTCCGCTGGTTGGAGAAATATCCGGTGCGGGATTCCTTCTGGTAGTCCATGCACTTGGCGGCCTTGGCACAATCATGCTTACATTTGGCGGGATACGTCGGCTTGCCTGTATCCGGACAGAAAAACACGTTCATGAGGAAGCCTCCTTTTCCGGGGATTGGAAGTAGCCCCGGGCGCTGTTCTTTTCGATAACCTCCCGGCGGACTTTGTCGATATCCGCCCCCAGGATGACCAATAGCGTCTGGCAGGCCGTCTGTAGGTCGACCAGTTCTTCGGCCAGAAGGTTCATATAAGCCTCCTGGCCTTTGCAGTTCGGATCGGCAAAGCCCATGTAGGCGTAATGCACTTCTTGGAATTCCTTGCCTATCGCGACCATCTGCTGGTGCAGGGTGTTACCGAAGAACTTCCGGCAGGCCCGCAGCTTGGTCGGATTGTGCAGGCCGCTCTCTTTGCGGAGGGCCTGGATCAGCTCATCGGCCAGGGCGATGTCCTGGCGCCGGTACTCTTGCGAACCCCGGGTGGTTACGATATTCCAAAGAGAAAGCATCCTCTCGACGGCTCTCACGTTAATCATCCTTCTTGTAGTAGTTGCAGACGAAACCGTCCGCCCGGAGCGGCAGGCCCGGCGCCCAGACGAGCGGCCGGCCCATGATCGCACAGGCGTTTTTCAGATCAGCGTCGGGGCTGGCGGCCGGCACCTCGATGACGGCCTCGTCATGGACGTGCATCCTGATCGGGTAGCCGGCGGCGTCTAGTTGGACGAGCGCAGCGGCCAGGCAATCCCGGGCGATCGCTTGCACCAGGTTCTCGACCAGCTTCCCGCCATAGGTCGGTAGTTGCCGCCACTTTTTGCTTATCTGGTCGAGGCCCTCATAGGTCAGCGACAGCTTATCCATCTTCGGGTGTGGCTCCATTTTCGGCCGGACATACGCCAGGCGCCGGCCGCTGGGGTGATTGGCGAACAGCATCCCCTTCTCGTAGGTGTAGGAGACGCCCATCCTGAGCTTGACGGTGCCCTTCGTCCGCAGGGCTTCTATGGCCGCCCGCTCGGTGTCCCACCAGAGCTGGACGATATGAGGATTGGATTTGCGCCAGGCCGACACCAACTCGGGCAGCTCGTCCTCCGTCAAGCCCATATCGAGGGCGCCCATGGCGATGAGAGCACGCGGGCCGCCTTGGTAGCCGAGGGCCAGTTCCGCCACTTTTCCTTTCTGCCGGAGCGGTGACGCCTTGGTGATGCTCTCGATCGGCACCTCGAACATCGCCGAGGCCGACGCCTCGTAAATCTTGCCGTGTGTCCGGAACACCTCCAGGCGCCACTCCTCGCCGGCGAGCCACGCAATCACGCGGGCCTCGATGGCGGAGAAGTCGGCGACCAGGAAGCGGTAGCCGGCGGCCGGGATGAACGCGGTTCTGATGAGCTGGGAGAGAACGTTCTGAACTCCTCCGTAAAGAAGGTCTATCATGTCGAAGTCGCCTTCAAGGAGCAGGCGCCGGGCAAGGTCGAGGTCTTTATACTTGTTCTGGGGAAGGTTCTGCACCTGGACAAGCCGTCCGGCCCACCGGCCGGTGCGGTTAGCGCCGTAGAACTGGAGCAGGCCACGAACGCGAGAATCGGCGCCCACGGCGTTCTCCATGGCTGTGTACTTTTTAACGCTGGTCTTCGACAGCTCCTGACGCAGCAGCAAGACCTGGCGGACGGTATCGTTGTCGGTGGCTTTGAGCATGGCGGGAATCGTTTTCTTGTTCAGCGATTCCACCGTCTCGGCCGTTTCCTCAAACAGCCATTCTTTGAGCTGCGCCACGCTGCCCGGGTTCTCCAGGCCGGTGAGGCGGACGGCCTCAGCCATGGCGCGAGCCTTGTCTTCCTCGTCGCAGCGAATTGCCTGACGGACGAGCGGAAGATCGATCAGGATACCGCTATCGTTGATCTGCTGGTCCAGTACCCAAAGCTGCCGCTCGGATTCCGTCAGCGATTAGTGGGCGATTTTGAGCCGGATGGCGCGTTCCACCTCCACGTCCTGACCACAGTAGGATTTGAAGATAGCCCATTTCTCCGGCGCGTGCTGCGGAAGGTTCCGCGTGCGGCCGCCGTTCGCTTTCGTCGGTTTGCAGGGGAGGCAGAAATACCGGATAAGCGCCTTCCCCTCGGCCATCTTCTGCTTGTCCTGCTGTCCGGTGAACAGTACCCTCGCGACCTCGGCCAGGTGGCCCGGCAGCCCCAGCGTCAGCGCCTGCACCATCGTGCAGGCCCATTGTTCGGCCGGGAGGAATTCGCCGGCGTCCAGGAATCTCGAAAGGCATATGCGCTCGAACGCCGCGTTGTAGGCCGTTTTAAACACGCGACGGTCGGTGAGCGCGTCGTACACCTCACCGGGCAGTTGCTCGCCGCCGGCCAGGTCCACGACGCGTACCGGGTCGTCGTTGAAGGCGTAGCCGAACAGGAGGATGGAGAAGTCCGGGTGTTCGGCATAAGGATAAACGCCCGACTTCGGGAGCGGAACCGGCGAATAGGTTTCGATGTCTATCCCGAGAACGTCCAAGATTTCCTCCTTAGAAAAAAGTGAGGCCGATGTGTGGAAGCACATCGGCCTATGCTGGTTTTAGCCAAGGAAATCGTCATCATCGTAGTCGTCCTCGAAGTCGTTCCCCGGGTCGCGGCGAACGCCACCGAGAGCCTCACCATCGGCGAGTTTTTGTACGCCGACCAGGGCGACCGCGATGCCCTTATTCCCGGAGTTATTGAAAGCATAGAAGTCCAGACTCACCCGCGCATACATGCCGCTGTAGATTTCCGTGGGGTCCATGATTTCTTCCCTGTCGCGGTTAAAGACCGGAACCCGCTGCCAGGCGTTACAGTTCGTAAACCAGCAACCCTTGCGCTCCGGGAACTCGTCGGCGGTGGCGTCGCCGTCCCGTAGCGGGAGCTTCAGCTCGCCGGGCACCTTCCCGCCCCATTTGTTTATGGCGTTGGCGTTGGTCTTGACGGCCGCGATGCAGGCTTTGATCTTGTCGAGGGTTTCTTTGTCGGTCTTGGGGATAAGTAGCTGGCAGGCCCAGACGTCCTCCCCGGCCTCGTTTTTCTTGGGCTTGTTGAGATAGACATAGGAGAGGCGGACCTTACCGGTTACGCACGAGTTGGGCTGCAGCTTGTTTGCCATTGAATAAAACTCCTTTTGTGTTTCCGTTTACTTACTGTTTCGCTCGTCGAACGGGTCCATGGGGCAGGGGTCACCGGCGCCGGCCCTACATTCGGACGGGCAGCCGGCCGACCGGTCGGGGCACCGGCTCTCCGGAACAGGAATCATGAAAGTGGGCGCAATGGCCGCCTCGCTGGTCGCCATAGCGAAGTATAGCCGGCAAATGGCGTGGGCAAGGTGGTCTTCCTGCGGATCGTCGGCCAGGAACGCGTTGATGTGCGTCAGCGCATGGTCCATGTGATCGAGGGTCGAGATGCCCATGTAGTTCTTCGGGCCGTATTTCTGACAGCCGCGGGCTGACACGGCCGCAACACGGAGAACGTGACGAGCGTCGAAGTCCGTGAACTTATACGGCATCGCCGATTGCTTGGCGCCTTTCTCGTTGACGACCGTGGGCGCGTCCGGGCCGACGCCGGCTACCTTATGCCCGGCTTTTGTCATTGGGTCGACCTCGTTTCGGGACCGTCCAGAAGGCTGCTTACATACCAACCAGGTATAAACACTCTTTTCCCAACTTTGACGGTTGGAATCTTCCCCTCCGAGCAAACTTTGTAGATGCCGGCTTTGCTCATAGGGATGATCTTCGTGATTTCGTCGATAGTGTAAAGTTTTTGTTTGATATTCGATTCCATTTTTATTCCTCACCTCGTTTTATTCTGGTATTGGATCGGCGAAGTCGAGGAGGACGGCTTCCACGGAGTTGATCGCCGGCCGTTTGTCGCTGGCTGGCGCCAGGACCGGTTTCCCGGCAGGCTTGACGACCAGGCCGTCGAGCAACTTGGCGAATTCCCGCCGGCCGAGCAGTTTCTCCATTTCCGAGATGCCGAGCAGTTCCGGCTCTTTGTGTATCACTTCGTCCAGGTAGCCGGCCTCCAGCAACCTGTTCTGTACCTGTTCCCGGTCCGCATAGGCCCGGTTGCTGCGGCCTTCGACCAGTTTCCACCCAGGATAGACAACTCGGTGGTTCGCAGCTTGTTCGAGCGCCCAGGCCTTGACGTCGGTCGCCCAGGCCATTAGTAGATCGGCCTTTCCAAGTATGTCCGCGACTTCCGGAACTGTGAGCTGCTGCGGTTTCGCGCGGCCGTAGGCTTCGAGCGCCAGGGCCTGGTCGGCACGGGTCCGGCAGGTATGCTTTGTTTTGCAGAATCGGCACCAATCGCCGGCGCAGAATTCGCCTTTGCCTTCGTAGGCCAGCAGGGCCTTCGGTTTGACCTCGGCCTCCGCCCAGGCGAGTAGGTCGGCAGCGCTTAGGGTTTCGCTGGTGATGCTATCCAGTCGCGGTTGGACGATCGTCATGGTCACGTTTACGATGCTGTAGAGGTAGGCATCCGGCCGGTTTAGGGCGCCCAGACCGTACAGTCGGAGCTGGGGATTATTCTCGGCCGACACAAAGACGCCTTTGCCGAATTTAAGGTCCACGACCTCACAGAAGCCGTCAGCGTAAATCACCGTATCGCCGGTCCCGAAGCCTCTTGGCGCCCAAGGAGAGTAATCCAGCCGTTGCTCCAGGAGAATCACCGCATCGCGGGACACCGCCCGTGCGGCGTTGATTTTTTCGATGACCAGTTCGCCGTATATCCGGACATTATCGACTAAATCCTTAGTATAGAGAGCGTCGACGGACAGTCGCCGGCGCCATCCCTCCAACTCGGCTGCCGGCATAGCGCCCAGAAATTCAGTCAGCAGCATGTGGGCAACCTCATGAGCGAAAGACCCCTCGGTCGCGAACAGGCTCTGCTGCTCCGGCATGGCGCTCTCGATCCTCGCGCTGGGCGGGCAATTCAGCCAGCGTTTTGCGCTGGAGGCGGCAAGCAGGGCATGGTCACTCATTAGCGGCGCCCTGCTTCACGTTTTCCGGAATCTGGGCGAGCCGCTGAACCTCAGCCATGAACTCGGCGTGCTTCTCGGCGGGAATGTCGGTCAGTTTGAGTTTCCCATCGACGGATTTCCCGCAGAGCGCGGCCACCAGTTGCCGGACGACGGCGCCCCGGAGCGGTTGGACAGCCTCGCGCAGTTCGACCTGGCTGTAAGTCTTCGCGGCCGCCGGCGCCTGATCAGTTGCAGGATCGGCGACCGATTCCTCGGCCGGCTTGCTGTCGATCGCCTTCCGGCTTTTGGCCGGTTTCGCCGGCTCTGGAGCGGTCGGCTGATCCGCTGCAGCCTGCCCGGCTAGGGTGTCGGCGAGCAGCTCGCGGAGAGCGGAGCGGAGATTGGTGGCGGTGTCGGATTCGATACAGACGGTGATTTTTGTCACGGAATCCTCTCCCTTATCTCATTGATAGCGATTCCTGGAGACGGAGCCGTGCCGGGACATCCACCATAAACTGGCGTAGTTCGCGGGACTTGGTGTCACTTAACCTAGATGCGTCGGTTTTGGCGGCGATGTGGGCGCCTCGCATTATCAGCTTCCGCCCTTGTCGTTGTTTCTGGCTCGCGACAGTAACCCGCATGTTCGGCGTGGCCGCTTTCAGCCCTTGGCCGCGAACGGCGACCATCAGAAGATTATAATGGCTGTACAGCTTATCGCGCCAGGCACGGACCACAGTTACAAAACGGTTGCTTTCCCTTGCCAGCTGTAAGACCTGTTCGATTGTCGCGTATTCGATGAGCGTGTCCTCATCGGGCAGCCCGAAAGCATTTTCGAGCCTTCGGACATCGACCTCGGTCGGAACGCCCCGGAAAAATGTCTTTGTCATACCGGCCCTCCTTTCTTATGTAGTAGCCTCGCCTCGGTCCGGGCCTAGCCCAGCCCTGCCCTGCCTTGCCCCGCCATGCCGTGTTCCTTGCCCTGCCGCGCCCAGCCTTGCCTCGCCAGGCCGTGCCTCGCCTCGCCGCACCATGCCCCGCC
>MTLD01000105.1_pt1 | contig 32837 bp, 30 predicted proteins | sample 1982471 | NCBI WGS metagenome assembly MTLD01 (sample SAMN05712604, study PRJNA340218) | biofilm metagenome | isolation source: sample SPM anode biofilm adapted to -50 mV | place: USA | collected 2012-02-03 | reverse complement strand
GGAAACCCTGTCCAGAAAAATCGGATTGCGCAATTCACAGCAGCAGAAGCAAAATGAGATCTTGCAGACGGTATAACCGCCCCGGTAGACCATGTGTTTCCTGCTGGATCGTATATATAACTAGCCGTTGCATCTGTTGCCGCTCCGCCCCCAACCACGTATATCTTATTGTTCACTACGATTGCGGCGTGGTCAGCAATAGACGCTGGCACAACAGCTTTGTAAGTCCAAGTATCGCTCAACGGATCATACTCTTCTACCGTATCGAGAAAGTTGCCTAAACTATCCCTGCCACCGATAGCGTAAATCTTGCCATTAACAACCGCTGCCGAAAAATGTGTGCGTGATGTTTGTAGCTTTGCTGCGGTTCCCCAGGTATTTGTTGCGGGATCATAGACGGAACTGGTTGTAGGATAAGAAGACGTTGCGCCGCCAACCACGTATATCTTGCTATTCAATACAACAGCAGCATGGTCAGCAAGTGCAGATGACATTGATGCAGACTGACTCCAGGTTCCAGTAGTCGGGCTTGTGACTCCACCACCTCCACCGCCACCACCGCATGCAGCTAACATTACAGAGCATAACAGCACAGCAATCAATCGTTTCATAAAACCCTCCTAGACATACATTTGATTAAAAATCCACAGCTATATACCACCTCATATTAGAAATTTCAAGCATCAATGTTTCTAATTTGAATACATGGTATCCACCAACCCATAGTTGTAATCTTCCGTCAAGAGGATGATGCTATGGGCGATATGATTACCAACAAGGAAATAGGCTTGAAGATTAAGCAGTTAAGGCAGCAAGCAGGTCTGTCACAAGAAAAGCTTGCCGAGATGATTGGGGTTACTTTTCAGCAGGTGCAGAAATATGAGAATGGTCAGACTACCCTCAACGTCCTCAAGCTACAGCAGATAGCCCATGCCCTTAAGGTATCAGTAAATGATTTCTTTGGTGCAGCACCTGTTCAGCAGATAAGGCTTACAGTTGAAGAAGATCAACTTTTACAGGCATTTAGGAGAGTCAAGAATGGTGAGCTTAGAGAATGTATATTGAAGCTGGTAGGAAATGTGAATAGGAGGGCTAAGTAAATTACCTCACTGAGCAGATTTTGCAGTTCATCATTCTATAACATGAACGTTCTCACTCAGCAGGTCCTTTGGGCTGATGCTCAGAGAATTTCAGTTTTCTTTTCAAAGTGTTAGTTTACCTCTCTCCAATAGCTCCCAAATCCTGATGTTGATGACATCGGAGACACATTGGTTTCCATGGCATATCTCCTTTCCTGTAGCGTTCACCTCGTTAGGTGATGCAGTCAGGCTGCTACTGATACTAAAAGAGGATTTCGTTAGCGAATTGATCCTTTTAGTATTGGTTCTATTAGAAAATGAGAGAGTTATACTAATTTGAATAAGTATTTAACGACATATCCCTACATTTTTATTACTGGATATTTTATTGATAATATTATCTTGAGAATGTAGTGGTATTAAGTACTATATGTATATGGTTTTTTTAGCAACATGAATACTGAAATACATTTTCAAATATACTTTCTATACCATCTTTAAACTCAGTTACATTATCAAGATATAATATTCTTAAATTCTTGATTGCTCGCGAGCATGAAACATAGAGAAGATTTTTTGTGTTATCAAACTTAATACTTTCAGTTTTATTTAAAGTAGCTGATATTTTATAATTTTTAAAAAAAGATGAAAATTTATCTTTATCCATACGGCCAAAGTTATTCTCCATAATAATGATGACATTATCATATTCGGCACCCTTTGTACCATGATAAGTATGGTAGATAACATCACTATTTTGTTCACCATTTATGAATTCATACCATAAAATCCATTGGTTCAAATCAATACTAAGCATCTCTTGCAGTTTTGCTTTGGCAATCTCAACTTCATCAATATCAATAAACGATAACAATTCATTCTCAAATAATTTATCCAATTTCGATATAATAGCATTCGTGTTTATGTTAACTATGCCACTCAAATTTTCATCATCAAGATATTGATGTAATTTTTCTTTAAAATTATTTACTTCTTCCGTGTCTATATACGAAAAGGCTTCAGCGTCAATTATTTCCGCAAACTTAGACTTAAAAACATCAGCCTTATCCAGGTTGCTGCTAGCCATCAATTCATCATTTAATATCTCTTTAAGCTTTAATTTAAATTCATCTATTCTCCAATTTCCAAAATTAAGATACAATCCATCCAATAGATAATTGATAAAATCTAGATAAGAATAACGATCCAAATTTATCAAATGTTCAATTACTTGCCTGTATAGACAATCAGTAGATTTTTCGTATTTATCGAACAAGTCTTTAAGATATTCACCCAAAGAATTACATTTAATTGATTTAAATTTTGCTACTATTTCTCTTAAGTCAAAGAAAGACATTTTGGAGCAAATTGATTTATCAATAAAGCTGTTTATTTGTGATTGGTCATTGGTAATATTTATTACAAGCCTAAGTACTAAATAAAATAAACTAGTTATGTTTCCAAGCTTAGTTATATCGTTGCTTAACAACTCTGTATTCAATCTATCATAATTTTTCTTGTAAAAGTCAGTTTCTGAAAAGTGTTTATATATATCAGGAAATCCATTACATTCAGCAACCATTCTATTCAATAGAACCAAACAATGTAATTTATTATCTTTGTTTATATTCCATTGTTTTTTATATTTATCTATAAAGTTGTTTTTAATATCGTATGCACCTGTGTAAAACTTAACTGAACCTCCTGAACAATCATCATAAATAGATGTTTGACTAATAACATCATTCCTAATTTTGTTTATGACATCAATTATTTCTGCATGAGATCTTCGGTTATATTGTTTATTTATCAGTTTTAAGCCTGGATGAATATTGATTAGATCGCTGCCAACACCATCTTCATAAATATTTTGAGCAGTGTCACCGAAATAGCCAATAAGCAGGTTCCGCTGGATGCTTTCAGCATGGTCATCAAGAAGCTTCATTATTTTTACAACATTCATATCGGTATCTTGATATTCATCAATCAAAATATAGGGATAGCTATCAAAAACAACTCTTTTAAACAAATCATACGTTTTTACCATTCTTAAAGCATACTCTAACAGAGTGTCATGACTGATTACCATTCTATGCAAAATATCAGAATTAAACTTATCATCATATCTTACTTTACTATATTTAGGATTTTTTTGTCTAATCTGCTTTAAGCAGTAATTATAGTTTTCAATTTTATATATGGTGCTAACTATTTTTTTAAAATTAGAGACATTGTTTAGCAAATTATTGAATTGACCAATGTTTTTCTCAAAAATACATTTAAATTCCTTAGCACTTTTGTCGTAGTATTTATAGAACATCTCCTTATTATCTATCATTACTTTACAAAATTTTATTTTTAAATCATCAGGCAAATCACGAAATACTTTATATTGCTTTGATTCTTTCTCATCGTGATTATCATTTAGCTCAAATTGTAATCTATTAAGCTCCTCAACAAGCTTTTCAACATGTATTTTCAAAAGCTCTTTTTTATAATCCTTTATCAGAGCCCAAAGCCTTTCATGAATTGTTGAGACTTTCACTAGATCAGTATTTCCTAGGCGGGATTTAATTTCATTAGTGGCAACATTAGTATATGTAATACACATAATTTTTTGTTTGTGACTAAATAATAAATCGCCATGCTTATTAATTATATATTTTAAGCACTCGGTCAAAGCATATGTTTTGCCTGAACCAGCGCCCGCATTGAAAACAAAATTATCAAAGTTATCAATAGAATTAAAAATAAGGCGTTGAATAGCAAGTTCTTCGTTCTTTGAACTTGGGGAAATTATTGATAAACTCATTACTTTTCACTCCCCCTGAGTTGTTTTTGCACAGCATCCTTCATCCATTTAATACCATCAGCAATATATTTAGGTATATCGGGGATGTCTCCTGGTTTATCACAAATTATAATTTCATATAAAAGATTATTAGCAAAATTACTTTTACTATTTGAAAGTTTTTGCTGTAGTTTATATGATTGTAATTTAAGGTTTTTCTTGTCGTTATTGCTACCAACAATATCTTTATATATATCAGGTTTGATTTTATCCAAAGTTTTGTTAAGTATAGTATTGCCATAATTTGATAATATATATGATTCCTCAAAGCTGGTTGCATAATATCCATCAATAGCTTCTTTTTGGAACACAACGTATATGTTGTCATCTTCAAAGTAATCTTTAATGCAAGCAATATTATAGTCATTATGATTGAAACAAGCTATAGTTTCGTTTGTTGTCTTCCTTTCAGCAAGTGAATTGATTTGGGTAAATTCATTTTTTTCATCAGTTGTTCTTTGAATATCAAAGTCAGTGATAATTAATGTAGGTACTTTTAACAATCTGATGAGCGGAAGGTATACAAGGCCATGGGCTCCATTTATATTGAAAATTGAAATGTAATATTTGTTAAGATCTTCATTCATATCAATGTAATAGGATAGCAGGGTCTCTTCAGTAACGCCTTCTACAAAAATAATTGCATCAGAGAAAAAAAGCTCAGAAACTTTATATTTTATGTGTTTTTTTAAAAACTTTAGGTCATTGTTAAGTTTTATTTTATTGTCAATGGATTCAGTTGGCGTTTGGCATACACCTATTCCAGCCAATGAGTATGAAAGCTTTTTACCTTCTATGACATTACTGTCGTTCAAATTAATAACACTAGAAAAATTATCAACGCTTGTTATGTAGCTGATGCTATCAAAAGAGTTACCTGTATGTATTTTGCTATTCAGTATATGTGATGAATGTGTAGTAATTATAAGTTGACTATTAATTTCTTTCTGCATATCGTTTACAAGGTAATCAATTGCATCGTTAATGTGTTTTATAAACAATTCTTGCATCTGTGAATGCATAAATGCTTCTGGCTCTTCTATGCATATTAAATTAATTTTACTATGACATTCTTGTTTGGGATATCTCTCAATATAGTCAATGAGCTTTCCAATAATTGTCATAAGATTTGAATAACCTAAACCAAATTGACCTTGAGGAATATGATATTTACCTTCGGTATATTCATATTTGATGATATTATTCATAATCTTGTCAAAGGTTAATTCTGCTGTCAGTTTTACTTCTAAACGGTCACTTGATTCAATTTTGCTTAAAGCTTTGTTAATATATTCGGTGTGCGACGCTGATACATTCGTAGTTATTTTATTATTTATCTCATCAATATGATTGTCTACACTATCAGATATATGATTTCTTGTTTCATACTTGTATTTAAAATTTATTATTTCATTGAATGTTTTGGACAAGCTGTCATCAGAAATGATTTTATTTGCCTTAATTATTTCTATATTTATTAAGTCACTTAGCTTGAATTTGTTTTCACTTATTGCAGTTCCGTCTGAGCTGTAATAATTTAACTTAAAGTCAGATGGATTATCTATTACGTCAAGGAATTTTTTAAATAAAATTGGATTTTCTTTATATTTTTCGATGACCTTGATAGCTTCATCTTTAAATTTTGTGGTTTCTTTTAGCTCATATTTGATAATAATTACCAAATATCCTTCATTGTCACTATCTTTTATGCTTGATATATTTATAAAAGGAGCAATGTTAGTAACAAGGTCACAGCTACTGCTAAAATCCACACCTACTTGAACCTCAAATTCCAGGCACGGAAAATATTTAAAATTGTTATCACAATAATCATTTAATAAATCATTCAAATACACGAAGTTAAAGTCGCTTGCTGAAAATTTGTTCTCTATTACTAACTTATTCAAAGCTTTAGTAATAGTTGTCTTTCCTGAATTGTTTTTTCCAACAATCAATGTTGTTGAAGGTGCTATGTTGATCTTATTTGATTTCAGAGATATATCTTTTGCGCCTACAAACTCAACGACATTGTTATTCAAACCAAATTTTCTAAAGTTTGTTATTTTTAAACTTTTAAGATACATTTCTATCCCCTCAAATCTTGACAAGACTGGAAAACAATCATGGCACTATGTAGCATTATCGGTATGATATTTGACTTAATAGTGGAGCAGGCAATCCTCTCTGGTCTCCAAATCATATTTATTAGTTTAGCTACTTGTTGAGTCTGTTTTTTAATTTCGATTTCATGTCTCTATGATTGTTGGTTTTGTGTTCATAATCAAAGCCAATGATCTTTCTGTCAGTGCCAGCAAAATACAATCTCCATCTCTCGTTTTGTATCCTGACTTCGCCAATATTCTGTTTGTATTCGGTAAACCATGTATATCTTAGCGCATTGTTCCGTTTATCATTTACTAAAGTAAATATGGCATCAAGCGTTTTTGAAAAAGCCTTGTCTTTTTTGTACATTATTGCGTATTCAAGTAACTCCTCAAGGGCTTTAGGATGAATGCTAAAACCACTGTAACTTAACAACTCATTTAACTCACGTAATATATTGTTGAACTCACTTATAATAAGTTTGACGTCTTCTGGAGAATGGTTTATAGCAAATTCATAATTGTTAAATAAATGTTCAATGTCCTCTGCTCTCTTTATTTTAATATCTTCAATAAGCTCGTTTTCCCCAATTTCAATACATATTACATTTAATAAAACATCAATAGCTTTATTTTTATCAAAGTTAAGCATGCTGACCTCACAATGATTGATAGTTGTCAATGCTTCTCCGCAGTCTTTTAAATCTATAATTTATTGAAAGATAAACAATAAAGAGCTCTAAAATTAAAAGTATATTCAAATGTATCACGAAAATCACTAAATATTGATGAATATATAATTTACCTATATCAGTAAAAATCACTTTTATGTATTTATAATAATCTTCTAAAGAAGTATTATACATTCGCTTGGCAATGCGTATATCAAAATCATTTACATTATACGATTTAGTGCTTGCTAGATCTATTTTATATTTAACAAGTTTTTTATGTAATATTACGTTGTTATTTTTTAAAATAGTAATATCAAAGAAATTAATATCACTAATGCTGTTGTTTAAATTGTTTTGTATATTGTATTGATCTGAATACTTTAAAGCATATGAAATCAGTCCAACTATTTGCTTTTCTTCCCAATAATTTACCTTTGATATTGAGGTATAATAGCTCTTATTGGATAGCCATACTGCTGGCAGCAACACGACAAAAGAAACTATTATTATTAACAAATGTCTAAATATATTTTTAATCGTTAGAAACATAGTATGCCCTAGTTCCTTTCGTATGCTTCTGAGTGCCCCATATGCTCTTCAAAGTTCTTGATATACCTCTCAACAAGAGGCTTATTACCCTTAAGAATCAATAGGTTTTCTGCATTCTTTTCTTCGGCTGCTTTCGTAAAATTAAAGCTGCCTGTTATTACGGTACTACGGTCAAGGATGATAATTTTGTTGTGGGCTATGGCGTGTGCTGAATCGATATAGGTTGGTATACCTGCATGAGCTACAAAATCTGCTGAACTGTATTTTTCTTTCTTTTGGCTCTTGTCCAAGACGGCCTCAATCTTAACCCCTCTCTTGCGTGCATCAACGAGGGCTTTAGCGATTGGTGTTGAGGTGAAAGAATAGGCTTGAACCAGAATCTCAGACTTGGCTGAAGTGATTTCTTTAACAATAGCCTCTGTCGCTCCTCCGCGGGGTGAGAAGTATACATCTATGGTACCGGTCGATTTGAATTGTTCGGCATATCCATGTGATGGGACCAGAAAGAGGAGAATGGCAAGAATACAGATGATTGATTTATTCATTCGGTATCCTCTTGATGCGTAGATAGTTTGATTAGGTGTATGCAACTTTTTATGGATATCACATTAGAAAACTCGAAGCAAACATTTAGACTGCTTTTGTTTAAATAATTTCCCCATCTTAATGTATTTCAATGTTTTCAATGACTTATACCCATGTGTTGACATAATTTATACTTGGGTGACACATGTCAACTACGCATAAGTATGTAGCTATTATGTATAAAACGGCTCCATGGGATATCCGTATAATTGTTGCTGCCATTCTCTATAATGGAAGGTTAAACCGGTATGGTTTGTGCTGGGTAGTGAGAAGAATGATGTAAAAGAGCTCTGTTATACCTGGGAGTCAAGTGAGGGCGTTGCTCCAATACTGCATTATTCGGTATGGGATGGAGAGAATGCGTGAGCGCTCAATTATAATGCTCAATAACGCTCATGGCCCTTATTGCGGCGGCAACTAAATGTATCGTAGCTCATACGTTTAATTACTTGTAATTGCGCATGTTGTTCCCATCTGGATTGTAATGTTTATTTGCCGGAGGAGTATTGGGTGGAGTAGTTTTTGTTCCCTCTTTGCCTGTGTATGGGTTCACATTTCCCTTGGTGCTCCAGTTATTATTAAAGTTCCCATCTGGAGCCGATCTTTTATGCGGTTGAATATAAGTGCCATCCTTACGGGTATAGCCCTTAACAGTTACATTCCCACCACCTCTGCCACCTCTCGCGTACGAGACATTTACATCTCCAATTACAGTAAAGACAATGGAAAGGGCATAGATAAAGATAATGAACTGCTTCATGGCCTACCTCCGAATATCCGATATCTCGTGTTACGGTTCTATACCATTAGCGGCTTGAGTGATTCTCACGCCATTCCCGAATCATATCCTGTGTAATATCACCTGGATAACATATCGGCGCATAACCACCTGGCCTACTATAAGCACTACGCCTCCCGCATCGGCTACCATTACTGGCAGTACTGTAGGGACATGGACAGTTGCCGGGATATGAATCTATGGACTCTTGGATGATGGCCTTCTTAACCTGAGCATCATTTGTTTTATGAGTCTTGTTTTTCTGATCAGCACTGGCGAACGCAAAGCTGTTGGCTATGACAACCAAGATAAAGAACGCATTCAGTGCCAGACGTCTTATCATATCAGCCCCCTGTTCCTGCAAATGGCTACAATTTTTAAACTATACCACAAAAAAACAACAATGAAGGAGCACTCATGCTAATGGCAATCAAGTATGGCCTGTAGCTGGGCACTTGCGTTCGTTTGGCACTATGGTTTGCTCTTACTACGCTGTATTGCCTAATATCAGATTACATGTTTGATGGCATTGCGCACGAATAGCTTAAGACGGGTGTGTGAGGCGGGTTTTCCTGAAGGAAGGGACAGGATTCCGAATAGCGGATTAGAAGGGTCCCAATCCAATGCGGATATCTCTTCTTGGGAATATTTCTCTTAAGATAAACAGGATTTCTCTGCTGGATTTGCGAACTTATGTTAGCATTATCAATATGTTAAGTGACTTGTGGGATGAGTAATGAGGGAGGGAGGTAATTCTATATCTCTATTCTATAATTCCTATAGCATAGTCACCATATTTACTATTCATCATATATATCAGCCACATCTGCATAATCTCTACGTACATATCCTAATTTAACATATTGTATATGATCCATATTCCACTTCTTATACCTTAATAGCTGCTTACTCGATATCCTATTACCGAATCTGCATAATGTATCCCTGATAATATCGCTAGCTTCATAGCTATTATCTACCAAATTAGTCAAGTCAACATTAGAGCTAATATCCTCGCTGGTAATAGTATCGTTACAAACATCAATAGTCTCAATTGTGCTGTTATATTGTTGATTTAGGTATTTATAGATAACTTTTCCGTAGGCAACATTCATACGGTCATGCAGGAATGGAGCGTACAGTGCTGTTGCTATAAAACTATCATGTACTGAGAGTATAGGTATGCCTAATCTGGTATGTTCTGCTATTATGGTAAGTGCTATCTGAGCGTCCTGATTCTGGAGCTTTATTCCTTCACCAGACGCAATATATGCAGCAATTCTGCTATGTTTTGTCTTTAGAGCATTAAGAATCTCTCTGAGTGGTTCGTAATTTGTTACTCCGTAGTGCCCTCTATCCTGAGACGATAGCTTTTCCCATGCTGCCTGTAGACATGTGGCGGTATCTTCGGCATTAATGGCTATCAGCATGATATGTTTGTTTAATTTGCGATGTGGGTAGCCTTCCAGCGTATACGGATCGTCTCCTGTTTCCACATAGTTAATCCCTTCGCGCGCATAGAGCAGATTTATGTGTATACCGGAATAATCTAGCTCGATAGTAGGCTGACCATTTATTACGATATACTTTCGAAGCTCACTTGGGCATTCTTCCCACCAAGAGCCATAGAGCCGTCCGCCATCAGTCCAACTGGCGTTGTTGAACACCCTATAGACCCTCTTACGTGATAAATCTATCGAGTATTCATCTATGTCTGCATCCATCAATTCTTGCGTGGTAATCAAGTCATCAGCGATATCAATGTAGCTATTTTGCAACAGGGTATTATATGCCATCATAATTTTACGTGACCGCTCCACCTCTCTTGGGGCATCAACATAATTAATGCCCATCGGTCTGTCATCTGAACCTTCTTCCTTAGCTGCCCGTAGAAAGATCAATTCCTCATTTAGGTGCCGGAAGATCATATGCAGCTTTACCTTGTAACGGACAATTAGCTTAATCAATTTCTTGGTTGCCCTCATGCGAGACGTGTAGCCAACATACTGGAAACCTGTAATAGGATCACGATAACAGATGCCCATATGGTGTGTAATATAGCCATGTTCCAGCAGCGCATCGACAGTATTTCTGATGCCAACGTAGCCAACCTTTATTTGTTTATAGCGGCTATTGTCACCATATTGATTCTTGTCCCGAGAGTAGCTGACATACTGAGTTGGATCAGACCTCCAGCTAAAATATAGGTCAAGCAGCAGCATTTTCACATATGGCTCATATCTCCTGTCATTTAGCCCAAGATCAGTTCTCAAAGCATCGCAGGCATCCTTAGCCTCAGTGCAGGTACTCCACCTGTAAGGGTCAAATAGGCGCGAATTTAGTAGTGGATTTGGAATGTTTGTCATAGGAGCATCCGTTTGGTAATTTGAACAGAAGAAAAGGGGGCCGTTTCTGACCCCCTATCCAATTAATCTTCTATGCTTTGCTCAGCATCTTCGAATTGGCGGTATGACTTTATTACTCTTCCTTTCAACTCCAGGAATTGATCATCACCATAATCCGTAATTTCAACTCTGCCATCAATTTCGACTACTAAATGTCTGCCAGTTAGCCTGTTTCCAGGGTTGATCGAGACAATAGCGATTTGAGACGTATACATTAGTGTGCCTTTCATTATAAGAGGGGTATTTGGTGATTCCCCATGTCTTGTTGTTGTTAGTTAGGATTTCCTGGCTGCTTTCTTGGCAAGCTTTGCCAGCTTATCAGCGTGCTTCTTTTCGGCCAGTGCGCAGATTTCCTCTTCGGTTGGCATAACTGGAGCGCACTCGTTCTGAAGAGCTTTATTAAAGGCAGCATCTTTTAGCTCATCCGTTGCGCTGTTGTAAAATTGCTGCATAGACCTGTCATCATAGCGTGGAAGGGCCAACGCCTCTTCAAGCCGTTTTACCCTGTTTGGATTTTCCCAGTAGCGAGGATTGTTAATCGTTTTTGCAAACAGGGTCTCCAGCTCTTGCTTCTTCTCCTGGTCGATGACGCCTTCTGAATCTTCATGATCCAAGGTGGTTGACTCAGTGGATTCCTGAACCTTCGGTATTACACCCACTTTTTGCTCTGGTGGTGCCACTTCGTTGCTGGCGGTTGTTGTTGGGGTTGCATTTGTAAGGTACTGCAAGGCTGCTGTAATTGCCTCTGGAGTTGGTGGTTGGATTAATTGTGCCGGTAGTGCTACCGGAGCCTCTGTGGTTTTCATATTAATGCCTCTCTGTAAGTTAATTGTAGTAAACGGGCTAGCACCGTGACTACGCTTACAGACTACATCCCAATAAAAACAAATACATTCCCGTACAGACATTTGTTACCTGGACGGGAATTGAGGCATTAGATACGGGTATTAACAGATAGAATGCATGTATTGCGTGACATACAAGGGAGGGGGGGATTATTTGTTTGAATTCTTTGGACCAGTCTTTTGATCTTCGGGGCGGGGGTCAACTTCACTTAACCAACCTCGTACCGTATTTTTGCCTTTATAATATTGTCCATCACCATACTCTTGTATAGCGGAATGCGTTTTCATTTCTTCAATGGTCATATGAGGATTCAAATGCCAAAGATATTTTGCTAGAGCCTGGCACCTGATTTTAGCTATCTGCTCCTTACGAAGCTTTTCCTGCTGTAGATTTGTATCACCGCTTTCATTAGTTTCAGACCCCAGCAATCTCTCCACAAAAACATCTGGCGCATTAAACTCTTTGTTTTTTAGCATGTTCAACAGGTGCTGGATTAGGTGATCTGTAAATAATACCGAATTCTGATAATTTATAGGAAAATCGACCTTTTGATCTCCTGATATTTCGTCAAGATCTGTAATGACAGGATTTTCACCATCAATCTCAATATCTCCACGTATATGCAGCCCATTGATTCCTGACTTAATGTGCTTTTCAAACATTTCCTTAACGGATAGACGTTTCTCCAGGTAATTAATATTACCCTCCCAGTTCAAGGACACCAGATAGAGATTAGTCAACACCTCAATAGCAGACCTGTATGTGCACTTCTTGGTATTCTTAAAATAATCATAAATATCCACAACATCTCCTCCTAATGAACAGTAATCATAACACTAAACAGATACCAGCCTATAAACAAACACCACCCGGAACATTATGTATCATCTAATCATTTTAACAATAAAACAATTGATCAAATGAGAGCCGATCACTAGATATGGTATATGAAAAAAATTGAATACTTTATTTAGTGGCCTAATTAAATATATCAATAATATCAGTTATTTATATTAAGTATTGGGGGGTTGGATGCAGCACAGTGGGCTATAGATATTGAGATAATTAGCACAAGTATCATGTCAAAATCATGTACCATTTTTTTATAAGATCGGATAAGTAATCCGGCATACACCTAACAATATCAAGCAGTTAAACGACCATGACGCAAGAAATGACGCAGCTTTGTCGTTATATGCCAATTCTTAACCAAGTATATCACTAAGAATATCAATCAATTATACGATATCAGCCAAATAATATATGATTTTTATCCCTGCCGAAAGATGTTAGGAGCGGAGCGAGTAATATTTTGAGGGAGGAACCAAGCGATAGCGCGGTAGGATCATTGGTCACATAGTTCCAATAGCCTACAAGCAACCTCCTCAATACGATGTGTAAATGGATGCTAGTGAAATATAGGGGGCAGTTATAACAGGGAAAAATATTAAAACATCAGAGATAAAAAATAAGATAAAACGGCGTGTAGGCAAATTGAAGAATCGCTTAAAAGCAGCCATCAAACATCAAATTTCTTCGCCAAAGTGGTAACCTTCAGGTTTACGTCTATGCTGAATGAAGTGAAGCATGGGCATTAAGGCAACCGGTCACTTTACTACCTGCGTCAATATCTGCGTCAAAATAAAAAAAGTGGCTAGCTTTTGAGAGCTAACCACTTAATATAATTGGCTGGGGCGCCAGGGATCGAACCTGGGAATGCCGGAATCAAAATCCGGTGCCTTACCGCTTGGCGACGCCCCAATAACCTATGGAATATATTATAAAATCAGTGGATCTACAAAAACCGTCAAAGTGTTTCAACCACAGCAGCAAACCATCCGGTATCGCCCGCCAGATTGTTGCCAGCCGCCTCAGCGTTCTCTCGATTACGAAACAAACCAAAAACCGTTGGTCCGCTTCCCGACATCATGGCGCCCAGCGCCCCCATGCGCAACATGGTGTTTTTGATATCGGCAATCACCGGAAAAGCCGGGATCGTCACCGATTCAAGATCGTTTGACAGTAGAGAGCACACATCTTCGGCTGCACGGAAAAACTGGGGGAGTTTAGCCAGCTCATTCCGGCTTGTCAACTGTAAATTTTGATAAACCCAAGCTGTGGAGACATGCACGCCGGGATTCACCAGCAAAACCCAGAGCGACGGCATGGGCGGCATGGCTTGAAGCTGCTCCCCGATTCCCTCGGCCAGAGCGGTTTTTTTGAAGATAAAAAACGGAACGTCCGCACCAAGCTTAACGCCGATCTCCATTAACTTTTGATCAGTCAGATTAAGTTCCAGCAGCTCATTCATGCCCATCAATACGGTAGCCGCATCGCTGCTCCCGCCACCCAGACCGGCCGCCACGGGGATGTTTTTAGCAATCGAAATTGTGGCACCCAGCTCACTACCAGCCAAATCAAGCAACGTACGCGCGGCTTTCCAGGCAATATTGCCGGGACCGTCGGGCACTCCGTCCCTTCCACAGGTAACGGTCAACTGAGGGTCTTTGGTCAGAGTAATCGATATCTCATCACACAGATTAACTCTCTGCATAACCATGCGCAAGTCATGGTAACCATCAGGCCGCCGACGAATGACGTCGAGCAGGTAGTTGACTTTGGCCGGGGCCTTGAGTGTCAGACTCTTCACGGAATGGAACTCCTCTTACAGACGTGTCTTGAGGCCACAATCTAACGGCAAATCGGGGGACAAATCAAGTCAAAAGAAAACCGGGGCACAATTGCTTTCACATTGAGGGGTTGCACGGCAACGCAGCAAACACTATACTGTTTGATCTGCGGCACAACTCCTGTTGAGATTTCCGCATTTGTTCAATTGAAAGGAGAATGTAGTGAAACCTCGATTACCAGCCGAATGGGAGATTCAGGATGGAGTGCTGCTGGCCTGGCCCCATAATGGCAGCGACTGGGCTCCAATTCTCGATGAAGTGCGCCCGGTTTTTACCGAAATCATCCGGCAGATTGCCCGGTTCGAACGTGTTCTTGTGACAACCCCAAACGTTGCCGACACCCGGACTTTTCTGACCGATGCCGGTGTTGACATGACTCGTGTCGCTCTGTACGACATGCCGAGCAACGACACCTGGGCACGGGATTTTGGCCCGATTACAGTGATGTTCAACGGCAAACCGGTCCTGCTCGACTTTGGCTTCAATGGCTGGGGACTCAAGTTTCCGGCCAATTTTGACAATCTGATCAACAAGCGCCTTAAGGAACAGGGCGCCCTGGCTCCCAACCTCCAGACCATCGGCCTGATCATGGAAGGCGGCTCCATTGAAAGCGACGGCATCGGCACCATTCTGACCACATCCGCCTGCCTACTGTCACCCAATCGCAACCCCCAGCTCGACATACAGGAAATCGAGCAGGCCATGGTCTCGCTGCTGGGAACCCAGCGTGTTCTCTGGCTTAACCACGGCTTCCTGGCAGGAGACGACACCGACAGCCATGTGGACACACTGGCTCGCATCTGCCCCAATAACGTGATTGTCTATGTTACCTGTGACGAAGAGCGGGACGAGCACTATACCGAACTAAAGCTGATGGAAGGGGAACTGAAGTCATTCAAGTCACCGGATGGATCGCCATACCGCCTGATCCCCCTCCCCTGGCCCAAGCCTTGCTTCGATGACATGGCGCAACGTCTGCCTGCAACCTATGCCAATTTTCTGGCAATCAACGGCGCCGTACTTGTTCCTACCTACCGGGATGAAGAGAAGGATTCATTGGCGATGGAGCGTATCGGCCAGGCCTTTCCCGGCCGTGAAATTATCGGCATCGACTGCTTGCCGCTCCTGAAACAGCACGGTTCGCTGCACTGTGTCACCATGCAGCTTCCCGAAGGAGTTCTGCCATGAAGACGCTCACGACAGCGCTCATTCAGCAGAGTTGTTCGAACAACCGCACGGAAACCCTGGAGAAAAGCTGCGCAATGATCACCAGGGCAGCCGGTTCCGGTGCAAAGCTGATCGTATTGCAGGAATTGCATACCGGCCCCTACTTCTGCCAGGTGGAAGACCCTTCCCTGTTCGATCTGGCAGAGCCGATCCCCGGCCCTTCCAGCAAAACATTGGGAGCTCTGGCCAAGAGCCTGGGGGTAGTAATCGTTGCATCGCTCTTCGAACGGCGCGCCCCGGGACTGTATCATAATACAGCCGTAGTATTTGAAAAAGACGGATCCATGGCCGGGATATACCGCAAAATGCATATTCCCGACGATCCCGGATTTTACGAGAAATTCTACTTCACGCCGGGCGACCTGGGGTTCAACCCCATCAAGACCTCGGTTGGGACGCTGGGAGTGCTGGTCTGCTGGGATCAGTGGTATCCCGAGGCCGCCCGCCTGATGGCGCTGGCCGGTGCTGACGTGCTGATCTACCCCACTGCTATCGGCTGGGACCCGGCCGATACTCCTGAAGAGAAGGAGCGGCAACGGGATGCCTGGATCACGGTTCAGCGCGGGCATGCGGTTGCCAACGGCTTGCCACTCCTGGCAATCAACCGGGTCGGCTTCGAAGCATCGGCAGACAAACCGGAGACCGGTATTCTTTTTTGGGGAACCAGCTTTGCCGCAGGACCGCAGGGAGAATTTCTGGCAAAGGCGACGCAGGACAGCGAGGAAATCCTGCTGGTGGATATCGATCTCTCAAGAAGCGAGAAAGTCCGGCGCATTTGGCCTTTTCTGCGGGACAGGAGAATTGACGCCTATGAGGAAATACTGAAACGATACAGGGACCAGAAAACCCTCTGAGGCATTAAATAGCCTTCATTCAGGACGTTAAGGCGATCCCAATAGTTGACAAAAAAGGTTTGTATGTGATATTCAGTTTAGCTTAACTATTTGTACCTTACCATAAACGATGTGGCTGTTGAGAGCCACACGACTTTCAAATCCGGTTTTTAGCCGGATTGTTTTTTTACTCTCAGACAAAAGGATGTTATCGATGAAACGTTTTTACAATTTTTCGGCAGGCCCGTCCATGCTCCCCGAACCCGTGCTCCGCAAAGCTGCGGATGAAATGCTGTGCTACGAAACAAGCGGTCAATCGGTCATGGAGATGTCTCACCGTTCCAAGCCTTTCGAGGCCATTATTGCGGGTGCCGAGGCTCTGGTTCGCCAGAACATGGCCATTCCGGACAATTACCACGTACTCTTCCTGCAGGGAGGCGCCAGCCTGCAATTTCACATGCTGCCGCTCAACTTCATGACCCTGAACAAAAAGGCAGATTTCACCCTGACCGGTACGTGGGCTCAAAAAGCGCTGGACGAAGCCAAGAAGCTTGGCACGCCGAATGTCGTCGGTTCTTCCAAGGACAAAAAATGGTCCTATCTGCCGGAGATTGCCGGTACCGACCCGGAAGCAGACTACTTCCACATCTGCTACAACAACACCATTGAGGGCACCCAGTACCATACGATCCCTGATGTCGGAAATGTGCCGCTGATCGCCGATATTTCATCAGGCGTTCTTTCCAAACAGCTCGACGTGAGCCGTTTTGCCGTGCTGTATGCCGGCGCCCAGAAAAACCTCGGCCCATCCGGCGTAACTCTTGTCATCATCCGCAAGGATATGATGGAGCGTATCCCCGCAGGACTTCCGGCCATGCTGAGCTATAAAACCCATGCGGACAATCAATCCATGTACAACACTCCTCCTTGCTATGCGATTTACATGTTCAAGCTGGTGCAGGAATGGATTCGCGACATGGGCGGCCCGGAAGAGCTTTACAAACAGAACGAGAAAAAGGCCAAGGTGCTCTATGACTTCCTGGACAGCTCTTCGCTGTTTTTCAGCCCGGTGGAAAAGAGCGTCCGCTCACTGATGAACGTTCCGTTCCTCACCACCGAAACCGATGCGGAAAAAGCGGATGCGCTCAACAAGAAGTTTGTCAAGGAAAGCGAAGCAGCCGGTCTGGTCAATCTTGCCGGACACCGTTCGGTCGGTGGTATGCGCGCATCGATCTACAACGCCATGCCGCTGGAAGGCGTAGAAGCGCTGGTAGCATTCATGAAAACCTTCGAAGCACAGAATTCATAATCACTACAGGACCGTATACCAATGTATAAAATCCAGACACTGAACAAGATTGCGCGTTGCGGGCTTGACCGGCTCTCGCGCGACAACTATGAAACCGCCACAGAAATCATCAGCCCCGATGCCGTCCTGGTCCGTTCGGCGGACATGCACTCCATGGAACTGCCGCCCAGCATTCTGGCAATCGCCCGTGCCGGAGCGGGAGTCAACAACATTCCGGTCAGCACGTGCACCCAACGGGGTATTGTTGTATTCAATACGCCCGGCGCCAACGCAAACGGGGTCAAGGAACTGGTGATCGCAGCCCTTTTATTGTCCAGCCGCAACCTGTATCAAGGGATTACCTGGGCAAACAGTTTGAAAGACAGCAACGATGATATTCCGGCACTGATTGAAAAGGGGAAATCCCAGTTTGTCGGCCCGGAAATCCAAGGCAAAACACTCGGCGTTATCGGCCTGGGAGCAATTGGCGTCATGGTGGCAAATGCCGCCGCCAACCTTGGCATGCGGGTGCTGGGCTTTGACCCGTTCATCAGCGTTGAAGCGGCATGGAGACTCTCCCATGAGGTTATTAAGGCTCCAAACCTTGACACGCTTGTCACCGAGTCCGACTACATCACCGTGCACGTTCCGCTGAACAAGGATACCAAAGGACTTTTCGGAACCGAGCGGATTGCCAGAATGAAAAAAGGCGCACGCCTGATGAACTTTAGCCGTTCCGGCCTTGTGGATAATGACGCAGTAAAAACCGCCATTGCCGAAGGAAGACTGGGCGGTTATGTCATCGACTTCCCGGAGGCAGAGCTGCTGGGAACAGACGGAATCCTCTGCATCCCTCACCTTGGAGCTTCAACTCCCGAGAGCGAGGACAACTGCGCGATCATGGCGGCAGATCAGGTGCGTGAATACCTTGAGCACGGCAACATAAAGAACTCGGTGAATTTCCCGGACTGTGAAATGGCACCCTCCGGCAAGTCGCGTATCACTTTGATAAACAGCAATGTCCCGAAAATAATCAGCCGTGTCACCACCATTCTCGGCGAATATGGACTAAATATCGACGAAATGCTCAACAAGAATAGGGGCGAGGTCGCTTACAATATTATTGATGTATCCGATGAAGTGCCCCAAGAAGTTGTAGATACACTTAAAAGCGTCGAGGGAGTTGTGGCCGTTCGTGTCATCCCTGACTGTCAGTAAGTTTTTTTCCATAATTCGACACAAAAAAAGCCCTCATCGGCATCAAACCGATGGGGGCTTTTTTGTACCTCACTCACCAAACTTTTCTCATCACGTGGTCCGGTCGGCATTGATAGGGAGTTGGCAATGGAGACATTTTCTGAGAAACAGCATGGTCATGCCATGCACATGAAAATAGTTTCCGCAGCGGGGACATTTGCATACGGCCGCCCTTAGACACGTTGTCATAAGCAACACTACCCATATCACAAAAGAAGCAAGCATTGTCCTGAGCGCTGGCGACACGCTATGAATCAACCACATTGCAGGGATATAGATGAGAATCACGCCAAAAAGATACATGCGCCGTCTGCGAATGCGTTTAAGCGCCTTTTCGTATTTCGCCGGATTGTCCATTGAGCCCATTCCTGTCATTTTGAATGAATTGCGCCATAATGTCTATCGTGAGTCCGTGGCCTCTATACCTCAGTTAGAAAGGCACCTGCTTTGAAACAGCGATCAGCGACAATCCAGCGTGATGTCGTTGCCATCAAGCCGCTGCAGAGCCCCCGGCGGCTCGCCGGTCTCACGTGTATCCACAACCAGAAGGCGCCCCCCTAACTCCGGAAGCAGATCAATCCCCATTGTACCACCTTCAAGCACTTCCACCCCTTCAGGAATACAAATAGCGTTTGACCAGTTGTTGTACAACCCGTCCCCCGATTCCGTCGTCTGTCATACTCAGGTTTCCGATACCCAAAATAAGAATTGGCATGTATATGCATCCTTTTTGCGGACTTGCTTCCATGAATACTAAATTAATGCAAATGTAATCATCTGGACAATGAATTACGCGACCCTTGTGATTTAAATCACATCGCAGGTCGTTTTTTGTTGACACAAATAATAATAATTTATATTTAGCAATAAGAAAAAAACAATCTAAACTTGCTTAAGTACAAAATAGAACGACAATACTAAACCATCCGTGAGGATGGGACGGAAAGCCTACAGGGTCTCGCTGAGACAGCCAGGTTGCCGAAATATTACAGAATATTCGGCGACCTGGCTTTTTTTGTACACAAAATGAAAGGAGTCCACATATGGAAAATGAAGAGAGATTCGACACAAAGCTTGAAGACAATATCAATGATCTGGTGAAAAAAAAGGGGGTGACACGCCGCGATTTCATGAAATTTTGCGGCGTCATGGCGGCAACCCTCGGCCTGGAAACAACCGTCATCCCGAAGATCGCCGAAGCGCTGGTCAGCGGCCAGAGACCTCCGTTCATCTGGCTGCAGTTCTCTGATTGCACCGGATGCACGGAGGCATTCCTGCGCTCCTCCAGCCCCTTCATCGACGATCTGCTGCTGAACAAGATCTCCCTCGAATACCACGAGACAACCATGGCACCGGCCGGAGAAGCAGCTTTGAAAAGCCTAATGGAAGCCGTCAGCAACTATGCCAACAAGTTTTTCGTCGTAGTTGAGGGCTCAATCCCACTTGCCGATAGCGGCAACTTTGGCAGAACCGGCGACAAAACCATGCTACAGATCGCCCAGGAGGTTTGTCCGAAGGCCAAGATGATGATCAGCCTCGGCACCTGCGCCTGCTACGGCGGGCTCCCAGCTGCCAAGGGCGGATTGACCGATGCAAAATGCGTTCACGGTGCACTCAGTGGACTCAACGCCATTATGCTGCCGGGCTGCCCGCCCAATCCGGTCAATTTTGCCGCGCTAATCGTCAATTACCTCATGTTCAGCGATTTCCCGAAACGGGACACCTTGGGACGCCCGATCTTTGCCTATGGCAGCACGGTCCACAGCCAGTGCCAGCGCCAGAACACCGCTTGGTGTCTTCAGAATTTCGGCTGTCGCGGACCCTCTACATATCATAACTGCCCTACCGCTCTTTACAATGACAAGACCAGCTGGTGCGTTCAGGCGGACGTCCCCTGCAAGGGGTGCAGCCAGCCCGGTTTCTGGGACGCGGGTACTTTCTTCGACTACAGCGGCGCTTACGTCGGGAGTGGCAACGGAAACGATGATGATGACGAGAAAGATGATTGACCCGGCCGTAACCTGCGCTGCATAGAATTCATCGAATCCACAATGCATTGAGAAAGGAAACAGATATATGGCGAGAATAGTAATCGATCCGGTAACACGCATTGAAGGTCATCTGAGACTGGAGACAGAGGTCTCGGGAGGCAAGGTCAGCAGCGCTTGGAGCACCAGCCCACTGTTCCGTGGCATTGAACCGATCCTGAAAGAGCGCAACCCCCTGGATGCCTGGATGATAGCCCAGCGTCTGTGCGGCGTCTGCACCTATGTCCACGGGGTAACTTCGGTCCGCAGCGTGGAGAATTCCCTGGGACTAACGGTTCCGACCAACGCCCGAGTCATCCGCAATCTGCTAATGGGGGCGCAGTTTATCCATGACCATATTGTAAATTTTTACCAGCTCCACTTGCTCGACTGGGTCGACGTTGTCAGCGCCATCTCTGCGGATCCTGTGGCAGCAGTGAACGTCGACAGACAGATCAATTCTTCGCGCAGCCGGGAAGCGGCTTACTTCACCGAAGTTAAGCAGAAACTGGCGACCTTTGCCGGCAGCGGCCAGCTCGGCCCGTTCAAAAATGGTTACTGGGGCCATCCGTCTTATATCCTGACCCCGGAAGAAAACCTGGTTTTCATGGCTAACTACCTGGAGGCGCTCAAGGCCCAGATCCAAGTAGCGCATATGCATGCCATCTATGGCGGCAAGAACCCGCACCCACAGACCATGATCGTCGGTGGAGTCACCCTCAACCGGGATCTCACCTCAGCCCGCATCAGCGAATTCAGTAGCCACGTCACCGCAGCGCAGAGTTTCGTGAGCAACTATTACCTGCCGGATTCCACCTACCTGCTCAACCGCTATAAAGAATACGCAAGCATCGGCGTTGCGGAAAACCTGATGGCGTTCGGCGAATTCCCGCAGAGTTCCTCAGAGCCTGCCAGCCTCTTTTTTGCACGCGGCATCATCCTCAACCAGGCAAACAACAACGTTCTTACGGTCGATGTAAACAACATAACCGAACACATCACCCATAGCTGGTACTCGGGAAACAGCAGCGCCAAACCAAGTCAGGGGGAAACCGTACCGAACTACACCACCCTTGACACATCCGGACAGTATAGCTGGATCAAGGCCCCCCGTTATCAGGGACAGCCGATGGAAGTCGGGCCTCTGGCCAGGGTCATGGTCAACTACGGCAAAGGGCAATCGGCAACAGTGCAGCAGGTCAATACATTCCTGCAGAAGCTCGGTCTGCCACTTTCGGCCATGTACTCCACCCTCGGGCGAACCGCAGCCAGGGCAATCGAGACCAAGGTCATCGCTGATGCCATGGTGACCTGGGCAGGCCAGGTCAAGGCCAGCAGCCAGAGCACCAGCGCCATGCCGAACCGCAAAACGTTTACCATGATCAGCTCCGGCTCGGGCATAGGCCTCAACGAAGCCCCACGCGGCGCCTTGGGGCACTGGGTTAATTACTCAGGTCAGAAAATCACCAATTACCAGATGGTCGTACCTTCCACCTGGAACTTCGGCCCGCGTGATGCCAGTGACGTTCCCGGCCCAGTCGAGCAAGCGCTGGTGGGGGTTCCGGTCGTCGATCAGGAACGCCCGGTGGAGCTTCTGCGGGTGATCCACTCCTTCGATCCGTGCATTGCTTGCGCCGTGCATGTCTTTGATCCCGAGACCAAGACATCATATGAGGCCAAGGTACGCTTCTGATTACTATCGAAAATTTTTAAAGGAGTACATATGAACTCAGGAAAGAAACTGCTTGTCTCTCTCTCGTTCCTGCCGCTGATATTGCTGCTGTCCTCACTACTTGCATTCGCGGACGGAGCTGGCGTGTATACCAGCAACTGCGCCAGATGCCACCGTCTTGGCACCTATGATACTTCCGGTTCTGCTCCCGACCTTCTGGGGAAAGGATCATCGGTTGACAGCTATTACAAGGCCGGGGTGTCGGGACATAAAAGTGTAACCTTGACTGCCACGAACATAACCGAGCTAAAGGCCTTCCTCAACAATCCGACAACAAGTTCACCGCTGGCAATCTCGACTGCAACGCTTCCCGATGCAACGGTGGGCGGCGCTTACAGCCAGACTCTTGCCGCTTCCGGTGGAACAACACCATATACCTGGTCCCGTTCCTCCGGAACCCTCCCTACGGGCCTGACCCTCGGTTCCTCCGGAATAATCTCAGGCACACCAACCGCAACAGGGACTTTCAGCTTTACAGTCAAAGTCACCGATTCCGCCTCGACTCGTGCCTCGGTCAGCAAAACGTTCTCCATCACCGTGAGCTCAAATGTGCAGCCATTATCAATCACAACGACAGCTCTGCCAAACGGCACCGTTGGCACGGCATACAGCCAGAATCTTGCCGCCACCGGCGGTTTGGCCCCCTATTCCTGGAGTTACAACGGAACCCTTCCGGCAGGAATCTTAGTAACCTCGGCCGGCTTGGTTACGGGAACTCCCACCGTTGCAGGCAGCTACAGTTTCACCGTGCTGGTGAGTGACTCAAAATCCACCTCAACTACCCAGGCTCTTACCATAACCATTGCTTCAACTCCGATGTCAGACACCGACAAGGCGCTGTTCGTCAACAATTGTGCAAGCTGTCATACCCCTTATGGGCTGGAGAAGCGCACCTCTGTCCAAATTCAAACTGCGATCAACGGCAATGTCGGCGGCATGGGAACGTCACAGTTGCGAGGGCTGTCCAGCGCGAATCTTGACAGCATCGCCAAATCGCTTACGCCCGGCGCGCCGCCTGCAAACGACTGTGCTTCGTGCCACACTTCGTCACCCCCACCTCCGGCCGCATCGGCAGGCCAGGCGCTTTATGACAACAAATGCGGTGGTTGCCATAGCCTCGGTACTTACGACACAACCGGATCACCCAATCTGCTAGGGAAAGGGTCGGCACTTGCCGGCAAGTTCAGCTCCGCACACTATGGAATCACTCTGACAGCCACCGACATTTCCGATGTTTCGACATTCATAAACAATCCATCGACAACTCAACCACCAACGGAAACACCAACATGCGGGAGCTGCCATGCGATTCCTCCAAAAACGGGATCACATTCCGACCATCGCAAACGCTCTTGCGCCACCTGCCACGGCAGCGGCTTCAGCAGCACGACCGTAAATTCGGCCACGCACAACAACGGCGTCAAGAACATAGTCACCACCATCGGCTGGAAGGCATCAACCCGCACTTGTTCAAATTCCTGCCACGGTACGGAAAAGTGGTAGAATTCACTCCAGACTAACACAGCGAAAGCCCCCACGTATGTCATTGCCTTGGAGAAGAGTCGGCATGACATACGTGGGAAACCGTGCAACCTGATTTAAGATGTACAAAAAATTGAATACTCTGAAGCTGATTCCAGTCCGATATCATTTACGCATTTCCAGCTGAATGATCATCGGATATTTTGTTACAAGGCGGCTGTTATCCTTTCCGGCAAGGAAATAAGAGCAAATGAATGGAGGTAGACGGGTGAGGGGAACAAAACATTGTTAAGAGATTTTGTTGTTCTTACAGATGTTTCCGAGTAGAGTTAGACTGGTTGTCAACTTTCACCAAAAAAGGAGCAACAATAATGAACTGGAAACGTTTTCTGGTGTTTGCACCTATAGTAGGACTTTTGATATGCTTGACCGCGCCTTTCTCTCTGGCAGCCACAAATAATGAAAAAGTCACGGCAAGCCTTAATGTCCTCCAGGACATTACCAAAATACCGGAAAAGGGAATTCCCGCGGCACTCCTCAGCAACGCCTATGGAATCGTCATCATTCCGGACACCGTCAAGGTCGGCTTTGTCGTTGGCGGCAAATATGGCACCGGAATCCTGATGGTGCAAAAAAGTCCCGGAATCTGGAGCAACCCCTCATTCATAAGCCTCGTGGGAGGAAGCTTGGGCTGGCAGATCGGCGCCGAAGCAAACGATCTGATACTGGTTTTCAAAAGCAGACGTGGTATCGAGGGGATAAAGAATGGTAAATTTACCATCGGAGCCGATGCAAGTGTGGCCGCCGGACCGGTAGGACGGAGCGCAGCGGCAGCCACCGACGTGCTGTTCAAAGCGGAAATTGTCTCCTACTCCCGCAACAGGGGGGTCTTTGCCGGTGTCTCACTGGGAGGAGCAGCACTCGAGATAGATGATGACGCCAACGCCACGTTTTACGGAAAAACCGGCATTCGCGCCGACGACATTCTTTACGGGGAAGCCAAATCCCCATCAGGGACAGTCTGGAAAATCAAGGCTCTGTTGATAGAAAACTCCAAACCGCCTGTATAAGGAATACTCGCATTGCCAACCGGTCTATCCGCAGCCACCAATTCACGCAACTCCAACAGGACAACTTCACATGAGTTATTCAGCACTTACCACCGACCTCTACGAACTGACCATGCTTGCCGGTTACCTGGAAGAGGGAATGCACGAAACCAGTTCGGTATTCGACCTCTTTTTCCGCACCCCCCCTTTTAACGGCGGTTATGCTGTCTTTGCCGGTCTGGAACCGGCCCTCGCCTACCTGGAAAATCTTCGGTTCAGTAGTGATGATCTTGCCTATCTTGAAAGCTTGAACTTGTTTCGCCCCGCTTTCCTTGATTTTCTGGCTCATTTCCGCTTCAGGGGAACCGTGACTGCGCCACCGGAGGGAACGGTGGTTTTTGCCAACGAGCCGCTGGTCACCGTGGAGGGTACCTTGGCCGAAGCCCAATTCGTCGAAACTGCCTTGCTCAACATCATCAATTTCCAGACCCTGGTTGCCACGAGGGCTGCCCGCCTCAACCATGCCGCGGCCGGAGGCGCCGTGATCGAATTCGGCCTGCGGCGCGCACAGGGGCCGGACGGTGGACTCTCGGTAGCACGGGCCGCCTGTGTGGGCGGTGTCAGAAGCACCAGTAACGTGTTGGCAGGCAAGATGTTCGGCATCCCGGTCAAGGGGACCCACGCCCATAGCTGGGTAATGTCTTTTCCCGACGAGTTGAGTGCTTTCCGTGCCTATGGCCAGGCATTCCCGGACAGTTGCGTTCTGCTGGTGGACACCTACGACACCCTCAAAAGCGGCATTCCCAATGCCATCATAGTAGGGCGCGAGCTACGCGAAAAAGGGCATGAACTGATTGGCATAAGACTCGACTCCGGCGACCTGGCCCAACTCTCCCGCGAAGCACGGCGCATGCTCGATCAGGCAGGCTTCCCGGATGTCAGGATCATGGCCTCTAATGAACTGGACGAGTACATTATCGACTCCATGAGAAGCGAAGGGGGACGGGTCGATATATACGGTGTGGGAACGAGGCTGGCAAGCTGTTCGGGAGAAGGAGGAGGCGCACTGGGAGGAGTCTATAAGCTTGTGCGCATAGGTGATCACCCCAAGTTGAAGGTCACCAGCGATATCGCCAAGGCAACTCTTCCCGACCGCAAACGGCTCCTGCGGGCGATCGCGCCCGACGGCTCATTCATTCAGGACATCATTACCCTGGTAGATGAGGAAGTCCGTCCGGGAGAAACGATCTTTGACCCTACCAACCCGCTGCATCACCAGCCTCTCGCGTCAGACGTCCGCCTGGAAGATGTCCGTTCAATAGTAATGAAGGATGGACGGAGAACAACACCGGTTTCCCCTACCCTGGATGAAATGGCTGATCACTGCTGTGAGCAGCTACAACGGCTCCCCGCCGGATGCCTGCGTTTCATCAACCCCCACCGTTATAAAGTTTCCATCAGCCGCAATCTGAAAGAACTTCGTGACAGGCTCATGGAGGAAGTGCTCAATGAACTCTAAAAAAAAATATATCCTGTATGATCATGCGGCCTTGCTGGTAACGGACATGCAGAACGACTTCTGCCCCGGCGGAAGTCTGGCAGTAGCCGAAGGCGATACCATCATACCGGTAATCAACCACTACATAGATCTGTTCCATCAAAAGGGTCTTCCGGTTTATGCCACGCGCGACTGGCACCCGGCTGAAACCAGCCACTTCAGTCAGTTCGGAGGCAAGTGGCCGCCCCACTGCATCCAGGGAACCCCGGGAGCCGGATTTCATCCCGCGCTGCAACTTCCCGATGATGTCATTATCGTATCAAAAGGAACCGATCCGCATCGAGATGACTATTCTCCTTTTCAAGTCATTGTCGCTGACGGACTCACCTTTGCCGACCACCTGAAAGCGGCCGGAGCTACCCACCTGTATTTCTGCGGCATAGCAACCGATTTCTGCATCAAGTGGGCAGCCCTGGACGCGCTCCGCGCCGGTTTCGAGGTAACCGTGCTGAGAGACGCCGTGAAGGGGATTGACCTCATGCCGAGAGATTCAGACCGGGCGCTGGAGGAAATCAGCCAGGCTGGAGGAGAAATGGCCGATCTGGAGACAATCGAAAAGGAATGAAGTTTAGTGGGCTGATCGATCACAGGTGATGTCAAGGCGGCCCATGTCTGACAAGTGACCCAAAAGGACCCCGCACTTCGCCGGATCTCGCCGCTTACCGGTAATACTCTTCAATCTTTATTTTTTCCGAAGTTGAATGCCAGCGACCATCATAAAACCGCTCTTTTGTGACGGTTACATACTCACCGTCGCCGGAATTCATTGCATCTTCAATGACCCGGTATACAGGTACCGGATCTCCTTTAATCACCTTGTACTCCACATACTCGTGGTAACAACAACCGCTTTTGGCCGACGTTTTGAGAAGTTTTTGACGGCTGTCCACCTGAAAGAAACCAAGTGTCTCGGACACCAGGCGGGTTAACGATTCGCTGAGCATAAACATGTGCGAGGCTTTGGAATAGAGATATACATCATAGGTCGGCCCTCCATAAGGGCCATTATTGCCATTCTGAACCGCAAAATCCTCATGCCCGTCAAAATCGAAATCGCCCACATTGATCACCCCCTGGTAATCATACAATCGGGCTGAGTTCACCAAGGGTTCGCCCTTTCCGGCAAAACTGATAAAGATGTTGTCCATGCGAATCTTTTGCAACTCGCTCCGGCTCTTTTTGTCATAGACCAGCAGCATACCGGGACCTTCGCATGATCCGTACTCTTCCTTGCCCGGTGAGGAACAGTCATTATCCAGTTGGATAATGAAATCATAGTGTTGTGATGCATCGCGAAGCACGAACCGATTTTCCGCCACCGCCGCTGAGATAAAACAAAGAGCTGACAACAGTGCCAGCACACATATCAGCATGTTTTTCATTGAGATGCCCCCTCCACGATAATGCCAGACAGACATACATCGATCCACTTCTATTTTACCAGAAACCCAGCAGACTACTTCTCACCGCCTCCTTTTGTGGATTATGGTTATTATCCGGCTGGAATGGCAATGCTCGTCCTGAAGGGCGCGAGACAATAATTACAAGGATACACCTCCACGCAAAACGAGAAATATAACAATTCCTCTTTGACTTTAATCATTAACCAACTGTATATTTTGATCGTTTTCCAAAGCGGAGTAGTTTGGACGTGCTTGCTGCCAACAGTATTAATCTCGCGCAGACGCACCGACTAAACCTATCGGTACTCTTCCGGTCCATTGTGAGGAATGCGTGAAATCGAGAACATACGGTGAAGCCCCTTATGAATATGTGGTGGTGCATGGTGGGCCAGGGGCACCGGGGAGCGCTTCTTCCCTGGCGAGAAAGCTGTCGGAGACACGCTCCGTGCTTGAACCGTTTCAGACGGAAGCCAGCGTATGGGGCCAAGTTGAGGAACTGCACCGGCAGATACGAGACAACTGTACGGATAAGGTGTTCGCACTGGGACACTCCTGGGGCGCTTGGCTCGTCTATCTTTTGGCGTATAAATATCCGGACGCGGTGAAAATCGCTTTTTTGATCGGTGCCGGCGCTTTTGATTCGGCATTCCTGCCGCAACTGCAACAAAGACGGCTTGCCGCCCTATCGCCGGAGGAACAATCGGAATACCTGAAAATGATAGAGTTGCTGCAGAAGCCTTCTGAAAAAAGTGACACATATCTTGGGCGATTGGGTGCGTTGGCCGAAAAGGCGGACAATTATTGCGTCGAGATGACGGATGAAAACCGAGAAGACACGATTGCCATTGATGGAAGGCAATTCCAAAAGGTAATGGCCGAAGCACACCGCATGAGGGAAGAAGGTTTTTTCAGGAAAATAGCCACAGATATCCGATGCCCGGTCAGGATCATCCATGGAAATAATGACACGACACCCGCAGAAGGCGTGATTACCCCATTGCGAGAGGCAATCCCCGATCTTAAATGGTACGTAATTGACAAATGCGGACACTCACCCTGGAAGGAAAAATACGGAGAAGAAGAGTTTTATCGAATAGTGGACTGTGAAGTGAAACTTTCCGTAATCCACCAAGAAAAACAGCATAATCTGCCCATTCACAAGCGAATACAATGAAGAGCACAGATAAAAGAAATAAGGTGAAACTTTTTTTATGCCTGCTTTTTTTCCTGCTTTGCATGGATGTGCCGGCCTTTGCAGTTGAAAAAGAGGCAGCAGTTCCATTGACGGAACATCTTTCATTGGCACTGAAAACCAAACGCCTCTTTGACAGCCATACTTCATACGAATTCGGAAACCCCTTTCCCCCTAATCAGGCGCCTCTCAGCCGGTTGGAATTCCCCCTTGACTCCTGGTGGGCTGGAGCGGAAATCAGAGCGAGCTTTCCACGCTTTTCGATTGGAGTTGAAGCGCTGAGAAATATCTCAGGAGAAACCGACGGGAAGATGCGTGATTCGGACTGGGATGATGACATGAATCCCAATGTGAGAACGATTTACAGTGAGTCGAAATGCCGCATGGACCCCAGCTACATGGTAAGAGCCGATATAGACCTGGAAATCTCGGACGTTCTCGGCCTGCCTCAATGGCTCAGCCTGCGCCCTCTCGCGGGGTTTCGCTGGCAAGACTTTCATACCGTAACTCACGATGGGATACAATACGACATTTCGACACAAAATGCTCCCATGCCGCTTCCGGGTGACGGGATACGCTTTTCACAGACATATTGGCACTATTTCTTCGGCTTGCGGTCGAATATCGATGTCGGACAACTTGTTCACGTATCCGGGCTAAATCTTATCCTGCAAGCCGATTGGGCTTATGTGGAAGGACACAACGAAGACCACCACCTCCTCAGGGCGGGCAATCGTTTCTCGTTTGAAGATACCGACGGCGAAGCCTGGCACGCCTCCGTAGAATTAAAGAAATCCCTCTACAAAGCGCTGTTCCTCAGCATTGCAGCGGATTACCTCAGGATAAACACCACCGGCTCCCACCGCCTTGTAAATGACACCTTCGGCATTGATCTCAGTTGGCAAAGAGGAGTAAAAGTCTGGTCGGAACAGGCAAGCGTCTCCCTTTCTCTCGAATACCGGTTCTGAAACATTCAAAGCAAGGGTAGCCCGGAAAGCATCATGGATTCGGATAAAAGTCAACGTTTCCAATGCCCCATCGGCTTGCTCTTGATATCGTCACCCAAGAGGGCCAACCCGTTATGCAGGTTTTTTCTCAGTATTTCATTGAATCCGGTATACGGATCTTCTTTTGAGTAATTGTAATAGAATCCGAGCGTCTTACTCCACTCGCCTTTTACGTCGCATCGCCACACCACCTCATTGTCATAGGTTCGTCTCATTTCATATTCGATATCAAGCGTGTTGTAAATCATCCCTTCCGGCAACCCGACGGCCCAGGGAAGAACGCCGAATATCGTCAAACCATATGCCGTCAGCACCGTATCTACGCTTGCCCTCTTAATCTTTCCGGTCACTATCAGATCCGCTTTTTTCCCGCCACTCTGTTGCGCCAGCACGATGTCGCTGAAATAATCGTTCTGCTTCATTTCCTGCATAAGCGCATGTGCAAAATCCTCGCTCGGTTTCAACCTTTCAACCATAAGCTTATGCACTTTTTCCGGCCTGTCGTAATGGGATTTGGCGTATGGCACCAACGGTATAAAAACCAGCGGAACGTGCTCACTGGTTTTTTCGGCCCGCAAATCCTCCAAAGGGTTGATTACAACGGTCACGGGCAAAGGCTCCGTGCCGTTATAGAGATTTTTACCAGGAGCGTAAACATAAGGCGTGTTACTTATCATCGCACCACATCCCCCGCACACCGGAAGGACAAGACCAAAACATATCAGCGCCACGATTCTATTCATAACTTTCACAAACGGCCTCCTTTAATAATTTCTAAAATTGTATCATTATCATTTCTCTCATACCATAGGAATAAAAACATGAATATTTTTTCAAAATGTTACATTATCGCAAGCCAAACACGCCTCGTTCATTCATTTGAGAACAAACCGACAGCGACTATACCATTTTAATCCTATTTTTTTATTTTTCCCGTCCAGATGCAATGAAGTTCTTTTTTTAGCCTAAGAATTTGATACCATAGAAGATTTATGTATTACCGCGTCACAAGCGTCTTTCTTATGTGCTCAAAAAAAGCGACCAAGCACAATCCAAATCTTTACACGATTAACGATAGCAATATATAATCAAATGCTGGACTGGCTGCGAGCAGAACTTGAGTTTTCAAAAAATCGACTACTTTGTCTCACTTGAGATTATCGCCACAGAAAAAGAGAGGGAAAAAATGTTTGGAACAAGATTGTGCGGAGCAATCCTCATTGCGGGAATACTCTGGGCGGGGGCTGCCAGAGCTGAGGGAAATCCGGAGCAGGCGCTAAAAAACCGGACACCGGAACAAGCCAGCACGCGCAACGAAGCAACCACCTTGACTAAGGCAACACCGCCCGGACCAGCGGATGCCGCCGCATCCGAAAAGACGCCAACCAACAAGGAAGAGCTAGACCCTAAGGCTGAGACTGCCCAGAAGGACGAATCAGCTCCCAAGAATGAAGCAGTTCCAAAGACAGAGATTTCCCCCAAGCAGGATACTGCCAAGGAAGATGCCGACACTGAAGAGATTGCCGAAGAAGAACCTTCCATCGCAGACCCGATCGAACCGTTTAACCGCGCCATGTTCACGTTCAACGACAAGCTCTATTTCTGGGTGCTCAAGCCTGTCGCCCAGGGATACAACGTAATAGTGCCACAGCCGGCGCGCGTCTCCGTAAGGAACTTGTTCAGAAACATCAAAATGCCCATACGATTTGTCAACTCCCTTCTCCAAGGGAAATTCGTAGGCGCAGGCACCGAGCTTGCCCGTTTCGGCATCAACACTACCATTGGCGTAGGCGGATTATTCGATATAGCAAAAGACAAGTTTGATCTGGACCCGTCTGACGAAGATTTCGGACAGACGCTGGGATTTTATGGCATGGATGGGTTGATGTATATTGTCTGGCCGTTCTTCGGCCCTTCGACAGTAAGGGATTCCGTAGGGATGGCAGGCGACTCTTTCCTGAATCCTACCAGCTATATCGGCTACATCGGCCCGTGGGAAGCATCCATCGGAGTGAGTGTGTTCGAAACAATAAACAAAACATCATTGGCGTTAGGTGAGTATGAGGACTTGAAGGCATCGTCGCTTGAACCCTACATTGCATTCAGGGACGGCTATGTTCAATTAAGGAAAAAACAGATAAACAAGTGAGCCTCTTGCAAAAGTCTTGGAAATCGGCTCCCCCTCCCTTGACGGGAGGGGGTTGGGGGGGGGGTGAAGGTGCA
>MTLD01005426.1_pt2 | contig 32860 bp, 24 predicted proteins | sample 1982471 | NCBI WGS metagenome assembly MTLD01 (sample SAMN05712604, study PRJNA340218) | biofilm metagenome | isolation source: sample SPM anode biofilm adapted to -50 mV | place: USA | collected 2012-02-03 | reverse complement strand
CTCTGCTCTACCGACTGAGCTACCTGGGCAAACAGACGCTTCTTATAGCTTCAAATACGGCAACTTGTCAATATAAAAAAGTTGCTATTTTTGTTTTTCCGGCTCCCGCTGCATTTTAATCGGGACGTAATTGCAGAAAGGTTCTTCTTCCATATAGTCGCCATGGACAGCGTCAGCGCGGGCGCGGCAGCCGCCGCAGACGTTCAGGTATTCGCACTGGCCGCATTTTCCTTTGTAGGACTTGAAGTCTCGCAGGTCTTTGAAAATTTCTGAGTTTTCCCAGATTTCCCGGAAAGGTATCTGTTTGACATTGCCTGCGGTCCGGTGGAAGTACGAGCAGGGCTTGACGTTTCCGAAACAGTCGATCAGGCAAATGGTCTGGGCGGCGATGCATCCTTTGCCTCCACCTGTGGAAAATGTCAGAGAGCGCCTTTCGAACTTGGTTCCCTCTGCTTTTGCTTTCTGCGGGACTATTCTGTAGTAGTGCGGTGCGCAGGTCGGCCGCATCAGGATGTCATCTTCGTTCTTTTCCTGCTGGTAGTGCCAGTCCAGAATCTCCTCGTAATCCTCCTTGGAGATCAGTTCGCTCATGATGTCTTCACCGCGGCCGGTAGGTACAATCATGAACATATACCAGGCGGTTGCGCCAAGTGATTTTGCCAGTTTGAAGGTTTCGGCAATGTCACTCTGGTTGCGTTTGGTAAATGATGAGTTAATCAGGAATTTTTGTCCATTTCTCCGGAATATTTCCGCAGCCCTGACAACTCCCTCAAATGAGCCGGGTGACTGACGGAAGTTGTCGTGGATTTCTGCTGTTGAACCGTCCAGAGAGAGCGACACCATCTTGATGTCGGCCTGTTTCATCTTCTGGCAGATTTCATCGGTAACTAGAGAGCCGTTGGTTGCCATGCACATCCGCAGACCGAGTGATGTGCCGAACTCGGCCAGTTCGAAAATGTCTGGGCGCAGCAACGGCTCTCCTCCGGAGAGTACAACGACAGGTTTGGAGAAATCGGCTATGTCCGTCAAAAGCTTCTTTCCTTCCGTCGTCGTAAAGTCGCCTTCAGATGATGTTATTTCAGATGAACAGCGGCAATGAACGCAATGCAGGTTGCATTTTTGTGTGGTTTCCCATGCGATCCATTTAGGTATGAATTCTGTGCTCATATTGCTCCTGTGTACTACGTGCTGTATGGGGGGTCGAGGTAAAGCGTACCTGAATGACCGTTTAAACTCAAGTGTATATTGCTCGACTATTTATAGCCTTGCAGCGGTTCCAAACAAGAACTTGCAATTCAATATGGACGTATAGTAGTATGACGCTCCCGCCGCCATGAGCGGCATTTTTTATGTACAATCTTGATTAAAGGAGCATTTCTCTTATGCTGGACATTATTCGCAGGAAGAAAGAGTCGGCTATTGTAAAGCTGGTTTTTATAATAATTGTCCTCTCTTTCGTTGGTACGATTTTCCTCGTATGGGGCAAGGGAAGCGACGGTATTGGAGGCGGCAAGAGCGGTTATGCAGCAAAGGTCAACGGCTCCAAAATTTCTCTGGAACAGTACCAGAATGCGTATCAGCGTATCCGCAATATGTACCAGCAGATTTACGGTCAGTCCATCCCTCCGGAAATGGAGAAGGTTCTGGGGCTGAAAAAAGTTGCGTTGGACGGTCTGATCGACAATATGCTGGTTGCCATGGAATCAAAGACGATGAACATAAAGGTCTCCAAGGAAGAAATCTCCGCTTCCATCGAGGCCATACCGATGTTTCAGAAAGATGGTAAATTCAGTTTTGACCAGTACCAGCAAGTCCTCAAGTCGAACCGTATGACAGCCAAGGATTTTGAAGAAGGGCAGGAGGGGGAGCTAATACTCAAGAAAACCCGCCAGGCTATCAAAGATAAGGCCACAGTTACTGATGCGGATGCACTGGCTCAGTTCAAGAAAAACAATGACAAGATAGAGCTGGAGTATGTGGCTTATTCACCATCTGACGTGCTGTCGGAAGTCAAACTGACTGAAGCCGAGCTGAAAGATTATCTGACTAAAAACCAGAATGAGTTCAAAACAGAAGAAAAAGTTGCACTTTCCTATGTATTGATGGACGTTGCTTCCCAGACCGCAAAAGTGACCGTTTCCGATGAGGAAATCCAGACCTACTACCAGAAGAATATTGACCGCTGGCAGGGCAAGGATGGCATCCTGCCTTTGAATGAGGTTAAGGAAAAGGTTAAAGCTGAAGCTATCAAGCAGAAGGGCGCCAAGCAGGCCTATGAATTGGCGGCTGACACACTCTTCAAAAACATTAAATCTGGCGATTTGAATCTGATTGCCGGTAAACTCGGCCTTAAAATCCAGGAAACGCCGATCTTCTCCGCCAATGCGCCGGTTGCAGCACTGGCTGGCGAAAATGCGGTGATAAAAAAAGCTCTTGAGCTGAAACAGGGAGAGCTGGGCGGACCAGTTGAAACTGCAAAGGGTATTTATATTCTGAAGGCTAAAGAGCGAAAAGCTGCGATTGTTCCTCCTCTGTCAGAAATTAAGTCTGCTGTTGAAGAAAAAGCAAGGGTTGCCAAATCTGCTGAGCTTGCCAAGCAGAAAGCGGAAGAGGCTGCCAAGCAGTTGTCGGCGAAAGCAGTTATTAAGACCCAGTCCACCGGGAGCTTCGGTTATTCAGCCAAAGGGGAAATTCCAGCAATTGGCGTTTCGCCAGAACTGACAGATGAGGTTTTCAAGCTGACCGTTTCGCAAGCACCTGCAACTCCTTTCAAAGTCGGCAACCGCTGGTTTGCAGTGCGTGTCAAGAACCGTCTGGAAGCTCCAAAAGCCGACTTTGAAAAAACAAAGGAAGAGTTGAAGAAAAGCATGCTTCCCAAAAAGCAGGAAGAGGCGCTCGCTGCCTGGACCAAAGGGTTGCGTGAAAAAGCTAAAATTGAGATCAATCAGGCGCTGGTCGCCGAAAAATAGGAGAGAGCTATGTCACAGCTAGTTATGCAGACAGATTTCCCCAGTTTGAAACTGGTGGCACGCGGCAAGGTAAGGGATATTTACAATCTGGGAGAGACCCTTCTTCTGGTTACCTCAGACCGCATCTCGGCTTTCGACGTTATCATGAACGAACCGATCCCGGACAAAGGCTTTGTCCTGACTCAGATTTCCGCTTTCTGGTTCCACCAGATGGAGGATATTGTCAAGAATCATATCATTTCCACCGATGTGGCTGACTTCCCCGCAGAATGCAAGCCGTACGCCGAACTTCTTAAAGGGCGCTCAATGCTGGTGAAGAAGGCCAAGCCTCTGCCGGTTGAATGTATCGTGCGCGGTTACGTTTCCGGTTCCGGTTGGAAAGATTACAAGGCGACCGGCTCCATCAGCGGTATCAAGCTGCCGGAGGGTCTCAAAGAATCGGACCGCCTGGCCGAACCGATCTTTACCCCTTCCACCAAGGCTGATCTGGGTGAACATGACGAAACGATCACATTCGATAAAATGGTTGAGTTGTGCGGTCGTGACCTGGCTGAACAGGCGCGCGATTATACGATAAAAATCTACTGCCGTGCCCGTGATCTGGCCGACAAAAAAGGTATAATAATTGCCGACACAAAATTTGAGTTTGGCGTATATAACGGAGAGTTGATCATTATCGATGAATGCATGACACCCGATTCAAGCCGTTTCTGGTTGAAAGACGAGTATCAGCCCGGAGGCCCCCAGCCCAGCTTTGACAAGCAGTTCCTGCGTGACTATCTGGAAACGCTGGATTGGGGCAAGACGGCTCCGGCCCCGGCATTGCCTGCGCAAATACTTGAAAAAACTGCGGATAAGTATCGCGAGGCTCTTTTTCGCATAGCCGGTATTACCGTATAGTCGGATGAATACAATATGTCTGACTAAGGGGCGAATCACATTGTGAATCGCCCCTTTTTTATCGGGTTGGCGAGAAAGGTTTGATATTTCCAATCATAACGTGTATTTATGTTGATGGAGTTGTCGTTGCATCAGCCGATTGACCGTCTGGGATCGCACTCTGGTACTTGGGCAGTAAGAACTAACCAAAATAACAGCAGGAGAAAAATGACATGAAACTGGAAGAAATCAAAGAAATCGCAAAGCAGCATAATATTAAAGTCGGCAAGCTCAAGAAGGCTGAACTGATAAGGGCCATACAGATGGCGGAGGGGAATGAGGTCTGTTTTGAAACCGGCAAAGCAGATGTATGCGGCCAGCAGGACTGTTTATGGCGCGGTGACTGTAATTGATCGTGAAATGAAGATGTGAAAACAGGGACGCTCCCATGTTTTCACATCTTCTTCTCAGGTCGTTGGAGCTTCAGGGGGTACCCGAGTTGATGAACGCCCCCAGTTTGGTGTCTACTTTTGAAATATGGTTTAATAACCACTTCAAGAGCAGATTGTTTGTCTCGATGACGTTGTGAAGTGAAAAACCATCCTTGTCCGTTTCAGCCCGCAGATCTTTTATTTTTGAGACAAAGTAAACGTGCTGTTCGCGATGCTCTGCATAGCCGGGATAACGGTGGAGCTTCTGAAGCGCTTCTTCGTCATTGAAATGTGTTTGTACGTAATCTTCAAGAAATAATAACAGCCTCTTCAACTCCTCGATTCCCTTGCCGCTTTCGCAGGCATTTAAGAGTTTGTCAAAGCGTGCCAGCAGTTCCTTATGCTGGTCATCGATCGACTTGACTCCGATTGCCAGAGAATCTCTCCACTGAATTCCCATTATGCGCTCCTTTGGTGCAGATTATTGGCCCGCTTTCTTAGTGACGGTTTTCTTTCTGCTTTTTGTTTTCCCGGGCTGCTCCTTGAGTCGCTCGGCCATGGCCCGCAAGCGATCGTCGGCCAGTTGGAATACCGAACCTTTCGGGAACTTGCCACCTTTTCCGCGCGCCCCGGCTTTGACTCCGGTTACAATTTCCACACCCTGTTCAATAGTTTCGATGCTCCAGATATGAAACTGTCCTGAATTGACGGCCTCCAGAACGTCTTCGTGCAGCATCAGATGCCGCTCGTTGGTTTTGGGTATCATGACCCCCTGCTCGCCGGTCAGGCCCTGGGCACGGCAGACGGCAAAAAAGCCCTCGATCTTGTGGTTTACACCGCCGATGGGCTGTACAAAACCACGCTGATTGACGCTGCCGGTGACCGCAATGCCCTGCTTTATCGGCACTCCCGAAAGTGAGGACAAAAGTGCATACAATTCGGTTGAGGATGCACTGTCACCTTCGATTCCGTCATAGGATTGCTCGAAGCAGATGGATGCGGATAACGATAAAGAGCGCTCTGTAGCAAAGGTGGCGCCCAGATAGCCGGTCAGAATCAGAACCCCTTTGTCATGGATCGGACCGGAAAGTTTGACTTCCCGCTCGATATTTACCATGCCGTCCTGTCCGGTGTAGACGCTGGCTGTGATGCGGGTTGGTCGGCCAAAGGTATGGTCGCCGAGGCCGATGACCGACAGGCCGTTGATCTGGCCGACAACGGAGCCGGATGTATCGACCATGATGGTGCCTTCCTCGTACAGTTCCTGCATCAGCTCCTCAATACGGTTGACGCGATACAGGCTTTCTTCGGCAGCCCCCCGCACGTCGTCTCCATCCACTATCGTGCGGCCGTTCTTGCTTGCCCAGAAACTTATCTCCCGAATAAAGTCGGAAATCTCCATGAACTGTGATGAAAACTTGTTCTGATCATCCGCCATACGGGCAGTGTGCTCCAGCAGTGCCGCCACGCCGCTTTTGTGGAATGGAAGCAGCCCTTCCGCGCGACAGTGACTGGCCACAAACAGCGAATAATCATGCATGATTTCCGGTGTGCGCGCCACGCGGCTGTCGAATTCCGCCTTGACCTTGAAAAACTTTCGATAATCCGGATCAAGGTGGAACAGGATGTAGTAAATCCAGGGTGTGCCGATCAGAACGATCTTGGATCTCATCTGGACCGGTTCCGGTTTGAGAGAAACCATTGTCATGAAGCGGTACTGCTCCAGCACATCTTCAATCCTGATTTCGTTGTTGCGGATGCAACGTTTCAGCGAGTCCCATACGAAGGGATTGATCAAAACCTCACGGGCATCAATTATCAGATAACCGCCGTTGGCCTTATGGAGAGCGCCGGCGCGAATCATGGTGAAGTCTGTCACCGCAACACCGCCGTACTGCATGACATGTTCAATTCGGCCAAAAAGGTTGTTGTAAGTGGGATTGGATTCAAAGACAACCGGCGCGCCCTCGGTGTTTTTGTTATCCACCAGGACATTGACCTGGTAGCGATCAAAAGTCGGCTCCTGGCGCGTCATCTTGATGCCTGGAATCTGCGGCTGCGGTGATTGCGGTTTGAAGTCGTCCAGGGTGTTGAGGATATCCTCCTGAACGGATTTCAGATAAGCAAGAACCTTTTCCAGGTCGGCATATTTCTCCTGCAGCGGATCAAGGCGATGTCCCAGGCAGGACATGCCCAGTTCGCGGTCTGCCAGCGACAGGGCGTCTTTGGTGGCTTTCTCCTGCTCACGAACCTGGCGCAGCACTTCGTTAAGGCGCTCGGTGAGTTCCTTCCCCTGCTTGTCAAGCTTCTGGCGTCTTTTCTCGCTTAAGGAGTCATACTCATCCTGAGTATAGTTGCGCCCGGCTTTCTGGGGGACAATCACAAGGCCGGATACGGTTCTTTGAAGCGCAAAACCGATTTTTTCGGAAGCTTTTTCCAGTTCCTGGAACAGATTGTTGGTGGCGGACTGGTAGCTTTCAAGCAGTTCGGCCCGTCGGTTTTCATACTCACTGCTTTCAAGAGCCTTCGGAATGTCCTTGCGAAAGGCCTCAATCAGCTCTTTCATATCTGTTTCCAGCTCGCTGCCCATGCCGGCCGGAAGATCGAGCGAAATGGCGGAATCGTTATCTTTGAAGTTATTGACGTAAACCCAGTCGTGAGGTTTTGGCTCGGTTTTGGCCCGTTTGCTGAGAATGCTCGCAATGGTGGTGTTGCGTCCGGTTCCGGTTTCGCCGGCGATATACAGGTTGAAGCCGGGCGCATCCATCCCGAGGCCAAAGTCGATTGAACGCAGAGCCCGCTTTTGCCCGATGGCGTCATTAAAATCAGGAAGTTCCTCGGTTGTTTCAAATCCGAGCAATTCCGGGTCACAACTCCAGCGCAGTTTATCGAAAGGGACCAGACAGTTTATAGATGACATTGACGGCTCCTTATAATCAGGGTGAGAGTGGCATTGTGTGGAGCAGGCGCTGATATGTCAAGCCGAAAGTGCCGATAATGACGAGAGAGCGGAGGAGACCGCCAGACGGATATCTTCACGTTCCGGCAGCAAAGCGGCAAGTGCCGTAATATAGCCCCGCTCAAGCAGAAGCCTGCGGGCCGTGGCGCAGGTCAGGTCATAGACCCATGATATCTGCAACAGTCTGAAATCGTTCAGCGTGCGGACGCTGTCCAGTCGGACTATCGAACCTTCCATCAGCGTCTGTACGCATGTTTCGGAAACCTCGTCCGGCAGGTCCGCAAAGCCGAGCGTTGCTGCGGACGCCCTTTCATGGGGAGCCTGGTTCTGGAGTTCTACAAACACCCGCCAGATATCAAGCTTGTCGGCATCGCGAATCAGATTGATGAACAGTGGCGATGGAGAACGGAACTTCCCGGGCAGCTCCAGCAGGTTGTGGAATCTGACCGCTTCTTCGATCTGCAACCGCTCACCAGGCTCAATTCCGGCCAGCAGCTTCTCCTCGCGGATAACGTCAATCGCCAACCGGGCATGATTGTCAGACTCACTGTCGCGAAAAGTGCGCCAGCGCTGATATTGGGGGAAACGTCCCACGTCATGCAGCAGGGCGATTGACTGCGCGATGCGGGCATTTTCCGGTGAGAGACCTTCGCCGGCGGACAAAAGAGCCATGGCGTCGCATACCTTGCGGGTGTGCACTATTTTAAGGCGGATATTTCCGACGCCTTCCGGGTCTGTGTTCAGGTAAGGTTCGACATAGCTGTCAAACCAGCTGTAGAGGGTATCCAGCTGTGATTGTTCCATATATAATTAAGGCTCCATCTCCATTGAAATTGGAAGCATAATACTGTACCCTGCCGCGAAGTCAAATAATCACATGAGGAACCCGATGCAGCTGTCGTTTGTCGATATTCCCTCCACCGAATCAGATCTTGAGTTAAGGATTGCCGAGCTGCGCAGGCTGATTGTTTATCACAGTCAGCGCTACTACCAGCTGGACGCGCCTGAAATAAGCGATGCCGAGTACGATCTTTTGTTCAGCGAACTGGTTGAGCTGGAAAAAACATATCCTGAGCTGGCAACAGCCGATTCCCCGACTCAACGGGTTGGTTCCGCACCGGTTGACAAATTCAGGGCTGTCAGGCACCGACTGCCGATGCTTTCGCTTGAAAATGCCACCAACGAAGACGAAATCAGACAAAAGCTTGACCAACGTGTGAAAAATGAGTTGGGTTTGCCGGAGGGTGAATCGCTTGATTATATGTGCGAACCCAAAATGGATGGACTTGCCGTAGAACTGGTTTACGAGAATGGCAAGCTGGTCACTGCTTCGACCCGCGGCGACGGCATCACCGGTGAAGACGTTACTGAAAACATCCGCACACTGCGTTGCCTGCCGCTGAGCCTGAGCGGCGATAACATCCCGCCATTGCTGGAGGTGCGCGGAGAAGTCTATCTTTCGCTGGATGCATTTCAAAAGATCAACAGTGACAAAGAGGAAAACGGTGAACCACCTTTCGCCAACCCCCGCAATGCCGCCGCCGGTTCTCTGCGGCAACTTGACTCGCGCATAACCGCCCGCCGCCCGCTGGCAATTTTCTGTTATGCCCCCGGACTCGTTGAAGGAGTCTCCTTTGCATCTCAACTGGACTTCCTGGAAGCGGCCGCTAAATGGGGACTGCCGGTGAATCCGCTCATCAGGCGGGTGACCGGGATTGACGGTGCTGTCGAATATTATCGGGAAATGCAGGCAGAGCGTGAATCGCTTCCCTACGAAATAGACGGCACTGTTGTCAAGGTTGATTCGTATCGTCTGCAGCAGGAGCTCGGCGAAAAGAGCCGCTCGCCGGTCTGGGCAATTGCCTGCAAATTCCCGCCGCGACAGGCTGAAACAGTGCTGGAGGACATTCTGCTCTCGGTCGGCAGAACCGGGGTTGTTACGCCGGTTGCACAACTCCGTCCGGTTGATATTTCCGGCGTGACCGTTGCGCGGGCGACTCTGCATAACTGGGACGAGATTGCTGCCAAAGACATTCGAATCGGCGACACCGTGGTGGTGGAAAGGGCCGGCGATGTCATACCGGCGGTTGTCAAGGTACTGGAGCAGCACCGTACCGGTGCCGAACGCTACCTCCCCCCGCCGCAGAAATGCCCGGAGTGCGGTTCGGATGTTGTGCGGATAGCCGACGAGGTGGCGCTGCGCTGCATGGGGCTTTCCTGCCCCCCCCAGATTCGTGAATCAATCAAGCATTTCGCTTCCCGGGGGGCAATGGATATTGAAGGATTGGGCGACAAGTTTGTAGAACAGCTTCTGGAGCTTGAGCTTGTTCATAATGTGGCCGATATCTACCAGTTGAAAAAAAATGACTTCATGCGGTTTGAAAGAATGGGGGACAAACTGGCCTCAAACCTGCTGGCGGCAATTGAGGCCAGCAAGCATCGCGAACTTAACCGTTTCATATTTGCGCTCGGGATTCGGCATGTGGGGGAACGTACCGCCAAAACTTTGGCCCAGGCCTTTGGAAGCCTCGATAACCTGGAAAAAGCTACCGTGGATGAGTTGACCGGCATCCGCGATATTGGCGCCAAGGTGGCCCAAAGTATCCGCACTTTCTTTGACAGCAGTGAAAATCTGTCCGTCATTAGCCAGATGCTGGCGTCCGGTGTCACTCCGACCGTCACCACCAAAAAAGCCGGTGGAACTCTTAGTGGAAAGAGTTTTGTTTTTACCGGAACCCTGACCCGCTTTACCCGTGACGAAGCCAGAAAATTGGTGGAGGATCAGGGGGGAAATGTGTTAAGTTCCGTTTCGAAAAAAACCGATTATGTAGTAGCTGGTGAAGAAGCGGGCAGCAAGCTGGTTAAAGCACGGGGATTGGGAGTTGCCGTACTTGGCGAGGATGACTTTCTGGCCTTGATGGAAACCCGCAATGAAAGGAATCTGTAGTGGATAAAGTTTCAATGATGATAAATGCCCGCAAACTGTTCAGAGATATCAGCGATCTTCCCACCATTCCGGCAATCGTATCAAAGGTAATAGCACTGCTGGATAGCCAGGAGTCCACCCCCGATGATATTGCGGATTTGATTCTTTCTGATCAGGTTCTGGCAGCCAGGGTTATCCGGGTTGTCAACTCGCCGCTCTATCGCTCCAGCAGTGAGATCAACTCGGTCAAGCGAGCCCTGTTGTATCTCGGTTTCAAAAGTGTTCGCGAAATGATTCTGACCAGCTATTTCATCGAGGGACTGAACCAGAAAGAGCAGCCGTTCGACATGAAGACATTCTGGATGCATTCGTTCAGTGTCGGCGCTATCTCCCGGCGGATTGCCAACATGATCGGTTACGTCGATATTGAGAAGGCTTATCTGGTCGGCATCATTCACGATATCGGCAAAGTGTTCCTTGGGCACTACTGCAAGGAACAGTACGGCCAGATGCTGGCCGGAATCAGCAACACCAGTTACACAACCTACGAAGCAGAATATGAGTATTTCGGCACAACCCACAGTGAAGTAGGACTTTGTCTGGCCCAGCGCTGGAACTTTCCATCGCCGTATTGCGACGTAATATTCCACCACCATACCCCTGAAATGGCGACCGAAGACCCGCTGCTCACTTCAATAGTTACATTGGCCGACTTCTTCTGCCTGTCCCACGTCGCTGCCGGCACTCTGGCGCAGGCCAGCATCCCCGGCCAATCCGAAGAATGCGCCTGGAATACTCTCAAGCAGCTCTCCAATAAACCGATTGCTTCAGGGTTGGAAAGCTTCCTGTCCGATTTGTCCGATGCATATGAAGATCTCAGCCGTGAGATCGACCAGATTTTCAACATAATGATCACCTGACCTGACCAAAAGTCAGAACGTCGATGCCGGAGGTTATAATGTCAGAGCAGAAACCGGTTACCTGTTCCAAATGCAGCACGGTATGGCAGAATCTCGGAACCACCAACTGCTGGAGCGGTGATCCGGCACAAGCCCCCCCCAAGCCTGGCAATTGCCCCTCCGATATTTATGAAGAGGTTGTGCGCGGCTCATTCGATGAATATTCCGGCGATAGCGAAGATGCCAGAATTGCCTTCGTGGCCGCCCGGGTCGAGGGCCTCTGCTACCAGCCTGTGCCGGGCAGTGATGCCGTCAATGCCCGCTGGACGAGGGTGGAGGACACGATCGCTTTTGCAAAACTGATGGGGTACAAAAAAATCGGCATGGCCACCTGCATCGGCCTGCTGGACGAATCGGAGCGGTTGGCGAAAATTCTCGCGGCACAGGGTTTTGAACCGCTCAGCGTCTGCTGCAAGGCAGGCAGTATCGATAAGCTGGAGCTGGGGTTGGCTGAAACCGACAAAGTCCGGCCAGGGACGTTTGAGCCGGCCTGCAACCCTATCGCGCAAGCCCAGATCTGCAACCGGCTTGGCACAGATATGAACATAATCGTGGGGCTCTGTGTCGGTCATGACATGCTTTTCAACAAACATTCCAAGGCGCCGGTCACGACTCTGGTGGTGAAAGATCGCGTTACCGGGCACAATCCGGTGGCGGTGCTGTACGGACAGAACTTTTATTATAAACGCCTGCAGAAACAGCAGGTTCTGAGCGGAAACGAGTAAGGTGTCCTGACACTCCGGAACTGAACTTATCCATAAGTAAAATATATCTGAGAGGGGCATGAGCGGGCGGCACATGTCCCTTTTTTTATAATCTGCGTGTCTTGAAATATTGCCCCATGAATTCATAAAAACCGGCAAAGTGGCGAATAGGCGTTAGTGTGTTAGAATGGAAGTCAGCCAACTTTTCCAGACTACTTACAAGGAGGCCGTTTCATGCGAGACGAAACTGCTCAAAACCCTGATCACAGGATCGGGCAACTGCTGATTGAATCGGGCATCGTTACCCGGGAACAGCTTGATAGCGCTTTGAAGCGCCAGAGTCACAGTAATGAAAGGATCGGTTCCGTCCTGTTGCAATTGGGCTATATTGATACCGAAACCTTGCTGGAATTCCTTCGGAGACATTTTGGGACTCCCTCGATCGACCTGTTCCGCATTCACATCACCCCCCAGATTCTAGGCACGCTAACAATGGAGCAGATGCTCTCATTTCAGGCTTTGCCGATCATTCCGTCCACCAAGGGCCTTTTTGTCGCAATGGCGGATCCGGATGATTTCAAGGCGATCAACGAACTGGAATTCATCCTCGGAAAGAAAGTCGAGCCGGTCGCTGTCCCGCACGCCCAGTTGGAAGCTGCTCTGCGTTACATCAAGAAGAAAGCCGACGGAGTGGCAGTAGCGTATTCCGGTGAAGAGGCTGAAAAAGAGCAGGCAACCGCCTTGATTGATGAAACAACCGAGCTGCATGAGCTGATATCCGTCCTGCTAGAAAGGAACGCCTCGGACCTTTTGATTTCGGCCGGAGTGCCGCCATGTCTGAAGCTGGATGGCGAGATTGTCCGCTTGTCGGGGGATGATCTGACGCCGGATAAAGTGGAGCAATGGGCCCGGGAGTTGATGACAGCCCCGCAGTGGCAGGAATTTATGGAAAAAGGGGAGCTGGATTTCGGTTTTTCCAGTCCGAATACCGGACGTTTCCGTGTCGATATCTATCGTCAGCGCGGCTCGATCTCATTAGCTATTCGCAACATTGTTGAAGAGATACCGACGCTGGCTTCCTGCGGACTGCCGGAGTGGTTGGAGGAATTCACCAATTCCGCCCAGGGGCTGATTCTGATCAGCGGACCGACCGGTCATGGCAAGAGCACGACTCTGGCGGCGTTGGTGAACCTGATCAACACCAAGCGCAGATGCAATATTATCACCATTGAAGATCCGATTGAATTTCTGCACAAACATAAGATGAGCAATATAAATCAGCGGGAGGTCGGCCGGGATACCCCTTCTTTTCATGAGGGGTTGAGCCATATTTTCCGGCAGGCGCCGGATGTGATCGTGATCGGGGAAATGCGTGATCCGGAAAGTTTCGAAATTGCGGTGCAGGCAGCTGAAACCGGACATCTGGTGCTCAGTACCATGCATGCCAATTCCAGCACATCGGCCATAGAGCGGATCATCGAGATATTTCCGCCTGAAAAGCAGCAGCAGATGAGAATGCAGTTGGCAGACGTCTTTCTACTGATATTAAATCAGCGCCTGATACCGAAAAGAGGGGGGCGGGGTCGGGTTTTGGCATACGAGAAGCTGGCCAATACCACGCGGATCAAAAATATGATCAGGGAATCCAAAACTTTCCAAATCAGGTCAATCTTTCAGTATTCAGCTGAAGAATATCATTCTTTGGAATTTTCTCTGAACAACCTGGTCAGGAGAGGGGAAATTGACATTGAAGAGGCGGCCAAGGTCTCGGAAAATCCGGCTGCGCTCCGCGAAATGGTGCTTAAGCGTTAATAACCTTGGGTGTAAATCTTTTCCTGCCGCACAAGCGTCCCACAAGTTCAATCAATAAACTATACAAGGCCGGTTGAGCTCATCATGGTGATGTCTCAACCGGCCTTGTGCTTATGATTCACAAGTTGTTATTGAACTGCATCATATGCCGGTTCCGCCGTCATCGGGCGATTCGCTCCCGCTCCGCGTACTCCGTTTGAAGAGCAGGATGCTGACCCCATACGCAGTGCGGTCGAACTCGAAGGAGAGGGCCTGCTCGTGGGCCATCGCAGCAACGGCCGGCAGCTGTTCCAGATCCCGCAAGCGGAAGAGAATCCGGTTGCCCTTGCCGAGGTACTCAAGGAAGCTGGCTGAGACGTCAAACTCAAATATTCCCGTTTCTCCGGTCAGATCCACTACGCTGACACCTGCCCCGCTGACGGAAGCCTCGCTCAGGCTGATCCGGCGCGGGAAGCCGTTCTCCGGACCGGACGGTTCCGGGCGGTATCCTTCCGTTTGCGGCTCAAGCGGCGCTGCCGCCAGTATCATGCCGGCCGCCACGGTGGCGTTAGTGAAGCGGTCGATCAGGATAAAGCTGCCGGTCTGCCTGTTCTGGCGGTAAGGGTCGAACGAAATCGGTCGATCCAGTTCCAGTCGGGCAACACCGATTTCGTTCAGCCCCAAGGTTGGTACCTGTTTCTGTTCCAGGGTGTTGACATCCACCGCATACTGAACGGAGGTAATCCGGCCGGGTGTGACTGTTGTGGCTGTCTTTACCAGATAGATCTGCCCCGGTTGCAGGGGGGTGTCATGCATCCAGACCAGATGCGCTTCCGGGTGACGGGCGTGGATCGGCGGAGAATCGGGTGCCGAGAGCATGTCCCCCCGGCTGATATCGATCTCGTCTGCCAGGGTCAGGGTCACCGACTGGCCTGCGACCGCCTCCGGCAGGTCGCCATCCATCGTGACGATGCGGGCCACGCGGCTGCTTCTGCCGGAGGAGGCGACCAGCAGTTCGTCACCGGGACGGATCACGCCTGAAGCGACAGTGCCGCAGAATCCGCGGAAATCGAGATGGGGACGGTTGACCCACTGGACCGGCATCCGGAAAGGTTTCTCCCGGTCCTCTCCCTCGATCCGGACCGTCTCCAGATAATTCATCAGGGTCGGCCCCTGATACCAGGGGGTGTTGGCGCTCGGTTCGATCATGTTGTCTCCGCCCAGTGCCGAGAGCGGGATGGCGGTGATATCGCCAAAACCGAGATTTGCCGCGAACTGCTCGTATTCCTGCCGGATCGCCTCGAACTTCTGCCGGTCGAAATCGATCAGATCCATCTTGTTGACCGCCAGCACGATATGCCGGATGCCGACCAGCGATACCAGAAAGCTGTGACGTCTGGTCTGGGTCAAAAGCCCCTTGCGGGCATCCACCAGGATCACCGCCACCTGAGCGGTCGAAGCCCCGGTGATCATGTTGCGGGTATACTGTTCGTGCCCGGGAGTATCGGCGACGATGAACTTGCGCCGGTCGGTGGAAAAGTAGCGGTAAGCCACGTCAATCGTGATGCCTTGCTCCCGTTCCGCCTGCAGCCCGTCCAGCAGCAGGGCATAGTCGATGGCGCCCCCCTGGGTGCCGACCTTTTTGCTGTCCGCCTCCAGCGAAGCCAGCTGGTCCTCAAAGACCATCTTGGAGTCCCACAGCAGGCGCCCGATCAGGGTGCTCTTGCCGTCATCGACGCTGCCGCAGGTGATGAAGCGCAGCAGTGATTTCTCTTCGTGGCTTTTGAGATAGGCCAGGATATCCTGTTCGATCAGTTCTGATTGGTGTGCCATTAGAAATATCCCTCCTGTTTCTTCTTCTCCATCGACCCCGCTGAATCATGGTCGATCAGCCGTCCCTGGCGTTCAGAGGTGCGGGTCAGCAGCATTTCCTGGATGATCTCCGGCAGAGTGGCCGCCTCCGATTCGACGGCAGCGGTCAGCGGGTAGCATCCCAGGGTGCGGAAGCGGACCGATTTGTACTGCACCGTTTCACCCGGCTTCAATTCGAGCCGGTTATCGTCCACCATGATCAGCATGCCGTCGCGCTCGACCACCGGCCGGACTGCGGCGTAATAAAGCGGCACGATCGGGATGTTCTCCAGGTGAATGTACTGCCAGACATCCAGCTCGGTCCAGTTGGAGATCGGAAAGACGCGGATGCTTTCCCCCGGTTTGATGCGGGTATTGTACAGGTTCCAAAGCTCCGGTCGCTGCAGTTTGGGGTCCCAGCGGTGGTTGGCGCTGCGGAAGGAGAATATGCGCTCTTTGGCCCGGGATTTTTCCTCATCACGCCGGGCGCCGCCGAAAGCGGCATCGAATTTGTAGCGGTTGAGCGCCTGCTTGAGCCCTTCGGTTTTCATGACATCGGTATAAAGCGATGAACCATGGGTAAAGGGTGATACCCCCTGGCGAACCCCTTCCTCATTGACATGCACTATCAAATCGAGGCCGCATTCGGCGGCCATCCGGTCGCGGAACTGGATCATCTCGCGAAATTTCCAGGTGGTGTCCACATGCAAGAGCGGAAAGGGGGGCGGCGCCGGGTAAAAGGCCTTGCGGGCCAGATGCAGCATGACCGCCGAATCCTTGCCGATGGAATAAAGCATGACCGGGTTGCCGAATTCGGCCACCACTTCGCGGATAATATGGATGCTTTCCGCCTCAAGCTGCTGTAGATGGGTGAGATTCAGGCTCATATGGTTTGTTCTCCTATTTCTGCTTTAACTTTAAACTAACTGGGGTTGCCTTATCTTCTATGCAGCCCGCATTCCTTGTTTTCCGCATTTTCCCACCACCATCTTCCGTCCCTGACGTTGTCCCAGGGGCCGATCGAACGGGTGCAGGGGGCGCAGCCGATCGAACGATAACCCTGCTTGTAAAGGCGATTGCTCGGCAGGTTGTGTTCCTTGGCGAAATCCATCACCTGGCGTTCACTCCAACTTATCAGCGGATTAATCTTGAGGATGCCGCCGTTAGCTTCATCAAACTCGATAGCATTGAGATCGCCGCGGGTCACGCTCTGGTCGCGGCGCATGCCGGTCACCCATCCCTTCAGCTCCTTCAGCGCCCGTGAGAGCGGCTCGACCTTGCGGATATGACAGCAGTCGTGGCGATTTTCCAGCGACTCGCGGAAGGAGAACAGCCCTTTCTCCCGCTCCAGCTTTTCGACCTGTTCGTGTTTGGGAAAGTACCAGTCGATTTTCAGGCGGTAGCGTTCCACCAGCGCTTCGGCCACTTCGTAAGTCTCCTCGTTCAGCCGCCCGGTGTCGATGGCGAACACTCCCAGCTTTAGACCGGCCTGGTGGGCGATATCTATGATTGTCACATCCTCCAGGGAGAAGGAACAGGCCAGGGCCACCGGGCCGTTGGCGGCTTCTATTCCGGCTCTGAGAATCTCCTCTGCTGTTGAGTTTTCCTCGAGTTGCGGGCAATTGTTGCTCATAACGACTCCTTTTAAATTTTAAATCCCAAAAGTGGCCAGATCAGCCAGGCCGATCCCAGAAAGAGCAGCCAGGAGATTCCCATCACCATCATTCCGGGGACAATCATATCGCGGCTTTTCAGATAGCCTGAGCCAAAGGCGATGGCGGTGGCCGGGGTTCCCATCGGGAGGCAGTAGGCCAAACCGGCTGGCAGGGTGATGGCCAAAGTCATTACGCGCGGGTCGATCCCCAGGCCTCTGGCCAGGCTCAGGCCGATCGGCATCAGGATGGCGATCACGGCTGCATTGCTGATGCACTCCGTCAGAAGAATCGCCACCAGTGAAATCACGGCGATGATCATGAACGGTGACAGGGTAAAGGTCGTCAAGCCTTTGCTGGCGAGCCAAAGGGCCGCGCCGGTTTTTTCCATGGCGCTGGCCAGAGCGATCGAACAGCCGTACATCAGGATGATCCCCCAGTTGACGTACTCCTCGATCTTCTGCCAGGAGACCACCCGGAAGGTGAACAGCGCGGCAGCTCCTAAGATGGCGATGGCGGCGAGTCCGGTCTTCTCGCCGAGGAACATCCAGCAGATCACGGTTCCTGCCATGACGAGCGCGGTCAGGATCTCGTCGCCGCCTATCTTTCCCATTTCCAGGCGTTTGCCGTTCAGGAATTTAAGTCCAACTTCCACGTCTTCGATGTCGGGCGGGAAGAACTTCAAAAGGATCACGAAGCCGAGCACGAGGAGCGGCAGGACGATCATGCAGGCGGCGGTAGACCATTCCACGAAGGAGAAGTGAAGCCCGGTAGCTTCCTTGAGAAGTCCGGCCGCGAGCGGCGCGCGGGCGCCTCCGAGGAAGGTGGCGATGCCGCCAATGATGCATCCCCACGCCATGGACATGAAAAGGAGCCTGCCGAAACTGCTCTTTCCCTTCTCGAGGCGTAGCGCAGTGGCAAGTTCGGTGACCACCGGGAAGAGCATGGCGGCCACGGCGTGCTCGCTCATGATGAAGGAGAGAAAGGCGGACAAAAGGAAAACGGTCAGGGCGAGCCTGGTCGGAGTCCGGCCGAAGCGGGCGAGCATGGCCCTGGCGAGGCGGGCCGAGATGCCGGTGCCGGTCATGGCGGCGGCGAGGATAAAGGCCCCGAGGATGAAGAAGACCGATTCGTTACCGAACATCGAGTAGGTCTTCTTCGCGTCCATGATGCCTAGAAGCGGGAGCATCACCATGGACAAAAGAGCGGTGACCGCGATGGGGAGCAGGCCGGAAATCCAGAAGAAGACCGTGGCTCCGAAGAGAACCAGCGCCCGATAACCTTCCACCGAGAGTCCCTCTGGAGGCGTCAGGCGAACCAGCACGGCGATGACCAGGGCCACAACGGCCATGACCTGGTAGCGCGCGGTGCGGTCCAGCAGGATGAGCCACATGGGACGGTTGTCTATCTTGAGCGGTTTTTCGAGGAGGTGGTTGTTTTCCATTGGTGCGGTGTGCCCTCTTGCGTGTCTATTTCATGACAGGGACTTACAGCCCGGACGATTCGAAAGATTCAGCTACCTCTTTCACGCGCAGCAGGCGTCTGAGATCGGAGGTAGCGAGCAGGCGACGGTCTTCAACGCTGTCGATAAGGCCGCGCAGGATCCCCTTACGCGTGGCCGGCGTCAGGGGAGTGATCAAATAGATGAGCGGCAGCAGCGGCTTGACCAGCACCTTCTTCTTCTGCCAACCGGACTGCAGGTAACCGAACAGCTGGGAGAGCTCTTTTTCGGCACCCACGGCACAGTCTCCCGACAGTTCGACCAGCGGGACTATGCCATCCTCAAGCAGGGCATCGATCCCGGCTTTTATGGCGGCGGGAGATTCCAAGGCCGCGGCAAGGGTTGAGACGACGGACCACTTGGGGAATATGGTGCGGGCGTATGCGAGGGCCTTAACCCGCTCTCCATGCTCGCCCCCCTCGCCTGCTGCGGGTGCGGGACGGTAAGCGTGCAGAGGGATGTCGAGAATGTCGATGCCGGCGGCGTAGGCGCGGTCGATCATCTGCGGCGTTGCGGCGAAGTTGAGCCTGCCGGTCAAACGCGCATTGAAGTTCTTCTTGATGAGGCGTGCGAGGTTCTCGCCGTTGCCGAAGCGATCACGCTCTCCAAAGGTGAGGTGAAACAGGGCGGCGTTGCTCTGGTAATGACTCTCGTAAAGGGTTTCTATGGTCTGCCGCTCGGGAAGGTTGCCGCCTATGAAGAAAACATTCTCCTCCCGCCGCAGTTCGTCCGGAGAAAACGGAGAAGTCCGGGCTGAGAGTTCCCGTATTTTTTTCTCGTCTATCCTCATGGCCCCCTCACCCACCGTCGATTCAAAAAGTAAAAAGCACACCAGAGCGTGCAATTTTAGGCAAGATACTTTATTCAACCAATTCAGTCAACAAAAATAAATACATTACCTACAGTTATAGTAGAGTATTAAGATATCAAATAATTCCGGTCTGTTAGAGAAAAACAGGACGCATGTAGCGAGGCAGCTCTGCTGAAACAGCCAGTTCGAGCGTCACACGCCGAAGGCCTGAATCCATTCTCATTGACTTGAGATCACGGACGCGCTATAGAAACAGGGATTTTGCAGCCCCTCCAAGAGAACATCCGTCGCCACAGACAACCGATACCTGGAACCGAGGTGCCAAATGCATGCTTTAAGATTGTTCCTGATCACCCTTCTGCTTGCCTGGCCGCTCTCCCTGCACGCCGACACCGGTGCGCTGCAGGCGCAGTCGAGAATCACAGCGGTCACGGTTTTCTCCGACCGCGCCCAGGTGACCCGTCATGCGTCCCTCACCCTGAAGCCAGGGATGAACCTGGTGAACTTCAATGATATGCCGCAGCTCATGATGGAAGAGTCGCTCAGGGCCGAGGGGAAGGGAGCCGGCCGCGCGCGCATCGCCGGCATCACCGTGAAAAAAGTCTTCCTGGACCGGACCAGTGAAAAGCGGGTGCGCGAACTTGAGGACGAGATCATGCAGCTCACCCGCAAGGTCGAGAGCATCGAGGCGCGCCGCAAGGCGCTCGCGGCGCAGAAGGCGTTCGTCGATTCGATCCGGGTCGGCTATGGAGAAAGGATCTCGAAGGAGATCGGCGCTGGAAAGCCGATCACCGGCGAACTCGACCAGGCGATGCGCTTCGTCGGTGAGAATACCGGCAAGATCGAAGAGAAAATCTACGACACGGAGGCGGAAAAGCGTCCCCTGCAGGACCGCATCGCCGCCCTGAAAAAGGAACTGGAGCAGAACCGGGTGGACGGGATGAGGGAGGTGCGCTCGGTGCAGGTGGCGGTCGATGCCGAGCGCGAAATGAAGTTAGACATGGAACTCAGCTATCTTGTGCCGCAGGCGACATGGGTGCCAACCTACGACGTGAGGCTTGCCCAGGACGGTAAAGAGGCAGAGCTGGTCTATCGCGCGCAGATTTGGCAGATGACCGGTGAAGACTGGCCGGGGGTGAAACTTACCCTTTCGACAGCGAGCCCCGCTTTCGGTGGTGGCGCCCCCGAGCTTTTCCCCTGGCGCGTTTCTTTCTACGAGCCGCCACGTCCCATTCCGTACCTGCCGCGTGCCAAGATGGAGATGGCTGCGCCCATGGTCGGCGCGGCCCAGGCGGCACCCGAAGACCGGATGCAGCAGACGGAGTTCGGTGCGGCCCAGGTGGCGCAGGGACAGACATCGGTACAGTTCCAGGTGGTGCAGCCGGTGGACGTTACCGCCGACGGCAGCCATGCACAGAGCGTGATCGCTTCGGAAAAGCTTCCGGTCGCCGTCGGCTACGAGACGGTGCCCAAGCTCTCGCCGCGTGCCTATCTTAAGTCCACCGTCACCAACCGCACCACCTATCCGCTTCTTGCTGGCGAGGTCAACATCTTCAACGACGCAGTCTTCGTCGGCAAAAGCCAACTTAAAACGATCGCTTCCGGCGAGGACTTCGACCTTTACTTCGGCAGCGACGACCAGGTGAAGGTGAAGCGCGAGGTGGCGAGGGTGAAGAAAAAAGGCGGCCTCATCGCCGATAGCAGCGTCACCTATCATGTCGATATCGAGCTGCAGAACTTCAAGGCTCGGCCGGTAAGCATCACGCTGAAAGACCAGAAGCCGCTTGCGGGGAACGCCGAGATCGGGGTCAAGGTTGAAGAACTCTCGCTGAAACCTGCTGAGACCAAGGAAGACGGCACCCTAATCTGGAAGCTCGAGCTAGCGCCTGGCGAGAAGCGTAAAGTCTCCTACGACATCGTCATCGACTACCCGAAGGGGCGCGACTTGGTCGGGCTCGAATAAAGTTCGTCGCAGCAGTAAGCATGGTCAAACGTTCCCCCCTTCGCAAAAGTTTTCCAGGGTGATTCCGGGAACAGTAGGTGCAGTTGCCAACGAAGCGCTGCACGCGCCCCGGCGTCCCCCCCTTTGCGAAGGGGGGACAGGGGGAATTTGCCTTGAACCATGCAACAACCAATCGAGGCGGCCCCGCCCATCCCGCAACACCAACCCAACCGTTTGAAAAGGTTCCCATGAAACCTCTGATCCTTGCCATCGCCGCCCTCTTCTGCCTGGTAACCACCGCACAGGCGGCCAAATTCGACACCAGGTTCACCTACTCCACCATCGAGACCGCTCACTTCGCCATTCACTACCACCAGGGACTGGAGGCGGCCGCGCAAAAGGCCGCTCGCCTGGCCGAGGAGGCGCACGAAAAGCTCACCCTCGAGTTCAAGTGGCAACCAGCGGAAAAGACCCAGGTGATACTGATCGACGACAGCGACTTCACCAACGGTTTAGCCATCACCATCCCGTACAACACGATCTACCTGCAGGTGGTCCCCCCCTCGCTCGCCTCTACGCTCGGGGAGTACGACGACTGGATGAGAACGCTCATCACGCACGAATACGCCCACATCCTCTCCGCCGATCCCGCGCGCGGTTACTCCAAGGTCACCCGCGCCATTTTCGGAAAACCGCTCCCCTGGATGGATCCCCTCGCCGTGGTCATGTTCCTCGCGACGGCCCCGCCCAACACCTTCATGCCGCGCTGGTGGCACGAGGGGATGGCGACCTGGGCCGAGACGAAGTACACCGGCCAGGGGCGCGGCAAGGGAAGCTACTACGATATGATCTTCCGTGCAGCCGTAGCGGAAAATAACCTACCGGGAGTCGACCAGATCAACGGCGATGTCCCTTACTGGCCAGCCGGGAGCCTCCCCTACATCTACGGCTATCGCCTGCAGCGCTACATCGCCGAGACCTACGGCGAGGAAGCGGCGGGAAGGCTCACCCAGGCCCACGCCGGACGCGTCCCCTACACCATCAGCGCGCCCGCCAGAAGGAACTTCAACGGCAATAGCTATCGGGATGTGTACGAGGGTATGCTCGCGGCCCTCAAAAAAGAACAAAGCGAAAGGATCGCCCTCCTCTCTAAGAAGCCCTTCACGCTGCTTGCCCGCATCAGCGACGAAGGTGAAAACCTCACCTACCCGCGCTTTTCCCCGGATGGAAGTCGCATCGCATTCACAAGGCGCGACCCGCACGACCACACCTCTATCGTGATAACCGATGCCACCGACCGGCGCGTCCTGGCAAGCTTCAGGCGCCAGTTCTCCGACGGTAGCCTCAGCTGGTCGCCGGACGGCAAGCGGATCTACTTCACCCAGGCCGAGATCACCCATGGCTTCGACCTGTACCAGGACCTTTACGTCCACGACCTCGACCAGGACCGCACCGACCGGCTCACCGAGGGAGAGCGCCTTGGTGAGGTGCAGCTCTCGCCGGACGGGAAACTCTTCGCCGCGGTGCAAAGCGGCGCCGGGAGCCAGAACCTCGTCTTCTTCGACACCCCTGCGGGGGATGCGAAACTGAAGCCTTCTCAGGTAACGCGTTACCAGGGCGAACGGGTTTCCGCTCCGCGCTGGTCGCCTAACGGCCGCACGCTCAGCTACGTCCGGACCGACAATTACGGCCGGAGCTCCCTCATGATTTACGATCTCGACCGGAAATCCGAGAGCGTCCTGATAAGCGCTGGCAATTCCCTCGCCTACCCCGCCTGGGCGCCGGACGGCGCGGTCGTTTATTACGTCTCGGATGAGACCGGCGTTTTCAACGTCTTCGCCTACGATCTCAAGGCGCGCAAGAGCTACCAGGTGAGTCACCTGCTGACCGGCGCCCTGCAGCCTGAGCCTTCTCCCGACGGAAGCCGCATGCTCATCGCGCACTACACCTCGCACGGGTTCAGGATTGCGGCATTTCAACTGGAGCGCTCGTCCTGGAGTGAAAGCCGTGGGCCGTCGCTGCCGCTTACCCGCGCCCTCCCCACGTCTCCAGAAGCGGAGCCGACCGAGCCCGAAAGCGTCACTCCCAATACTGCGGCAGCCAAGCCTGCGCCGGCTCAGTCCACGACTGCTCAGGCGGGAACGCCTACGACACCGGCGTTACTGCCGTCCTCCTCGTACACCCCGCTGAAGACCATCGCGCCGCGCTTCTGGCTGCCGCGCCTCTACGGCGACGGCAAGGGGGTCGCCGTCGGCGCCTATACGGCGGGAAGCGACGCCCTCGGCTACCACACCTACGCCGTAAGCGGCGCCTACAGCGACGGCCGCAAGCGGGGCTACGGGAGCCTTATCTACCAGAACGACTCGTTCTACCCGACCTTTACCCTGCGGGCGCACAACGAACCGTTTCTGTACGGGGATCTTTACCAGACGGGCAGCGACTACTACGAGTTGAACCGCGGCGTATCCGTCGAGGCCGCCGTACCCCTGAACCGTCTTGAATCGCGCTACCGCCTGCGGGCCGGCTATGAACTTCTCGACCAGAAGGCGCTGAGCGCCGTGGCGGGCGACGGCACATTCCATGGCGTTCCCGTCTTTCAGGGGCGCAGGGACAACCTCTTCGCCGGGATCGACTTCGACGACGTGCTGAAATACCCCTATTCGATCAGCTCCGAGGAAGGCAGAAGGGTATCGCTTTTGTACCGTCGCTATGACAAGGGGTTTGGCAGCGACATCAACCTCTCCGAGTACAGCGCGACCTGGCAGGAGTACCTGCATCTGCCGATCAGGCAGCCGGCGAACCAGGTACTTTATCTGCGCCTTGCCGGTGCCTTCGCCGACGGCGATCTGCAGTACGGCCAGCAGGCCTTCCAGATGGGGGGTGCACCGTCCGACCTCAACCCGTACCCGCTGCGCGGCTATCCGCTTCGTTCCATGACCGGCAAGTACGTGGCAACGGGAACCATCGAGTACCGTGCACCAATCATGTATCCATTCTCCGGACCGGGCACAGTTCCCGCCTTCGCAGAAAAGCTGCACGCCGCTCTCTTCGTAGACGCTGGCCAGGTCTGGGGCGGCCTGCGCCCCTTCGCGACCGACGAGACCAGAGTCGGCGCCGGTGTGGAACTGCGGGCCGATCTGACCATCGGTTACTGGGCCAAGGTCACCCCGGCGCTAGGATTTGCCCACGGCTTCAACAAGGACGGCGAAGATCAGATATACTTCGCGCTGTACCTGGGGCTCTAAAGAAAGACACCGGGCCCCTCAAACCATAACCGCTTAACAGGAGGAACGTATGCGGATTATCGTGGTGGGAGCGACGGGAACCATAGGGAAGGCGGTCGCGAAACTTCTGGCGACCGAGCACGACATCGTCAAGGTCGCCTTCAGAAGCGGCGACCACAGGCTGGACATGTCGAACAAGGAGTCCATCGAGCGGATGTTCCAGGAGGCGGGCCATTTCGATGCCCTCGCCTGCGCCGCCGGGGTCGCACGCTTCGGGTCGCTGGCGGAGCTTTCCGACGAAGATTTTCAGACAGGGCTTTTCGGCAAGCTGATGGGCCAGGTGAACCTGGTGCGGGTCGGGATGAACTACATAAGCGACAACGGCTGCTTTACCCTGACCAGCGGGGTCTTAAGCCATAGTCCCATGCCGGGGAGCGCCTCGATCAGCATGGTCAACGCCGGGCTTGAAGGTTTCGTCCGCGCCGCGGCACTCGAGATGCCGCGCGGCATACGCATCAACGTGGTGAGCCCACCGTGGGTGAAGGAGACACTCGAAGCGCTCGGGATGGACGCTACCGGGGGAATGCCCGCCGAGCAGGTAGCCCAGGCTTACTGGTCGAGCATCCACGGCACGCGCAGCGGCACCGTGATCAACGCCAAAGATTTCGCCTGAAATAAAACACGGTCAGCAAAAAGGGCAACGGAGCGGGGAATATTTTCCCATGATCCGTTGCCCTTTTTTATGCCTCGCCATCGACTTCCGCCACTGCGTCCACCTCCCCTCCCCAAGGGTGAGAGGGAACTAGGGGGCGCCGAGGACAGACGCAACTACCGCACAATAGTCGGCGGCTTCACCTCGAATTCCGGCCTGAACTGGAGTTTCTTCGTCCCGCGGTTGTTGAGGTACTTTGGAAGTTCGAGGTCGACCTTCTCGGGCACTTTCTCTCCTGCCTTTGCAAGGATCTGGCGCAGGTGCATGTCAGCTGCGGAGGCGTGATTCGCCGCATCCTCAAGGACCCGCATCCCTTCTGCGGGATTGTGGAAACCAGTGGAGTTCTCGGCCCCCACGAACACGTGCCGGTAGAAGGCCTGCTCGTAATGCTCGCGCGCCATCCCGTACAGTTCCTGGTCGATCTGCTTGCCCGCACTCTTCGCCCGGTTTGCCATCTCGAACAGTTTCGCATCGGTCGCCACGGCGTACCCGGCTTTGAGATAGCGGTCGGTGAAACGGTCCTGGATGTCGATGACCTTCTGCCTTAGCTGCGCAGGAGTCTCCCCGTGGCAGGCGGCGCAGGCGGACATGCTCCCCTTCAAGGGACTCATGATCCTGTGATCGGTCAGGTCCTCGCCATCCACCGTCATCATGGGCATGTGGCAGTCGGCACAGGTGACGCCTGCCATGTAGTGCGGGCTCTGATTCGAGTAGAACTCGTACTCGGGGTGGCGAATGAAGGCGAGCTTGAAGCCGGTAACCGCCTGGACCCACTCACCGTTCGCGGGTGAGCTCTTGATCTGCTTGATTATGTTCTCGATGGTGATGTGCCCTTCCTGACTCCCCGCCCAGGGGAAGATCACGTTGGTGGAGTGCATGTCCTTGTCCTTCGGGATCATGTAAGTCACGTGACATTGGGCACAGACGAAGTCCCGTTTTTGTTCCCGGGTCAGCTTTGTCTCGTCGAGACCGATCTCCTTGAGCGCCTTGCCGAGTGTGAAGCCGCGCGAGATCTTCAGGGCCATCCCCTTGTTGTCGTGGCAATCGACGCAGGCAACGCCCAAAGTCTGCTTGTCCTTGGGAAGCCTCGCCAGGACCTCCTTATATGGCGTCGGGAAATAGGCCGGTCCCATGTCCTTGGCAAGCTTCGGCGCGTAAGGTGTCTTGCAGGTGAGACAGGCGCCGCCCGCCTTGATCCTACCCGGATCGACCTCGAGCTGGTCCTGCACCATGTAATAGTGGCCGCGCGGTTCGTTGTACTCGGCCCCGAAGCCCCAGCCGTTGTACAAAAGCGCAAGGAAGGGATACTCATCCAGCTTGTCGCGTCGCTCCTCACCAACGTCGTACCCCCTTTTGTATTTGCTGAGACCTGCAGGGGTCGGTTCGCTGGTCAGTTTCCACTGCTGGTAGTGAATGGGATAGAGCTTGCCCCAGTGCGCCGGGTCTATGGCGACGTCGGCGGGATCGACCTTGCCTTCCGGCGCCACCTCGCTGGTCATGGGATCCATTCTTTTCTGCACGCACGCACTCCAGATCAAAACCGCTGTCATAAAGGCGAAAACTGAAAGGTACCTTGCTTTACTGCTCCGCATTTGTGCCTCCTTTTGCTCGAGGTTTGATTGGAAAACGCACCACAGTCTACCACCAATTCCGAGGTTGTCCTCCCTCTCATCGTCAAAGCGTCATAGACACGGCACAAACGCGAATTCAGACAGCTGTATTGATGATTGTTATTTGACCTAAGTCAAAGATGTATACGGTTAAAGAATATAAGAAGGTAGCCGACAAGTATTCGTAGCTCGTTTTTCCATTGTTTTACTTACTTGAACTGGGGGGCACATGTTACAGAACCTGAAGATCCGCTACAAATTGCTGCTGCTACTCGTCGTACCCTTGTGTGGCATGGTGATGTTCGCCTCCTGGGGGATAAGAAGCAACTATGTCCTGTCACAGAGGATGGTTCAGACGGAGACGCTTACAAGGTTCGCTGTTCAGGTCGGGGACCTGATCCACGAAATCCAGAAAGAACGAGGATATTCCTCCGGGTTCATAAATACAAAAGGGGCGAAGTTCGGTGCGGAGTTGAACGGACAACGCGAAAAGGTGAACAAGAAACTTGCCTCGGTAAAGCAGGTATTTACCGCCAATGTTTCCGCACTTGCAGCAGCCGGACCCGGGTTCAACGCGACCGGAGCGGTGCTTTCCTCCCTCCAGGAGACGCGCGGCCGCATCGACGCACTGCAGATTGAAGGCTCCGAGTCGTTCGGGATCTACACCAAACTCATCGACGCGTACACCAGGGTTATCGCCAAGGTTGCGACAACAAGCGACGCCCCCGAGGTCATGAGGGAAGCGTCGGCCTACTACGCCTTCGTCAAGGCGAAGGAGGAAGCCGGAAAAGAGCGCGCCACGCTGAACGCGGTGCTGGGTGCGGGCCGCTTTGACGACGAGACCTACCAAAGGACCTTCGACATCGCGGGCGCCCAGAAAACGTACCTTGAACAATTCAGGACCTTTGCACCGGATACGCTCTTGCGTTCGTACGATGAAAAGGCGGCTCATCCGAGCTTCGAGAAAACGCGGCAGATCCGCTCGGCTGTCCTGGCCAAGGGGGTGAGCGGAGGGTTCGGCATTACGCCGGAAGAGTGGTTCGCCAGCGCCTCGGAAAAAATAGATGTACTGAAAGAGTTCGAAGATGAACTGGCAAAAAGCATCATCGTGACTGCAAAAGGCGAGGCCACCGAGGCAAGACATTCCCTGCTCGTCGCTCTTTTGTCCACCTTCGCCCTGTGCGTGGTAACCGTCGTAGTCTGCTTGCTGATCATGCGCGGCATAACAAATCCCATAGCGCAACTGCTCGCCATGCTGAAAGACATCGCCCAGGGTGAAGGAGATCTCACAAGAAGGCTCACTGCCGAACGAAGGGATGAACTAGGAGAAGTAAGCCTCTGGTTCAACCGTTTTGTCGAGAACGTGCACGGCATCGTCACTTTGATAGCCAGGAGTACCGTGGAAGTCTCGAGCGCATGTCACCAGTTGAGCAGCACGGCCGAACAAATAGCCACCGCGGCGGAGGAAGTCGCCTTCCAATCGGGAACCGCGGCAACCGCGAGTGAAGAGATGTCGGCGACATCGAACGAGATTTCCAGAAACTGCGGTGAGGCGGCGTCATCCTCCAAACGGGCCAGCGACACGGCGCGGGGTGGAGCCGCAGTGTTGCACGAGACGCTGCAGGGAATGGAAAAAATAGCGACCAACGTGCGGGAATCCGCCCGCACCGTCTTGAACCTAGGGACCCGTTCGGACCAGATAGGCGAGATCGTGGGAACCATTGAGGACATCGCCGACCAGACGAACCTGCTTGCGTTGAACGCGGCGATCGAGGCGGCGCGTGCAGGGGAACAGGGGAGAGGTTTCGCCGTGGTTGCGGACGAGGTGCGTGCCCTTGCCGAGCGCACCACACGGGCGACCCGGGAGATCGCGGAAATGATAAAGACCATCCAGTCCGAGACCGGAGGCGCCGTGGAAACAATGAATACGGGTGTTGCCGAAGTGGAAAAAGGGATGGAGAGTTCCAGGAAATCCGGCGAGGCCCTGCACCGCATCCTGGAGGTGATCGACGAGGTCAACCGGGAAATCGACCTGATCGCGACTGCGGCGGAAGAACAGACGGCGGTGACCGGCGAGATATCGACCAACGTGCACCAGATAAAGGACGTGGTCTCTGAGACGGCGCGCGGCGCGCACGAGACCGCCGACGCCGCGGCACATCTGAACCGGATGGCGGACGACCTGCAAAAGATCGTGGCGCGCTTCAAGCTGTAAGGGGATCTAGGCACCCCGCCCGCCCTGTCAAAGGGCGGGCGGGGTGCCTATCCGATGCTGAGCCGGTTTTTGCCGGCCGTCTTGCTCTGATACATGAGGGAATCGGCGCGCTGCAGGAGGGTGTGCAGCGTGTCGGTCTTGAGCGCCATGGTAGCGCCGATGGAGACGGTGACGCGCAGATGCACGTCGTCAACCAGGAGGAAGGACTTCTCAACGAGTTTGCGCAGGCGCTGCCCCATGTGCTTCAGATTGGCGGCGGTGACGTTGCGGACGATGCCGACGAACTCCTCGCCGCCCCACCGCCCGTAAAGGTCGAATGGGCGCGAGTTTGCGCTTAGCGTTCCGGCGACGAACTGAAGCACGCGGTCACCGGTGTCGTGTCCGTAGCAGTCGTTGATGCGCTTGAAATCGTCCAGGTCCATGAAGAGAACGCCGAAGGGGATGTCGTAGCGGTTCAGCTCCTCCAGGCGCGCCTCGAGTTCACGGTCCAGGTAGCGGCGGTTGGCCAGTTGGGTGAGCCCGTCCAGGAGGGCGAGCTTTTCCAGCTCCTGCAACCGCATCTCGTTGGCCGCGGCGAATCTGTCATCGGAAAACATCTCGACGCCGCCGATGACCTTGCCGGCATCGTCTAGGAGCGGCACGACCCGGACCGAGACAGGCAGCCGGTGACCGTTTTTATGATGCAAAAAGACGTGTGCCTCGTGCGGGGTGCCTGATTCTATCGTGGTCGCCAAGGGGCATTCGCTGCAGCAGAGGTTCAGGCCGATATCGTCGACGTGGCAGAGGATGTTGTCGGCGCACGGCTTGCCGACCACCTCTTCTGCGCTGTAGCCCGAGATCCTTTCCGCGGCATGGTTCCAGAAGACGATCTTTCGGTCCATGTCTACGATGTAAAGGCCGTCGCGCAGCTCTTCGATGATTTTCAGGTAGGAAGCGCTGCTGAGGTGCATCACGAAAACTCCTTCGGGGCGGAGAAGGCTGAACCGGTATCCGAAGGATGCGCGGCCAGACAGCAAATAATGAGCAAGATGTGGCCAAAGTGTTAATGAGTATAGTCGCTGCCCTGAACGTTGTCAAAAAAGCCCGCCGCGGTTAGACCCCGAGGATCGCCCCTTCCAGCAGTCCGGAATCGCTCACCTTGAAGTTCCCGAAACCGAAGACACGCATGGTGGTCAGCACCACCAGAATACCGGCGACGATGAGGTCCTCCCTGCCCGGCTCAAGTCCCGGCACCTGGAGGCGCTCCTGAGGCGTCAGGGGGAGCAGCCGCTCGAACATCGCCTCGACTTTGGCGACGGGCAGGGTGTAGTTGTTCACCCGGCGGTAATCGTAGTCGGTCATGCCGAGATCTATGGCGGCCAGCGTCGTGGCTGTCCCGGCGGTGCCGACCAGGGTCGCGGCGGCGAAACGCTCGAGATGTCCTTCCTCCTGAAGTTCCCTTTTTAGCCCTTCGAGCTCGCGTCTGACCTTGTCCTCCATGGCGGCGACGCTCCCCTTCCCTTCCGTGAGCCGCACCACCCCGATCGGGAGGCTGCGCGAGAATAGCGGCTGCTGCCGCGCGGCCAGTGTGTACTCGGTGCTCCCCCCCCCGACGTCGAAGACGGCGAGATCCTCGTCCTTGTTGTCGAGGATGGATGCGACCCCCCTTAAGGTGAGGACAGCCTCCTCGTTGCCGTCGATCACCTCGAGGGCGATGCCGGTTTCTTCCTGCACACGCCTGCAGAACTCCGCGCCGTTTTTGGCGTCGCGGACTGCGGAAGTCGCCACGGCTCTCAGCCGAGCAACGCCGTGCCCCGCCATGTCGGCGGCAAATTCTTTGAGTGCCGCAAGCGAGCGCAGCTGCGCCTCTTCCGAAAGCCCGAACTCCCTGGTGAAGCCCCCCCCGAGCCTGGTGATGATCCTTTTGAGGAGGATCTGGCGGTATGGATCCCGGCCGGCGATCAGGAGGCGCGCGGTGTTGGTGCCGAGGTCGATGGAGGCTACTTTGTCGGTCATGTGGTAATTCCTTTCTTTTGGTTGATCGTGGAGAAGCCGAGCTGGGCGATCTTGGAGAACGAGGCGATCATGTCGCCGTACAAAAGGCCCGACACGATGCTGCATTTGCCGCTTTTCAAACGGCGCAGGTGACTTGCCTGCAGCTCGCTTTCAAGCGAAGCGATCTCCAGCTTGAGCGGGGTCACGTCGGGGGCATCCTCTCCCTTCAGAACCGACTCGCAGAGTTGGACCACGGCGCCCACCCGCGCCGCGAAACGCTTCAGCTCGTCCATCGCGGTTGCGGAAAAACGAAGCCGCTCTTCCTTCTTGCGCATCAGGTAGTTGAGCACCGACTCGACATGGTCCCCCACCTGTTCGATCTCGTTCACAAGCTCCAGCATGACGGGAATCTCTACCGCACGCTCGAGCGAAAGCGTCTCGCGCGAAAGGGCCACCAGGAACTGGGACATGTCGCGGTGCAGAACGTCGAGGACCACCTCCTTGTCGCGCACCGCGGCGGCGACCTTCGGGTTGAAGCCGTCGAACTGGGAAACGAGGTCGGCATACATGGAGGCGGCGATGCTCCCCATGCGGGCGAGTTCGTTCCATGCCTGCACGAGGGCGATGGTCGGGGTCTTGATCACCCTCACGTCGATGAAACGGGGCCTCGGCTCGCTCTCGGAACGCCTGGTCGGTAGCAAAGTTTCGGCGGAACGGGCGAAGAAGCCGATGGTAGGGAGAAACACGAGAAGCGACGCGACGGTGAAGATGGTATGCGCGTTGGCGAGGTGCCGGGCGATGTGCGGGCGCAGGGCCTGCACCACGACTTCAGGCGGAGCGCCCTGATGCAGCAGGGTCAGGTCGCCGGGCGAGACCTGGGCGACCAGGCGCAGGAAAAACGGGAAAAAGATGAGCGCGAGGGCGATGGCGCCCCAACTGATGCCGAGGTAGATGATGACGGCCCGTTTCGCGGTCTGGCTGCCGCCGATCGAGGCGATGAGCGGGATGAGCGCGGCACCCGCCACTTCGCCGATCACCATGGCGATGGCAGAATCGTAGGAGAGAACACCGGCCGAGGCGAGCGCTATGACGATACCGAGGGTGGCACTGCCGGACTGCACCACGAAGGTGAGAAGCGCACCGATAAGGACCGCCACCAGGCGCAGCGAAGGAAGCGTCTGGTGCAGCCCCGCGATGATGGCGCTCTCGCTGAGCGGCAGGCAGGCCCCCTCCAGGATGGAAAGACCGAAGAAGACGAGACCTATGCCGAGGAGCATCCGGCCCAGATTGGAGAGTCTCCTGCTGCGCGAAAAGAAGCTGAAGAACACGCCGAGGGCGATGGCCGGCAGCCCCAGTGCGGAGACCCGGAACGCGATGAACTGGATGGCGAGCGTGGTGCCGATACCGGTGCCGAGCAGTACGCCCAAGGCCTGGTACAGCGAGAGGAGGCCGGCGTTCACGAAGCCGACCACGAGCACCGAAGCCGCCGGGCCGGACTGGAGCAGGGACGCGAGACAACTGCCGAGCAAGGGGGCGGTGAGGCGATTTCCGGTGGTGCGCTCGAGGATTCGGCGCAGGCGCTCGCCGGTGACCTTCTGCAGCCCCTCCGACATGGTCCGCATGCCGAGAATGAAGAGCGCAAGGCCGCCGAGTGCCTCTACGATATACGACCAAAAGGTGGGAAACATGGCAAGGCCGTTTCTGGTTCTGTAAAAGCTGTACTACAGCTACAAAAACAATGGGCGCCCGC